>OGGW01002203.1_pt1 | contig 12681 bp, 8 predicted proteins | sample 1571291 | NCBI WGS metagenome assembly OGGW01 (sample SAMEA2582028, study PRJEB24529) | metagenome | biome: Human gut stool | place: China | collected 2011 | reverse complement strand
ATTCATATTTATCGGTGACGAGCGAGAAGTCAATCAGACCAATAATCAGGAAATACAGACAAAGTTAAAAACCATAAATCCTAATATTGAATACCAGTACATCACGCCACAAAAAATGACAACGAACCAATTATTGGATTCATTGTATCATGTTGATCCGAATACAACCGGAATTTTATTTGCTTCCTGGTTCTACAAAACGACATTTGCAGGTAATACTTCATTGGTTACCAATGCTCACAAACTTATCGTAACAACTACAGCTCCAATTTTCACCCTTAATATGGCTGATATAACAGAAGAAAACGGTGGCATGATAGGTGGTTATACTTATGACCAAAAACACTATAACCAGCAATTAATTCATACCATTTCAGAAATACTTACAGGAAAGCCGGCTAGAGAAATTCCCTTTTATATGCCATTAGATGGCGCACCTATTATCAACTATCCGCTATTACTCCGTAAAGGATTCTCTCCTTCCATGTGTCCTCCAAACACACATTTTCTGAATAAACCGCTTGGATTCTGGAAACAGAACAAATATTTCATTATGGGTACCTTGTCTTTTATGATATTACTGGCAATCGTATTCTTTTATCGTATCCATAGCCTGAATAGCATCAAAAAAGCACAGCAAAAAGAAATTGACGCAATGACAAATTATAAGAATCTGGTTAATAACATGCCCATTCTCTATATGCAGGAAGAAGTGCTTGCTGATAAAAATGGCATTCCCGTAGAACTGATTTACCGCAATGTGAATGCGCATTTTGAGAAAAACTTTTTCCGCAAAGAAGAAGTTGTCGGGAAAAAAGCGAGTGAAATATTTCCAGAATCAATGCCGGACTTCCTGCACTTCACTCAAATAGCCTTATCAGAAAATAAAGTAATAACATTCCCCTACTATTTCAAAAAAATAGATACCTTCTACGATATAGTACTTAAAGCAAACCGGCAAAATAATATGATTGATGTATTTTGCCTGAACAGCACAGAGCTCCATAAGGCACAACAAAAGCTAAGCACTATCAACAACAAACTCGCCATGTCACTTGACGTAGCTAATATCGTGCCATGGAAATGGGATTTGCGAAGTAAAACAATTTTATGCGACATCAACAAACCGATAGAACTTAGCACACAAGGAAAAGACGTTGCCGAAGAACAACTGGCAGTACCCGACTATCACTATTTTTCCAAGATATTTAAGGAAGACCGGAAACGGGTAGAACAAGCTTATCAGAACTTAATAGACGGTCATTCGGAAAAAGTAAAAGAAGAATATCGCGTAGTCAGCACACAAAAAGGATTTCATAGGATAGAATGGGTGGAAGCCCAAGCAGCCGTTGAAACGCGGGACGAAAATGGCAACCCATTGACTCTTGTTGGCTCCTCACTCGTTATCACTGAACGAAAAAAAATGGAGATGGAACTGATTAATGCCAAAAACCGTGCCGAAGAGTCCAATCGGCTGAAGTCTGCTTTCCTTGCCAACATGAGTCATGAAATTCGTACTCCTCTAAATGCTATCGTCGGTTTCTCCGGTATATTGGCATCCACCGAAGAAGAAGAGGAAAAACAAGAATATGTCAGTATCATTGAAAACAATAATACGTTATTATTGCAGCTCATCAGTGATATCCTTGATTTATCAAAAATAGAAGCAGGAACATTGGACCTGCACTATTCCAATGTTGAAATCAATGATTTAATGAAAGACCTGGAAAACATGTGTCAACTGAAACTTAAGTCGGATGCTGTCAAACTGGAATTCGTAGCTCCCGAAGAACCATGTTTCGCACATATAGAAAAGAACAGGTTATCTCAGTTAATTATTAACCTGGTGACGAATGCCATAAAATTCACCATTCAAGGTAGTATCCGATTTGGATACAAACGTCAGAACAATGAATTATATTTCTATGTGGCTGATACAGGTTGCGGCATTCCTCAAGATAAGCAAAAAAGTATTTTTGGACGTTTCGTCAAATTAAATTCATTTGCACAAGGTACGGGTTTAGGACTCTCAATCTGCCAGACACTTGTCGAACACATGGGAGGTAAAATCGGGGTAGAATCAGAAGAAGGAAACGGCTCTACATTCTGGTTCACTTTGCCTTACAAGCAAGCAGAGACTGTTAAGAAGAGCCTTCCAAAGGACATACAACCTATTGCCATAGAAAAGGATAAGCTGGTAATTTTGATTGCTGAAGATAATGAAAGCAATTATAAGTTGTTCGAATCTATTCTAAAATATGATTATCATCTGCTTCATGCCTGGGATGGTCAGGAAGCTGTAAACATGTTCAAGGAGCATAATCCACAAATTATATTAATGGATATCAATATGCCTGTCCTGGATGGATATGAAGCAACCAAAGAAATCCGCAAGTACTCTGCCAAAGTACCGATTATCGCCATTACGGCTTTTGCATATGCTTCAGACGAGCAACGGGTGATGGAAAGTGGTTTTGACGGGTATATGCCGAAACCTATCAATGCCCGTCAGTTGAAGGCGCAACTGACAGATATCATGCAAAAACGTATTGTATTGCTATAGGGGAAATCAATTCCCTTTTGGAAGATAACAAAACAGCTAATAATTCAGCCACATTCTGAATGAAGCCATCTTGTCTTTACTTATCATTATCTTATCTTTGAAAGGTGGTTGTACATGAACGATTGCCTTTCCTAAGAAATAGGATTCAATACGCTGAATGGCATCAATACAGACTAATGTCTGACGATTCGTCCGGAAAAAGTGATCCGGATCGAGTTGTTCACTCAATCGGTCTAGTGCCAGATCAATGAGATACTCACGATTCTTATGGGTTACGGCAAAGGTGAGCTTATTTTCCGAATAAAAGTAAGCGATATCACTCACCTGTAAGGTGAATAGTTTCTCGCCACTAGAAATAAGGAAACGAGTACGATACTTTTTCTGCACAGAGACAGAGGTCTCCTGCGCAGCAGAAAGTTGCTGCAATATTTCCAGCATCCGGCTTTCCTGATTGAAATCATGGATGTAGTTCTTTGTCAATCCTTCAAAACGTTGAATGGTCTGCATCAGGCGGTCTTCATGAATCGGCTTCAAAAGATAGTCAATGCTATTCACTGAGAAAGCACGCACAGCATATTCGTCATAAGCAGTAGTAAATACACTCATACTCTCCGGATGCGCCTCTTCTATAAAAAGAAAAGAATTGCCATCCGTTAGCTGAATATCCAGAAACAGGATATCCGGATGAGGATGCTGCCCGAACCACTCTACTGCCTCTTCAATATTACCGGGCAATAACTGTACCTCCAAATCGGGACGAAGAGACAATAACGTATCCCTCAGCAGACGGGCTGCCGGAATTTCATCTTCTATGATGGCTGCTTTTATCTTATTCATAGAGCAAAGGTATTTTTACGGTAAACTCTTTCCGGTGATTTTCTACCACAATGTCACGGTTGCACAACAACATATATCGGGCAGAAAGGTTCTTAAGTCCCATTCCGGAAGTTACCACTGTTTTTTTAGTTTGTATCCGGTTTCTGACGATCAGTTCCCGTTCCTTTTCCATATAAAGAAGTTCGATAGGCATCGGTTTTCCCGTATGAATGACATTATGTTTGATTACATTCTCCGCTAACAATTGAATAGTAAGCGGAGGCAACTGAGCCTCCATACAAGTCTTCGGAATACGGTTGTCAATATGAATGCAATCGCCCAAACGAACCCTATGCAGAAAAATATAAGAGTTCAGAAAATCCATTTCCTCTCGCAGTGTTGTCAGCCTTTGATTCTGACACTGAAGAATATAGCGATACACATCCGAAAGATGCTGGGTGAACAATTCCGCATTAGCCGGATTGTAGCGAATCTCAGAAATCAAGGTATTCAGACTGTTAAACAAGAAATGAGGATTCAACTGATTCTGTAGAGCTGTATAGCGTGCCGTATTATTCTCTTTTTGCAAGGCAGCCGCTTTCTGTTGTAATCTTAACGTATTACGCATGGAACGATTGGCCAGCAACAATCCAAGGATGACGAGCTCTACCAGCCATACAGTTATAAGAATCCGCCAGCCTCCGTTGGGAAACGTAAACGGATAAGAAGCTCCTGCCAACAACTTGGCAGTTACCATTAAACCGTAGTTCAGCAAAAGAACCATCCCCATTACGATAATATAGACTGAAACAAGCTTCCAACGCCGATGCAAATTCAACGCATACTGATTATCAATCCATGAACTCAGCCTGATGGTAGTATATCCCAGCACATTAAAAGCCAGTATGAAGAACCCCAGTGTACTGACTGAATGTAGCATATCGGCAACCCGATCAGAGAAGGTTGCATAATTTATCAGTAACAGGAAAGAGAATATACCCAATCCTGAAAACAGCGCTATATACAATAAGGTGTTCAACTTTACATTCATACAGTTGGCTCTTTTCATACAAAGTTAGTGCTTTTTATCGACAATCATATCCGTGGAGCTCTTTTATTAACTCCGAATAGTGTCCTTGTGCCGCAGCTTTGGCTTGTACATAATTCACCTGCGATGTCTGCCGATAGGTTTGCGCGTCAATCACTTCCACCACTGACACTTTTCCTTCATTATAACGTTCTATTGCTTTCGCTTCATTCTCTTCTGCCTTCGCCAGTGAATTTTCGCTCAAACGAACCCGTTCCATTGCTTGTGACAGCGCTTTACGTGCCACTCCTATTTCCAGTTCAACCTGATCCATCACTTTATTCAGATTATCCTCTGCCATACCTACCCGAAAGGAGGAAGCACGCTTCTCACTTTTACGCTTCCCCCACTCAAAAATAGGTACTGAGACTTTTGCATAAACAGCATAATTGGGATCCAGATCTTTCTTGAAATTATATCCGGGAGAAGAGTAACTCCCGTCTATTCCCACATAAAACTGAGGTTTGAACTGCGAATCATTCAACTTTTTCGTACTCTCGGCCATACGAATCCGGTCATAAGCCATCTGAATTTCAGGACGTGCCATACCGGTAGACAACCATGTAGAATCATCGACAACCACCACCGGTATCTGTGAATCCAGTTCCGTATGATGTTCCAGCCGGACACCAATCATAGAATTCAATGCCATCCGCCCTGTTTCAAAATTACTTTGTGCCTGGAGCAACTGGTACTCCGCTTCGTTCAGTTTTACTTCCGCCATCAGTAAATCCTGCGGATCAACCAGCCCCACCTCTACCCTTTCTTTAATTGTTTTAACCAAAGCGGCTATTGAGTTACGAAAATCTTCGGCAACAGTCACAATCTCCTGCCGGGCTACGGCACTCCAGTATTGAATATCCGTTTGATAGCAAACAGCATCATTCAATGCCTTTGCCTGATTGGCAGCAAATGATTGCTGATGTTGTGCCATACGGATGGATTCCAGTACTCGTCCGCCTGTATAGACCGGTTGCAGAATGGAAAGAGAACCACCATAGTTCTGTTGTTTCCCTTCCACTGATCTTGATAATACTAAAGAAGGGACATCCAGAGTCAATTCCAACGGATTCTCCGTATACTGAAAGTTAGCTGTTCCGGAAAGTTTCGGTTTCAAATCTGCCCGTGCCGATTTTTCCACTTCCATACTGGCAGCTATATTCTTCTCAGCCGCTTTCAAGTCGTGATTGTAATCCAATGCCATAGTCCGGTACTTTTCAAGAAGAGGACTTTGCTGGGCTAAAGCAGACAAAGACCCTAAAGCAAAACCACATAACAACAAGCTATATATCCTTATTTTCATCTTTATTTTCCTTTTACTTTATAAAACATTGAATATAATGCAGGCGTGACAAACAAGGTCAATCCCGTGGCAAACGTCAGTCCGAAAATAATAGTCGCAGCCATTCCGCCGAAAGCGACATCAAACAATACCGGACGGGTTCGGGAAACCGTAGCCTCAACAATAGAGGTATACAGATCAATTCCACTACGATGCTGCACATTGATTTCATCAATCAGTACAATCACATTCTTGATTATCATTCCAAGCAACCCCAGCCAACCGGCTATCGGAAAGAAACCGAAGTCAAAACCGGTCAAGAGCATCCCCACCGCAATACCTATCAAAGACAAAGGCAAGACACAAAGAATAATAACCGGTTCACGGAAATTACCGAACAGCCCTACCAGGATAACCCCTAATGCAAGGAATGCCAATGGGAAATATTTAGCAATGGCGTGCATCGCCTCACCCTGATCTTTATACTGGGCATCCCAAAAGAAAGTATATCCTTCAGGAAGCTGGATGTTCTCTATTTCTTTCCGGATTTCTCCATGTACTTCCGCCATCGTATGCCCCGGTTTCACGCCACACATTGCAGCCATTGACAGCTGACGGTTATAAGTTCTCACCTGGGGAAACTCCCAGGTTGTCTCTATCCGTTCTGTTACCTGCGAAAGCGGAGCCGACCTTTCTCCATTCCATATCGAAAAGTCTCCCAAAGAATGGGTGTCCGCTATATCCACATTACCCGATTTCAAAAGAACAGGAACTTTTTTCTCATTATCCCGATAGACACCGACAGGCAAACCATCATTAATTGATTTTACCGATTCCATCATCGAAGCTTTTGTAATTCCTAATGCTCCGGCCTTCACCGGATCATATACCGGACGGATAACCATCGACATATTCCCCCATTCGTTCCGGGCATCCGCAACTTTAGGATTTTGTCGCATAATCTCAATGGCCTGCCCTACCAAAGAATCAAGTACAGCAGGGTCCGGTCCGAGGAAACGAGCCTCGATCACCGCTTCCGTTAACGGACTTAGCTCGAATTTATTTACTTTAATCAACGGTTCGGGAAACTTCAACGAAACAGAGTCCTGCAAACGGGCATGCAGCTGACGGGAAAGTTTCGAAGTCTTGCATTTCACCAAAATTTGTGCATAGTTGGATTGAGGTCCAAAGGAAACGTTTGACAAGTAATAACGCGGCGGAGTCCGTCCTACATAAGTAGATACCATTTCCGTTTCTTCCTGTCCGCGGATATACTCTGCCATATCCATCACCATCTTATCTGTTTCTTCAATCCGTGTCCCTTCGGGCAGCCACATATCCAATGTAAAATACTGCTTATCCAATGCGGGGACAAAGACCTTCGGAATGAACTTGAAACTCCATGCCGACAATACCAGCATAATGACCATACACCCAATCGTTGCATACCGGTGACGAATCACCCATCTCAATGCAGAACGAAATTTATCATAATACTTGCCTGCAAAAAGAGCCGCCTTAAGTTCGTTGGGTCTTGGCCGACGGACAAACTCCTGAATAAAGAAAGGAGTCTGCGTCAGCGCAAAGACCCAACTGAACATCAGCGAAACGCCGATAACTACAACTAAGGATGACAATAACTCGCCGTTAATATGCGGCGAATAATATATAGGTAAAAAAGTTAGAATCGCAATGACTGTCGCCGCCAATAAGGGCAACGAAGTTGAAGAACAAGCCCGCAATATGGCTACCCGTTTCCGCATTCCCCGCTGCATATTGACCAATGCCGAATCGGAGACCACAATGGCATTATCTACCAACATTCCCATAGCTATGATAATGGCAGCAAGTGACATACGTTGCAAGGCAATTCCCTGTGAAAGCATCACAATCAAAGTCGCAAAGATGGAAAACACCAATCCGCTGCCAATCAGAATACCATTCTTGAATGCTATAAAAAACAACAGAATAGCTACTACCGTTACAACAGATATAATCAGGTTCAGAATAAATCCCTGATTGCCCACTGCCGATTCATAACCCTGATCATAAATCGTCTGCAGCTCAAAACCTTCGGGCATGGTCTCTGCAAAATGGTCAATCTCCTGTTTTACCGCCTCTGCCATATCGACAACATTTCCTGTGAGTATCGTAGAAATAGCAATACCTACCGCAGGTTTCCCGTCAATCCGCATTTTGTTACTTGGAGGCGTCTGATAACTCTCTTCAATCTCTGCAATATCAGCCAGCCGGAAATGCTCTCCTGTACGTGATACGATAGTCATATTCCGAATATCATCCAGAGAATAAAAATTACCGGTAGATTCAATCCGTATTCTGTTTACGCCGGCATCAATTCCTCCGGCATCCACTACCCTGTTCTGTGCATCGAAGGCACGTGAAATATCCGTAGTCGTGATTCCACTCCGTGCCATAACGGAAGGATTAAGAATGACGTCAATCGTTGGAGACTGTACACCATAAATCTCCACTTTTGCCACATCCTTCACCCTGAGCAGTACATTCTTGATAAGCTTCGCCTGATTTTCCAGTTCCCGATATGAATATCCTTCACCCGTCAGACCATAGAAAACACCCAGCACATCACCGAAATCATCATTCACCACTGAAGGACCGGCTCCTGCAGGAAGTTTCGACTGTACATCATTGACCTTCCGACGAAGTTTATCCCACAACTGCTGCATCTCATCCGCCCGGATTTCTTTCTTTACATACACCGTGATCTTGGATAAGCCTGCCCGATTTTCAGTTTTCAGATAATATAATTCGCCTAATGACTGTATCGATTCCTCCAATACATCCGTCACCTGAGATTGTACTTCGGAAGGGGAAGCACCCGGATATGGAGTCATCACCAATGCTTGCTTAATAGTAAACGGAGCATCTTCCAGTTTTCCCATCTTGACATAAGAAAACAATCCTCCTCCCAGCACTAATATCAACAGCAGAATAGTCACCGACTTCTTCTGCAAGAAATATTTTACCAACTTCATATTCTTCTACTTACTTTTGAGCGGTAACCGCCCTTTTTTCTTTCTGAGAAATGATATCTACAGGCATTCCGTCCGAAAGAAAACGTAATTTGCTCACCGCGACTTTATCTCCTGCCTGCAATCCGCCTTTCACTTCTACTTTTCCATTGGAAAGCAATTCGCCTAAAACGACTTTTCTCTTCACGACTTGTCCTGTCGTTTGATCCACCATCCATACATAGTCTCCTTCAGTGGGACGATGATTAAGGGCCGTTTGCGGAACAGTCACCATAGGAACAGATGATGTAGCAGGAAGGTCCAACAACATTTTTCCTGAGATACCGGCTGGCCATTCTCCTTGTTTGTTGGGCAGCAATGCCGTCATCAGGAAAGAAAGATTATTGCCCGCCGTACTCTTTGAAACCTCTATCACTTTAGCCGGATATACTGCTTCGGGACGAACATCAAAACGAATACCCACTTCCTTGATTTCCTTCGCTTGAAATGCGATCTCCTGAGTAACATACGCTTCTATCTTCAACTGAGTGATATCGATAAAAGAGACGACAGACTGAGTCGCTTTCACATCCTGATATTTTTCAATGTAGACTTCCCCTATATATCCGTCAAAAGGAGCAATAAGTTTCGTATCTTCAAGTTCATTTACAGCTGTTTCATAAGCAGTTTTGGCAGAAGTATAGTCTGCACGTGCTTTTTCATAGGCACTGGCGGACAGGTTGTTTTTCTCATACAACACTTTGATTCGCTCAAATTCTGCTTTTGCCTGATGATAAACAGCTTCCGCACGTTCCTTACGAATACGAAAATCACGGGAATCGATTTCAGCTATGATATCTCCCCGATGATAGTAATTACCCGCATACACTTCGAAACGGTCAATCGGTCCGCCCACCCGAAAAGAGAGTTCGGTCTCCTTGAATGGTTTGGCAATAAACGAAAATTCACGCTCGGCAGAAGGAACCAGTATTTCCACTTCCGCCACTTTTACCCGTACAAGCTCGTTTGTTTTCTTCTCACCCTTACTACACGATGTGAGCAGGCAAAGACAAAAAATACACAATGAAAAATTAGTCGTTGTCATTCTATTCTACATTAGTTACGTTGTCAACGGCACGAAAGTAGCGGAAAGAAGAAAAAAGAACGGGAATTTAATTTCCGAAGCGGAAAAAGAAAAGATGCAAACGGAAAAAGAAAAGATGAAAATCTGAGCCTTTTATCGTACTTATGTGTTTCCTTACTATCTTTGCAGTTCGAATATATACCACAATATCAATTTATGACTGAAGAAAAAATACATAAAGAACGTCATGGCAGCTGGTGGGCACTGAGTCCGTTACTCGTCTTTCTCTGCCTTTATCTGGTAACTTCCATTCTTGTTAATGACTTTTATAAAGTACCCATCACTGTGGCTTTCCTCGTGTCTTCCTGTTACGCAATTGCCATTACGCGAGGATTGAAGCTCGACCAGCGTATCTACCAGTTCTCCGTAGGAGCCGCCAACAAGAATATCCTTCTGATGATATGGATATTCATCCTTGCCGGAGCTTTCGCACAAAGCGCCAGGCAGATGGGAGCTATTGATGCAACCGTCAATCTGACACTGCATATCCTCCCTGATAATCTGCTATTGGCCGGGATATTCATTGCCGCCTGTTTTATCTCATTATCCATCGGAACCAGCGTAGGGACAATTGTAGCCCTTACTCCCGTTGCTGTCAGCCTGGCCGAAAAGACAGAAATCGCCCTTCCGTTTATGGTAGCAGTCGTTGTCGGAGGTTCTTTCTTTGGAGATAACCTGTCGTTTATATCCGATACGACCATTGCCTCAACCAAAACTCAGGAATGCGTGATGCGTGATAAGTTTCGGGTAAATTCTATGATTGTGGTTCCGGCAGCGATTATCGTACTGGGAATCTACATTTTTCAAGGACTATCCATCACTGCGCCCGCACAAGTACAGACTATTGAATGGATAAAAGTCATACCTTATATAATAGTACTGGGAACAGCCATTGCCGGAATGAACGTGATGCTGGTATTAATAATTGGTATCCTGACCAGCGGTATCATCGGCATAGCTACCGGAAGTTTTGGCGTATTCGATTGGTTTGGGGCAATGGGTACGGGTATCACAGGCATGGGTGAATTGATCATTATCACATTACTGGCAGGCGGTATGCTCGAAACAATCCGTTATAACGGAGGTATCAATTTCATCATCAAAAAACTGACCCGTCATGTCAACAGCAAGCGTGGTGCGGAACTGAGCATCGCCGCTCTGGTAAGTATCGCCAACCTATGCACTGCCAACAATACGATTGCCATCATCACCACAGGACCTATTGCAAAGGATATTGCAAAGAGATTCCATCTCGACCGGAGAAAAACAGCCAGTATTCTGGATACATTCTCCTGTCTGATACAAGGTATCATACCCTATGGAGCACAAATGCTGATTGCTGCAGGGTTAGCCAACATCTCTCCTATCAGTATCATCGGCAATCTCTATTATCCGTTTACGATGGGGATCTGTGCCCTGCTCGCTATCCTGTTCCGATATCCGAGGAGGTATTCATAAGAAAAAGAAAGGAAATATTTGTCAATCAAAAGAAAAGCTGTATCTTTGCGCCCGCTATTACGAGTTAGTAGCATAATTCAAATCATTAATTAAAAACAATTATTAAAAATGGCAACTAGAATCAGATTGCAGAGACACGGACGTAAAAGTTACGCGTTCTATTCAATTGTAATTGCAGACAGCAGAGCACCACGTGATGGTAAATTTATTGAGAAGATTGGTACTTACAACCCTAACACCAATCCTGCTACAGTAGATTTGAATTTCGACGCTGCATTGGCATGGGTACTGAAAGGTGCACAACCAAGTGACACTGTACGTAATATCCTTTCTCGTGAAGGTGTTTACATGAAGAAACATCTTCTTGGCGGTGTTGCAAAAGGCGCATTCGGAGAAGCAGAAGCAGAAGCTAAATTCGAAGCTTGGAAGAACAACAAACAGTCAGGTCTGGCTGCTTTGAAAGCTAAACAAGACGAAGAAAAGAAAGCTGAAGCTAAAGCACGTCTGGAAGCAGAAAAGAAGATCAACGAAGTGAAAGCAAAAGCACTCGCTGAAAAGAAAGCTGCTGAAGCTGCCGAAAAAGCTGCTGCTGAAGCACCTGCAGAAGAAGCTGCCGCAGCTCCGGCTGAAGAAGCTCCTGCAACAGAAGCTGCTGCTGAATAAATTTCAGCAGATTCCGAACAAGAAATCAGGAAAAGCTATAAATCCTCTCCGGTCCGCCGGAGGGGATTTTTTTATTGTTTTCTGCTATAAAACATATCAAATTATTTATTCCGTTCAGAATAAAATGCCTTTCTTTGCATCAGCATAGTTCAGCATAGTGTTATTTATTTTTCGAATATGAAACGAATTGATAAAAAGGCAACATTCGGACAACAGGCAAGCAAGGTTACGCAACTAGCGGACGCACTTAGCCAGGCGATTTCCAGAAAAGAATTTCTTGAAGGAGATTCTTTGCCTTCCATCAATCAGTTGAGTGCTCAATACGGAGTATCACGCGACACCGTTTTCAAGGCTTTCCTTGATTTACGCGAACGAGGCTTGATCGACTCCACTCCCGGCAAGGGTTATTATGTGACGAGCCAGGTGACCAATGTCTTATTGCTGCTCGACCAATATACTCCTTTCAAAGAAGCCTTATATAACAGTTTCGTCAGACATCTGCCTATCAACTATAAGGTAGACTTATTATTTCATCAATACAACGAACGGTTGTTCAATACGATCCTCCGGGAATCCATCGGGAAATACAACAAATACATCGTGATGAATTTCGATAACGAAAAATTCAGCACTGTTCTCAATAAAATTAATCCTTCAAGATTACTACTCCTTGATTTC
>OGGW01002198.1_pt1 | contig 12707 bp, 9 predicted proteins | sample 1571291 | NCBI WGS metagenome assembly OGGW01 (sample SAMEA2582028, study PRJEB24529) | metagenome | biome: Human gut stool | place: China | collected 2011 | reverse complement strand
GGTGCAGGAAGTCGTAGCCCTGAACCAGCTGGTAGGTGAATTCGGTGAACGACATGCCGTCGCCCTCGCCGTTGAAGCGTTTCTTCACGGAGTCTTTGGCCATCATGTAGTTGACGGTGATGCACTTGCCGATGTCGCGGATGAAATCGAGGAACGTGAATTCCTTCATCCAGTCGTAGTTGTTGACCAGCGCGGCGGCGTTCGGGGCGTCGGAGTCGAAGTCGAGCAGTTTGGCCAGCTGGCGTTTGATCGCCTCCTGATTGTGACGCAGGGTCTTTTCGTCGAGCAGGTTACGCTCCTGCGATTTGCCCGAGGGGTCGCCGATCATGCCCGTCGCACCGCCCACGAGGGCCAGCGGACGGTGGCCGCACATCTGGAAGTGCTTGAGGATCATCACGCCCACCAGGTGGCCGATATGCAGCGAGTCGGCCGTGGGGTCGATGCCCAGGTAAGCCGTCGTCTGTTCTTTTTCGAGTTGTTCCTTTGCTCCGGGCATGATCGTGTGGATCATCCCGCGCCATTCGAGTTCTTCGATGAAATTCTTTGTTGCCATTATTGCGTTATTTAATTTTCACTTTGTTTTTCGGTGGAAGCGCAGTTCGGAATCTGCTTCCGTCTGACGCTCCATCGCCCATAAATCCCGCTTTTTAAGCGGGTTACTCCACTTCCAAATCCAATGCTTTGCGGAGTTCCGCGATCAGCGGATTCTTTTCTGTCATGTATTTCACCCGGTCTTCGAGTTTGATCGGGCGTGCGGCCCGAATTTCCTCGTTGACGACCACTTCCAGTTCGATCGCTCCCGTGATGCCCGCCAGTTCGGCGATGCGCATCAGCATCCCTGTCTTGCTGCGGAGTATCTCTTCGCGCAGTTCGCTCGTCGGCACGCTCAGCGAGATCGTGTTGCCCTGCACCCTCATCAGTTCGAAGGCCGGGACGAACCGCGGACGTCGTTCCCGGATGAGGTTCAGGATCTTTTCCCGGGCGCGTTCCAGTTTCCGTTCGCACTCGGGGTCGATCGTCGCGACCTCCGGTTCGGCCGTTTCCTGTTCGGAAGGCTCCTCGTCCGGATTGCTGCCCGCCGAGGCGAGCAGTTCCGAAAGGGAGGTTCCCGAGATCAGCGGCCTCCGCACGGGCTGGGGCGCGGGTTTGGACGCTTCGGGCCGTGCGGCCGGAGCGGGAGCGGGTCCCGGGGCGGCTGCGGATTGCGCCGGCGTTTCCGGCCGGGGTGCGGCCGGCTGCGGAGCCGGGGCGGGAATCGGCGCGGACGCCGGTTGTGAGGCCTGCCCGGGTTGAACCGCTGCGGATTGCTGCGGAGCCGCCGGAACGGGATTCGGACCGGGGCGGGTCGCCGGGGCGGGCTGCGGTTGCGCCGCAGGCGTCGCCGCGACGGCCGCGGCCGCCGTTCGGGGTGTCAGTTCGGGAAGCGGATACTCCCCGGAAGATGTCAGGGTGTCATTTTTTTTTTGACCGAGTCCGGCGATTTTCATCAGGCCCAACTCGACAAGCAATCGCTGGTTCGACGATTGCCGGATCTTCCCGTCAAGTTCCGTCAGTACGGAGATGGCTCCGAACCGGACCTCGACACTGCAGGCGCCCGCCTGCGTCCGGTATCGTTCGAGCAGCGTTCCGGTCATTTCGATCAGTCGCAGCGTGTCGGGCTGCCTGGCCATCAGGAGATCCCTCATATGGCGGTTCATGCCGGACATGAAGGTCTGGCCCGAGAAGCCTTTCGACAGCACGCTGTCGAAGGCCACCAGCACGTCGACGTAGTTGCCCGCGAGCAGCATCTCCGTCACGCTGAAATAGGTGTCGTAGTCCAGCACGTTCAGCGTCTGGGCCACGTTGCGGTAGTCCAGCGCCGTGCCGCAGAACGACACGGCCTTGTCGAACATCGACAGCGCGTCGCGCATGCCGCCGTCGGCCTTCTGCGCGATGAGGTTCAGCGACTCTTCGTCCGCCGAGATGCCCTCCTGGGAGGCGATGTATTTGAGGTATTCGACCGAATCTTCGACGCGGATGCGGTTGAAATCGTAGATCTGGCAGCGCGAGAGGATCGTGGGGATGATCTTGTGTTTCTCGGTGGTCGCCAGAATGAAGATGGCGTGGGCGGGCGGCTCCTCCAGCGTCTTGAGGAAGGCGTTGAAGGCTGCGGCCGAGAGCATGTGGACCTCGTCGATGATGAACACCGAGTAACGGCCCACCTGCGGGATGATGCGCACCTGCTCGATCAGCGTGCGGATGTCCTCCACGGAGTTGTTCGACGCGGCGTCCAGCTCGTGGATGTTGAGCGAACGTCCCTCGTTGAACGAGCGGCACGATTCGCACTCGTTGCACGCTTCGGCGCCGTCGGGTGCGAGGCAGTTGATGGCCTTGGCGAAGATGCGGGCGCAGGTGGTCTTGCCTACGCCGCGGGGACCGCAGAAGAGATAGGCGTGGGCCAGCTGGCCGCGCTCGATGGCGTTCTGGAGCGTCGAGGTGATATGTTTCTGCCCGACGACCGACCGGAAGGTCGCGGGGCGGTATTTGCGTGCGCTGACGATGAAATCACTCATAGTGTTGCAAAGATACGAAATATGAATTAAGAATTAAAAATTAAGAATTAAAAATTATGTGCCGTGCTCCGGCACGACAAATTGGCGGTTGTTGGCAGTTGTTCTGTGACAAATAATGACACTATGTCCTGGATTCGGAGTTGGCAGGGGTTTTGCTCAATTCACAATTCAGAATTCAAAATTAAAAATTACATATTATGAACATCAACACTCTTACCATCAAGGCGCAGGAGGCGCTGCAAGCGGCGCTCTCGCTGGCGCGGGAGCGGGGACAGCAGGCTGTCGAACCGCTCCACCTGCTCGCGGCGCTGATCCGCGAGGACGATTCGCTCTCGACGTTCCTGCTGGGGCGCGTGGGAGTGAATGTACGTTCGCTGCGCGACGAGGTCGGCCGGGCCGTGGCGTCGCTGCCGCGCGTCGAGGGCGGCGGCGAGCAGTTCTTTGCGCAGGACACCTCGAAGGCGATCCAGCGCGCCGTGGACTTCACGAAGAATTTCGGCGACAAATACGCCTCCGTCGAACACCTGCTGCTGGCCCTCGTGGCCGAGCGCGGGCAGGCCGCCGACATCCTCAAACGCAGCGGCGCGACGGAAAAGGAGCTGATCGAGGCGATCCGCACCTTCCGCAAGGGTGCGACGGTCGATTCGCAGACCTCCGAGCAGCAGTTCGACGCGCTGGGCAAGTATGCCATCAACCTCAACGAGCAGGCTCGCTCGGGAAAACTCGATCCGGTCATCGGGCGTGACGAGGAGATCCGCCGCGTGCTGCAAATCCTTTCGCGGCGCACGAAGAACAACCCGATTCTCGTGGGCGAGGCCGGCGTCGGCAAAACCGCCATCGCCGAGGGCATTGCCCGCAGGATCATCGACGGCGACGTGCCCGAGAATCTGAAATCGAAGGTCATCTACTCGCTGGACATGGGTGCGCTGATCGCAGGTGCCAAGTATCAGGGCGAGTTCGAGGAGCGTCTGAAAGCCGTCGTGCAGGAGGTTACGGCCAGCGAGGGCGAGATACTGCTCTTCATCGACGAGATCCACACGCTGGTCGGCGCCGGCAAGTCGTCGGGGGCGATGGATGCCGCGAACATCCTCAAACCGGCCCTTGCGCGGGGCGAGCTGCGGACCATCGGAGCCACGACGCTCGACGAGTTCCAGAAATACTTCGAGCAGGACAAGGCCCTCGAACGCCGTTTCCAGAAGGTGATGGTCGACGAGCCTTCGCAGGAGGACGCCATCTCGATCCTCCGCGGCCTGAAGGAGCGTTACGAAAATCACCACCAGGTGCGGATCAAGGACGAGGCCATCGTGGCCGCCGTCGAGCTTTCGACGCGCTACATCACCTCGCGGTTCCTGCCCGACAAGGCCATCGACCTGGTGGACGAGGCCGCCTCGCGGCTGCGTCTGGAGATGAACTCCGTGCCCGAGGAGATCGACACGCTCGACCGCCGGGTCCGCCAGCTCGAAATCGAGCGCGAGGCCATCCGCCGCGAGAAGGACAAGGAGCGCGTCGAGCACCTGACCAAGGAGATCGAGGAGCTGAAGGCCCGTGACGCCGAGATGCGTGCCAGGTGGCAGGGCCAGCGCGATCTGCTCAAAAAGATTCAGGCCAACAAGGATAAGATCGAGTCGCTGAAAGTCGAGGCCCGGCAGGCCGAACGGCAGGGTGACTACGGCAAGGTGGCCGAAATCCGCTACGGCAAGATTCAGGAGGCCGAGAAGGAGATCGCCGCTTTCCAGGAGGAGTACCGCCTCGCTTCGGCCAGCGGTTCGATGATCAAGGAGGAGGTCGACGCGCAGGACGTTGCCGAGGTGGTGTCGCGCTGGACGGGCATTCCCGTGACGCGCATGCTGGCCTCGGAGCGCGAGAAACTGCTCCACATGGAGGACGAACTCCACAAGCGCGTCATCGGGCAGGAGCAGGCCATCGCGGCCATTTCCGACGCCGTGCGCCGTTCGCGCGCCGGGCTGAACGATCCCCGCAAGCCGATCGGCTCGTTCATCTTCCTGGGGACGCCGGTTGTAGGTAAGACCGAGCTGGCGAAGGCGCTGGCCGAGTTCCTCTTCAACGACGACAACATGCTGACCCGTATCGACATGAGCGAGTACCAGGAACGTCACAGCGTGTCGCGTCTGGTCGGTGCGCCTCCGGGATATGTCGGTTACGACGAGGGCGGACAACTGACCGAGGCCGTGCGGCGCAAGCCTTATTCGGTCGTGCTGCTCGATGAGATCGAGAAGGCGCATCCCGACGTGTTCAACATCCTGTTGCAGGTGCTCGACGACGGACGGCTGACCGACAACAAGGGCCGTACGGTGGATTTCCGCAACACGATCATCATTATGACCTCGAACATGGGTTCGCAGGTGATCCAGGATAACTTCGCCGAGGCCTTCGACGGCAGGAAGCTGCCCGAAGAGGTTGTCGAGCGGACGCGCCTCGCGGTGATCGACCTGCTGAAACAGCAGCTCAAACCGGAGTTCCTGAACCGTATCGACGAGATCGTGATGTTCGAGCCGCTGACGCACAAGGACATCGAACGCATCGTCGACATCCAGTTGGGCATCGTGCGCAGGATGCTTTCGGAGAACGGCATCCGGCTGGAGTACAGCGACAAGGCGCGCGAATGGATCGCCTCGGCGGGTTACGATCCGCTCTATGGCGCACGTCCCGTGAAGCGGGTCATCCAGCGCTATGTGGTCAACGACCTTTCGAAGCGGATTCTTGCCGGCGAGGTCGACCGCTCGAAGCCGATCGCGATTGACGCCGGGCAGGACGGGCTGACGTTCTCGAACTGACGCCGCCCGGCAGAGTGAAAAAGGGTTCCGATGATTCGGAACCCTTTTTCGTTTACCGGACGTATCTGCTGAAAAACTTCCACAGCTCTTCGCCCGTGTCTACGCCCGTCTCTTTCCAGGAGTGCTTTCCGCCGACGGTCTCGTAGAGCCAGACCTCGTTTCCGTCCGTGCCCTCCGTGTAGCGGTGGGCGATGACCTGCAAGCCGCCGGGGCGGGAGGGCAGGGTGTCGACCCGCTCTGCGAGGCATTTGTTCTTGGCGGCCCAGTAGCCGACCGCGGTCGGGACGGAGACATAGGCGCCCCAGCCCCCTTCGTTGCCGAGGTCGCCTTCCCAGCGGGTCGTCCGGTCTTCGGTGCCGTGGATTTCGAACAGCGGAATCGGATGCGGATTGCGGTCCGAACGGAGGATTTCGACGGACATGAACCCGGCGACCGGTCCGAGGGCCGCATAGGTCTCCGGACAGCGCGAGGCCAGCAGGTAACACATGTCCCCGCCGTTCGACATACCCGTGCAGAAGACGTTGCGGCGGCTCAAACCATGTTTTTTCTGAAGGTGCCGGATCAGTTCGGAGAGGAACCGCACGTCGTCGACGGCCATATCGGCCTGAAAGGGGTAACCCACGTTCCAGCACGTCTTGCCGCGGCCGTCGCGTTCGCCCTGCGGGTAGCAGACGGCGAAACCGTGGCGGTCGGCAACGCGGTTCATGTCGAACCGTTCCGGGTCGCCCTGTCCTCCGTAGCCGTGGAGGACAATGACCAGCGGCGCGCCGTCGGGCAGCCCTTCGGGCAGGTGGAGGCGGTAGGTGCGGTCGATGCCGCCCGAACGCAGCGTGTGGCCGGGCGTCTGCGCGAGGCAGGTTCCCGCTGCGAAAAGCAGCAGGCAGGAAAGGGTGTGCAGGAGGTATTTCATCATTTTGAGCATTAGAGTCCTTTGCGGGCGAGGCGCCAGGCCAGCGCGTTGTAAAGCCGGATCACGGGACCGCGCCAGCCGGCGGGCAGGGCGTTCAGGGCGCGGACCTTGCGCAGCGTGCGGCGGTAGGTTCGCGTCCAAGCGAAGAACCGGGCGGCGCGGGCGGCCTCCTTCGTGCCGCCTTTGGCGCTGATGATAAGCGCTTTTCCCAGTGCGGCGCGGGCCACGAACTCCCGGTCCTCCTCGGGGGCCAGCGGGTCGTACAGCTCCTCGAACGAATGGACGGTCTTCTCGGGCGTGTAGCTTGCCGCCGAGCGGTTCGAAGCCACCCGCGAGTAGCGGACCAGCCGTTCGGGCGAGAAGCAGACTTCGTAGCGGCGGGCAATCCTAATCCACATGTAGAGGTCTTCGGCGATCTTCATGCCCTCGGGAAACAGCCCCACGGTGTCGAACACGCGCCGCGGGATGCAGCTGGCCGACGGGATGGCGATGTAGCGGTGGGCCGATTCGCGGAAGAAATTCGCCACGACGCCCCGCTCGGAGGGTGTCGGGGCCGGATAGGTCCCGTCGTGGCTTATTATTGAAAACGCCGTGCAGTAGAGTCCGCAGCCGGGGAACTCGCGGATCATGGCGGCGATTTCGGCCAGAAACCCCGGCTCCCAGGCGTCGTCGGCGTCCAGCAGGGCGATGTATTCGCCTGTCGACTCTGCGATGCCGCGGTTGCGTGCGGCGCAGACCCCGGCGTTGGACTGCCGGACGAGCCTTACGAGCGGCGAGCCGATCGCACGCACGACCTCCGCGCCGCCGTCGGTCGAACCGTCGTCCACGACGATGATCTCCTGCGGGGGGCGGGTCTGCGCCAGGGCCGAGCGTACGGCCGCGCCGATTTCCAGCTGCTTGTTGTAGAGGGGTATGACGACCGAAATGGTGGGTTCTGACATCTGTTCTGCCGGGTTTTGTTGCGAAGATATTGATCTTTTGCTACTTTTGCAAATAAAACCGTACCATGACCGTATTCGAAAAAACCGACCGATTCCTGCGCAACCTCTATGAGACGGCGTTTTACTTTGCGGTGATGGCCGTGAAGGAGAATTTCCGCAACTACGTCGGCCGTGCCGGAACGGTCGGCGCGCCGAAGCCGTCGGTCCTGATCCTCGGCAACGGCCCTTCGCTGGCCGAAGACCTGCCGCGGCTGATCGCCCGGGGCGAACACACGGCAAAGGACATCATGGCGGTCAACTACTTTGCGCTGGACGAACGTTTTACGACGGTCCGGCCGGCTTATTACGTGCTTTCCGATCCGATGTTTTTCCGCGACAGCGTCTGCCGCGACCGTGTGGCGGAACTCTACCGCACGCTTGCCGAAAAGGTGACGTGGCCGATGAACCTCTACGTGCAGTACTACAACCCCGAGCGGTTCGACTACCGTGTCGCGCTGCCCAACCCCAATATCCGCATCGTGCGGTTCCACACGCAGGTCTACCGCGGGTTCCGGGGCGTGGAGTTCTGGCTCTACCGCCACGGTCTGGGAAGCGCCAACTTCGGGACTGTGGTGCAGGTGTGCGAGTACGTCGCCCTGCTGCTGGGTTACAAGACGCTGGAACTCTATGGGGTGGATCATACGCTGCTCGACGGGCTGTCGGTCGACGACGAGAACCGTCTCTGCCGGGCCGACAGGCACTATTACGACGACACTCCGGCCGTTCCGAAGCCGATCTTCCAGAAGGTTCCGCACCGTCCCTATACGATGGCCGTTTATCTGGCCGAGGTCGCCGAACTGTTCCGCGGCCACGAGGCGCTGCGCGATTACGCCCGATCGCTCGGGGCGCGGATCATAAACCGGACCGAGGGGTCGATGATCGACGCCTACGAGCGGGAACGAAAATAGAAAAAGGGCGGTTTTGAAAATTCGCAGGGTCGGAAGACTCATTTTTCAGCAATTCGGCTCTGTTTTCAGGCAGCTGCTCGCGGTGGCCTGCTATGGAGCGTGCGGAATAGCAGGCTTCCGCAAGGCGGAGCTGCGGCCTGCCGATTCGCCTCCGGCAAATCGAAAATCTTCCGAGTCTGCGAGTTCGCAGAATCGGCTTTTATTTATCCCGGCAGGTTCCGGCTCGCCGCGATGATTTCGGCCATGGCGAAGTCCTCGGGGTAGTCGATGTCCAAACCCTCGATGCGGTCCACGACGGCCATGTAGGGACGATCGCCGATGCGGCGGCCGCGGCCGCACCACAACTCCCGCGAAAAGATGAAGAAGGCGCTGGTCTCGATGTAAACCGGCTCGATGGTCTGCGTGCGGGGGATGTTGTCGAGAGCGTAGTTGAGCGGACGGCCTTCGAACCAGGCGAAAGTCTGGATTTTTTCGGCGCTGAACGCCGAGTCGTATTCGCCCGAACGCACTTTGCCGAGCGCATCGGCAAGGGTCGCGGCGCGGATGAACGGCGAGGTGGCGTGGGCGAGGATGTAGAGGTCGGCCCCGACCCGGGCGGTGAAGCTGTCGTAAATCTCCCGTCCGAGCGTCGTGTCGCTGTCGAGCGACGGGTCGCGGAGCAGCAGCCGGACCCCCTCGGGCAGCAACGCGCGGATGCCTTCGTCGCTGCAAAAGACGTAGACCTCGTCGATGCCCTCCACTTCAGTCAGGGTTTTCAGGATATGACACATCAGCGGCGATCCGTCCAGCGGGCGGAGGTTCTTGCCTGCGACGCGCTGGCTGTTGAGCCGGATGGGAACGAATGCTACGGTTTTCATGGAGTCTGATAATTTGTAAAGGGGTTCGTCGCGACACTCTGCCGCTTGCGGCGTTCAACTTCCCGCCCCGGGCGGGGAGTCAGGGGTGGGGCGGATTTGCAAACACGGCGGAACACCGTGGGAACGGCATTCCGCGCTGCGATGCGTTGCCGATATTTCAACCGGCATTTCATTGTACCAGAAGATTGCAGCCCCGGATGTCCGAATGGTCGATGCGGCCTTCGATGACGAACTCGCCGTCCGCGCCGACGCGCCCCACGTCCTGTGTCTGGATAAAGGCGCACGACCACCAGGAAGCCAGATCCGCGATGTTCAGCCCGCCGCGTGCGCCTGCCGGGAGCGGGTCGAACGGGTCGTTGACGTCGCGTGCCGTGACGCGCATCCAGCCCGGGCAGCGGAACACGTTGCCTCCCTGCGAATAGGCCTGCGAGGTGAGTTCGGCCATGCCGTATTCCGAATGAATCTCCCCGACCCCGAAGGCGTCGCAGAGGATTCGGTGGAACTCCTCTTTGGGAATCTCCTCGCGGTAACCCTTCATGCCGCCCGTCTCCATCACCACCGTATCGCGGAGCTTCGGAGCGTACCGCTCCGCGAGGTCCCACAGCGCATAGCTTACGCCCAGCAGGATTTTCGGCTTCGGGTCGCGCTCCATCGCCGCCAGCAGTCCTTCGCAGTCATCCACATAGAATCCGCCCGATCCCCAGTCGGCGATCAGCCGGTCGGCCATGTAGACCAGCGACGAACCTTTGCGCCGCAGGTAATTGGGCAGCAGGGCGTAGAGGCTCAATCCGGCGGGGTCGCCGTAGAAGTTGCGGAATGCCGTGCGGAACGCCTGCTCGTAGAGCGCCAGCGAGCGCATCGGGTGGCGCGAGGGCGTCATTCCGGTCGTGGCCGACGAAGTGAAGACCGCCTCGGGCGGAGTCTCCCCGCAATAGACCGTATGCGTCTTGAACAGTTCGATGGGCAGGTACGGAATCTTTTCAGGCGTGTCGACATGCTCCGCCCGGACGCCGATCCGGGCGAGGTATTCGCGGTAGGGGGCGCATTCGCGGGCCTGGCGGCGGAATATTTCCAGCGCCGCGGCGTCGAAGGCCGCTCCGTCCGCAATGCGGAATATGTCGTCGGGGGTGATCATTACATGCAAAGTTACCAAAAAAAACGGACGATTCCAAAACCGAATCGTGTCCGGTTCGGCAAAAGGTTTCGACTTCTGAAAGGGGCGTAACGCCCCCAAAGGTAATGAAAAAATTGAAACGAGACTCTTCCCGAAGCGTCGGTTCCGTCGCCTGTAAACGCAAAAACAACAACCCGCGGTCCGGATGCATCCGCCCCGCAGTCGTTGTTTTCGCATTTGTACTTTTGGCCCGCAATGTTTCGGGGCGTTATTTACGTCGCATGTCTCGCTTTGGCGAGACAAGACGCGCTCCGTGAACAGCTTTCGCGGCTCGGCAAAGCACCGCTTCGCTGTAAACGCAAAAACAACAACCCGCGGTCCGGATACATCCGCCCCGCAGTCGTTGTTTTCGCATTTATGCCTTCGGCATTCGCTTTGCCCTCGCCTTGTCGCTATTTCTTGACTTTGGGCGCGAGCATCATGTTCATCTTCTTGCCGTCGAGCTTCGGCATCATCTCCACCTTGGCGAACTCTTCGAGGTCCGTGGCAAAGCGCAGCAGCAGGATTTCGCCCTGCTCCTTGAAGACGATCGAACGTCCGCGGAAGAAGACGTAGGCCTTGACCTTGGCCCCCTCCTTGAGGAAGTTCTGCGCGTGCTTGAGCTTGAAGTTGTAGTCGTGGTCGTCGGTCTGCGGGCCGAAGCGGATCTCCTTCACGACGACTTTCGTCTGGTTCGCCTTCAGTTCCTTGGCCTTCTTTTTCTGCTGGTAGAGGAACTTCTGATAATCGGCGATGCGGCATACGGGCGGCTCGGCCTTGGGCGATATCTCGATCAGGTCGAGTTCCATCTCGTCCGCCAGACGCAGTGCGTCGCGGATCGACATCACCTGCGGCTGGGGAATGTTGTCCCCCACCAGACGCACCTCGGGAACCGTGATCTGTTCGTTGATGCGGTGGGGATTCTCCTTTTCGGGCGGCCTGCGTCCGAAGCGGGGATTGTTGCCTGTTGCCGGTCTTGGTCTGTTATTCCCGGGGGTAAACGGCCTCGGCGGGAATGGTTTCGGTGCTGCGATAATCGTTAAGTATTAAAATGGTTAATTAAATTTTGTTCCTTGCTTTCGGGCTTCCGAGAGTGGTAATCCTCGCGGCTGCGCCGCGTTTGTAAATTTTACCCTCTCCTGAATCCCCTCCTCGGAGGGGACTTTGTCGGAAAGCCCCGGTTATTCCATGCTTATTTCTTTTCGAGCTTGTTGGCCTCGATCTCCTCTTTGACCAGTCCGGCGATGAAGTCGCGGAACGCCTCCAGGGACATCTGTCCCTTGTCGCCTTCGCCCTGCGCACGGACGGAAACCAGCCCTTCGGCCTCTTCCTTCTCGCCGACGATCAGCAGATAAGGGATGCGTTTAAGTTCGTTGTCGCGGATCTTGCGGCCGATTTTCTCGTTGCGGTCGTCGACCTCGGTGCGCACGTCGCTGCGGTTGAGGAACTCCGACACTTTCTGGGCATAGTCGTTGAACTTCTCCGAAATGGGGAGCACCACGACCTGCTGGGGCGAGAGCCACAGCGGGAACTTGCCGCCCGTATGCTCCAACAATACTGCCACGAAACGCTCCATCGAGCCGAACGGCGCGCGGTGAATCATAATCGGGCGGTGGAGACGGTCGTCAGCGCCCTTGTACGTGAGGTCGAAACGCTCCGGGAGGTTGTAGTCCACCTGGATCGTTCCCAGCTGCCACTTGCGGCCGATGGCGTCCTTGACCATGAAGTCGAGCTTCGGACCGTAGAAGGCCGCTTCGCCCAGCTCCACGACCGTCGTGAGGCCTTTCTCCTTGGCGGCCTGCATGATGGCCGACTCGGCCTTCTCCCAGTTCTCGTCCGAACCGATGTATTTCTCCTTGTTGTTCGGGTCGCGCAGCGAAATCTGGGCGGTGTAGTTGTCGAACTTCAGCGTCTTGAAGATATAGAGCACGATGTCGATCACGCGTTCGAACTCTTCCAGAAGCTGATCCGGACGAACGAACAGGTGGGCGTCGTCCTGCGTGAATCCGCGCACGCGCGTCAGTCCGTGCAGCTCGCCCGACTGTTCGTAGCGGTAGACCGTTCCGAACTCCGCCAGACGCACGGGCAGCTCCTTGTACGAACGGGGTTTCGAGCGGTAGATCTCGCAGTGGTGCGGGCAGTTCATCGGTTTGAGCAGGTACTCCTCGCCCTCGATCGGGGTGTGGATCGGCTGGAAAGAGTACTTGCCGTATTTGGCCTAGTGGCCCGAGGTGACATAAAGCTCCTTGTTGCCGATGTGCGGCGTGATCACCTGCTGGTAGCCGTACTCCTTCTGCACGCCCCGCAGGAACTGCTCCAGCCGGTCGCGCAGCGCAGCTCCCTTGGGCAGCCACAGCGGCAGGCCCTGGCCCACGCGCTGCGAAAAAGTGAACAGTTCGAGGTCCTTGCCCAACTTGCGGTGGTCGCGTTTCTTGGCCTCCTCCATCATCGCGAGGTACTCGTCGAGCATTGATTTCTTGGGGAACGAGATGCCGTAGATACGCGTCAGCATCTTGTTCTTCTCGTTGCCGCGCCAGTATGCCCCGGCTACC
>OGGW01002189.1_pt1 | contig 12770 bp, 12 predicted proteins | sample 1571291 | NCBI WGS metagenome assembly OGGW01 (sample SAMEA2582028, study PRJEB24529) | metagenome | biome: Human gut stool | place: China | collected 2011 | reverse complement strand
TTTCCTGCAGGGCGTGGATCAACGCTTCCTGTTCGGCCAGGCGCTGTTTCAGCAGGAAGATGTCGTCAGAAAGATGTCGTTCATAAGCCCGTATTTTACCGGGCTTATTCTGTGACAACCAGGATAAAGAGATTTACAGCATGGTCAGGGAGGTCAGCAGCCGCTTGGGCTGTCGCCAGTCGATACCTTCCAGCAGCATCGCCAGCTGCGCCTGCGTAAGGAACACTTTGCCATCACGGGCTGACGGCCAGGCAAAGCGCCCACGCTCCAGCCGTTTGGTCAGGAGGCACAGTCCGTCACCGGTGGACCACAGCAGTTTAACCTGACTGCCGCTGCGGCCCCGGAAAATGAAAATATGGCCGGACATGGGATCGTCTTTCAGCGCCGTTTGTACTTTCGCAGCCAGGCCGTTGAAGCTATTTCTCATATCGGTGATACCGGCAACCAGCCAAATTTTGGTCCCGGAAGGTAACGGGATCATCGCTTCAGTTCCTGTATCAGCAGAGTCAGGAGCTTTTCGCTGACATTGCCATTGAAGCGGAGCGTCCCGTGCCGGAACGTTACCTCACAGCTGATACTGAGGGTTTCCGGGTCCTCTGCGAGCGATTCTGGCTGTTCGGCAGCTGCATCGAGAGTCACAGGAAGTAGCTGGGGGCTCTCTGAAGAAGGTAATAGCAGCTTTCCCTCGCGCCATTGTTGTCGCCATTTGAACAACAGATTGGCGTTAATGCCATTTTCAAGAGCAAGTTTTGAGATGGATATCCCGGGTTCACAGGAGGCAGCAACGAGCAGCTGTTTAAATTCGGGAGGATAATTAGGGCAGCCTTTTCGCCTGCCGGGAGTCACATTTTTCTGCATATCTGACACTTTGGTTCCCACTACTTATTTGGTGGACACCACTTTGTCTAATTCGTCAGATTCTGACCAGACGGTTCAGGCTGTACGCTTACCACTATTTTATCCCTGTTGAATTTGGTTAAGCCGGTGCAGACGCGCCGGGAAACGCACACCTGAACCGGCACAATAAAATACAATACAACCCCCTGTTACTGGAGATACGAATGGAATGACGAGGCAGCCTGTCAGTCACAGGGGGCTGTTGGCATAAAATCAACGGAAAGGCCACCAACACCGGAATTAAGCTCCACAGTCCCCGCACTGGCAATCCATTCCCGGGAAAGGCATCACCGCAAACTGCTCCGGAGGCAACCATTACAGCCTCTGTAACGGATTATCAGCCCTGGCATCTTCCGACGGCACCTCCTGCCGCCCCCACGCCCTGCTGTATACCCCGGTACCGCAGCGTGGGCAGCACTTTTCCCCCTCATAATCTTCGTCACACATCACACAAAACCACTTTCTCACCTTCACCGTATAATCCGGAACCGTCATGCCCTGCAGATGCAAACGACGGGCCTCTTTCTCTGCCGGGTCAAGCCAGGTGCATCGCAGCAGGATTTTCGCAGCAACAGTCATCTGGTCATGTTCAAACCACGGTGGTTGTCCGTCATTGCCCCGCTGAAGTGTTAACGGGCATCCACAGGACACACAGCACAAAACGTCCTGTCGGTTGTGCTTCGCAGCTTCTTTCGCCGTAACAAAATGGCCTTTGCTGTCATTCGCCATATAACAGTTCAGAATTCGCATATTTCCTCCTGAGTTGTCCGGGGAATACTGAATCCTCCGGTCTGGCAGTGTGTGCAGTACTGCTCCCCATAATAATCGTGGTGACATTGTCTGCAGTGCCAGCTGGCTTTACGCACCACGGGTAAGGCATCCGGTACGAATTGCTGCAGACGTTTAATCAACTGTATTTCTCTGCGCTCCGGCCTGACATAAGGGCACTGTTGACCGTGCTCTGTCAGCCTGTCGTCAGTGTGTTCAAACCAGGGAAGTTCAGTGTCGTATTGCGGATGGTATCTGAGTGCACTGCCACACAAGTGGCAGGTGTAGTTAGCATAAGGTGCGGCCTGTGCAGTACGGGCGCCCGTCAGACGTCCGTTGCCATCAAGAGCGATAAAGGATTTTGCGTACATAGTCATATACCTCAGCCGCCAGACGACACGCAGGCAACAGCCGTCCCGGTACGGGCAGCGTGGTCAGGGTGTGAATGGCGGTTCAGTTAAAATCTGGACTGGAGTTTGGGTAAAGCAGGCTGGTTGCTGTTACAGCACTGTGGTTGTCACACAATGGAACACTGACGTAAAAAACAGTCAGTGGGCGAGTGGATACATCGTTGCCGCCAGACAACAACCCATACTTTTGGTTTGCCGGATATTGGCGCGCCAGTCGTGCTCAACTCCGGCTACAGCCAAAATTGCGCTCACCGGTGCAGTGAGCTTTGGTATGCTCCTTCGCCAGATAGTCAGCACGTTCCAGCACTTGCTGAAAGCCGGTGTCATCATTACGCGCCAGCCACACCGCCGGCCAGGCCGGAAAATGCACCAGCGTGGCATGGCACCCGACATCCACTCCCAGGGCACTGCACCACGCCTGTTTAATCATCCCGGCCAGAGACTCCGGAGCGCGGTAATCACCGGCACGACACCAGGTATCCCGGTTGACCAGCAGCATCAGGTGATAGTGTTTTTTACCTTTGCACTCCCCAAACTCCCGGGCCCAGACGTAATGCAGGGTTGTGGGATGCACGCGTTTACCTTCCCGATGCTTACGTTTCTGGTAAGCGTCGATTCGGGCTTTCAGGGCATTGATGAAGCGGGATATCACAGCTGCGTCCGTTGCTGCCGGTACATCCGGGAGACGCAGGTCAACCCGCAATGCCGTCAGGCGGGGATGAACATTCAGTGCGTGCCGCACCGTCTCACGAATACGTTGCTGCCAGAAGGGGTTGTATTTGTAGGTCATGGTTAAATCTCCGTATGGTTCATACGGAATAGCCACGTCGTAAAAAATACGCAGAGTCCCTGAAGTGACCTCCGGCAGGACACTGTCTCAGGCACTCTGTGATAACCCGAACGGTCGTCTCCGGACTGACGATTGAATTCCCGGCGTTGTTTTTTTTAATGTAAAAAACCGGTTACGGATAAGGCGTGGCGAGGGAGCTATCGTGATACGCAAAAAGAAGTGCAGGGACTGTGGTAACGCAATTACTCATAATACAGTTTGTTGCCCGTATTGTGGCGCTGTCGACCCCTTCGGTTATTACCGGAAGACCGATCGTCTGCTCTGTTTACTGACGTTACTGCTGGTGCTGATTCTGGTTACCGTTTCAGGCGTCAGTGTATTTGTACTGTTGCAGTAGGTTACAGGGGAGGGATTATCAGGAATCGGCGGGGCAGAGCGACCCGCTGCGTTTGTTGTGCCAGACAGTAACGCACCGGCTCCCTGCAAAATGGTACCTGAATCAATCACAGTCAGGTATTCCGCCAATCCGTGATCGAATCGAGCGGAATACTCAGCCCCGACAAATACGAGTCCCCTTCAGAAGATACAGGCCGGTAATGCCTGAACGCCTACCCCTCTGTACACCATTCCCTTTTGATTTCGAATTCTTTGTTGCCGTTATACTGCTTAATGTTCCCGATCTTCCGGTGCACAGATAACACCGGAGTCATCGTAGCGCGGATTCAAGATTCAGGTGACATATTTCCAGACGGAAGCCGGCACGCGATCGTAAAGTTTGTTCATTGTCAGTTCTGCCAGCCGGTTGTCAACGGCAGAGTTAAAGGCTTCCAGCTCCGCAGGGGTAAGTTTATAACGCGTGTGGGAAATCACTTTTTCCAGCGTCTCCCGGGATGAACAACGACGGAACTGCTGTGGTTTTAACTTCCATTAGCCTCTCATTACTTTATGCTGCGGTTAACAGGATGCTGTCAGCATACCGCACCAGCCTGGCATTCTGGTACCCTCCCCAAACTCATTACTCCCGTGCCACCACTTAACCGGTCTCTCAGACTGTCACTCACCAGGTCGGATACGTTTACCGCTCAGACGGATGCTTAATGCACTCTGTTCACGTGTGTTGCAGGTACGTTTTATATACGCAGGTTATACGCCAGCTATCAGAGATAGCCCTGTGGGTACAACGCAATCTGCTGCTACTGCGTTCTCATGCCCACTGATCGCACTCACAGTGTTTATTTCACATATATGAACTCATGTATTTGATCTCATGTGTTTGATCTCTCTTATATATTTATAATACCAATCAGACAGTCTTATCCCACCAGTGATAACTGTCGCCTGCCCACAGGTCACAGGCTGATATACCACAACCGCCTTCAAAAACAACTCTGCAATTATCAGAACGCTAGTTTTCCCCTTGTCTCACGAAAGTCCTCCCTCCTTTATCGCGTGCGCGTGCGGAAGCATCGTTTCGCAACAACCACCCGACATACCGGTACGGCTCAGCCACCGCAATCCCCCCGTTTATCTCCTGACGGTCACATTCCCGATTATTTTTTACGTTTCTCCCCGGTTGTTATGCCGGTGAAGGTGGTGCGTTGTTTTCATCACCAACGCCGGTTGAGATTAACAACATCCGGAGGAACATTCTCATGACCACCCCAGTTTCACTGATGGATGACCAGATGGTCGATATGGCGTTTATCACTCAGCTGACCGGCCTGACCGATAAGTGGTTTTACAAGCTCATCAAGGATGGGGCCTTTCCGGCTCCCATCAAACTCGGCCGCAGCTCCCGCTGGCTGAAAAGTGAAGTGGAAGCCTGGCTGCAGGCGCGTATTGCACAGTCCCGTCCGTAATTTCTGCCCCTTATCCGTTCACCCGCAGCAGACGTAATCCCCGGCCTGCCGACGGCATTCTGCTGCCTGTTATATCCCCGTGAGGAATATGAAAATGAAACAACAGTATCAGACCCGCTACGAATGGCTCCACGAAAGCTACCAGAAATGGCTGACCGGCTTCACCCGGCACGCCGTATCCTGGGGCGTGTGTCATCCGAATATCTACTACTTCCATAATCTGACGCCCGGTTGGGTGTCATTCAATGGTGAAAAACCGGAGATTGCCATCGTCCCCCAGAGCCTGCACCGGCTGATTTATGGCCCTGACAAACGGGCCACGCCGCCCCTGGATGATGATCTGATAGTGAATTTATGCACCAGTGAACATCTGCTGGTTCATCATCCGATGCTGGAAGGCATTCTGCTGTCTGAATGTGAACGTCTGAAACACCATTCTCTGGCAAATAAACTGATCAGTCTCTTCCGTCAGTTTGGTGGCACGGAGTTACGCCTTAAACTGGTCTGGCTTTGCTGGCTTGATTTAATGACCGGAAACAGCCTTGAAGACTGGACAGAGAACCTGAAACGGAAATCAGAAAAAGAGCTGGAGGAATGGATCATCGACCGTCAGAAGCAGAGCGCAGCACTGACGGATCTGATGGATCAGTACGTGCTCCTGGCATACCGCACAACGGTTGACGATAACCGCAACTGATGCCGGTTGCTTCCGGAAGGTGTGACAAAATACGGAAATGATGATGCTCCCGGCCCCGCATGCTCACCTGCAGAGCGTGTTCGTCGTCATCATACTGAGCCATGACGGGCGTCTTAAGGGCATCCTGTCATTGCTGAGCAGGCAACACCACCAGAGGAGCCACGGACAGGGATGTTCTTTACAGCCCGATGCACGCCAGGTTCTCAGCAGACTGAATGTGCAGGTGCGGTTATTCACCAGAAATGGCATGCTGCGGTACATACCCATCCTGGTGACAATATGTACGTGGCGACAGCGATCCCGGCACTGTGGAAGAGACTCACTCAGCCTGCAGGATATTCTTTCCGGCATCCGGGAATGTCCGCCTGAATGCAAACAGGATGATATTTGAATCCGTAATACTGTTCTTTCATCATAAATAATTTATGCAGATACAGTTAACCGTCACAGTAGCAGGTTTGTTTTCCCGGGAAATAATATCCGTCAGACTGATGCCGGAACATATCTGAAACACGTTATGATGTTTTGTTATCAGAAATGTTGTATATTCTTATCCGTGGCGACAGTTTAATGCCCTCTGGTATCACCTGATAATGCATATCCTGCGATGATTCGTTATATTTACGGGACACGCCTCTTTTCATTGTGCTCCTTTTCAGACTTCATTTTCCGTAAGTGTTCCCCGGCATAAAGGAGGTACCTTTCTGGCGTTTATAACTCTCTTTATCGGTGACGCCGGTAATACAGGGAATACCACACCGACAAACGAGGTATTAACAGACGATATTTCAGTGTCCATAATTTTTCTGTCCGGTTAAATAACGTCAGTCTGCTGCCCTCTGACTGTAATCATCAAAGCCGGAATGCATACCGGGTTACAACGTAAAAAAAGTGATGCTGGCCCCCGGTGCAGCTGGCGGGCGAAACATGTTTACCTTTCAATACCCCCTGTCTGCAGTCTCCACTCTTCCATCCTCTTAAGCTACGTCGGCCACATGAGTGCACTTCCATGATAACAGGTATTTCTGTCAGCATAACGAAGCCGGTTACCTTCCCTTCCTCCTGCATTTCCTGTCAGAATGACTGTACAGCGCGCAGATTGCCTTTTTATTGACCACCTTAATATACTATTATAAACTTCTTTTTATCATGTTATTATCACCTTATTATGTTTAATTTTTAAGCAACCGGAGAAAGAGGATGGTTCAGAAAATTTTGTCGGATAAGGTTATGAATGAAAGAACAAATGCGTATTACTCTTATTATCTTGGAGAGCGTAATATCTCCGTACTGCCCCTTAATGTTTATGATCCCCCGGAACGTTTTATCGCTTACATAAAAAAAAACAGAGAAAATCTGAACATCACACTTTCAGATTTTGAACTTGAACAAATAATTTCTGGTATGCGTCTGAAGGCCCTGGCCTTCCTGGTCCCCCTGGAAAAAATATCCTGGATCGCGGGCAGTGAACGCGCATGCTTATTTTCCTGGTATCTGTTGATGCAGTTTATCCAGAATAACAGGGCAAAAATAAGCGCAGACTTGCTTCAAAAGAATAAACTGTATCTTAAAGAAGAGTATCTGGAAGGGAATGCCTTCCCGTCGGACTCATCGACACAGTTCAGACAAATACTCAGAGTTCTCGATATTCTTTCTGATAAGAATTTGCGGGATGAGTGGATAATCCAGACCAAAGACAGATGGATGCGGGCATTTAAATCAAAGAGTCCTTTCAGTTACCTCCTCCCGGAGAACGAACATGAATGCATATGGACATGGAATTATTTGAAGGGAAAAAATATTGCACTGGAAAAACTGGCCAGTTTTCCTGGTTCTGCTGATATTTACCACGCAATTCACCTTTCATTTGACATATGGGTTACCTGTCCACTCACCTCACCTGACGATATAAAAAATTTCAGAAACAGTTTCAATAAGGCCAAGGCGCAGCGCAAGTACAAAAAAATGCAGGAAGATAAAGTCAATGTACAGTTTTTTCTTGACGCAGAAACCAGGGCGCAGCTCAAAGAATTATCGAGGGTCAGAAGACTCAGTACCGGCGAAATGCTGCATGACCTGATTGTTGAAGAGTATAAAAGGTACCGACATTCCAGATAATTTCAGACATATATTATCTCCGTGAGTCCCCCGCCACCTTTCCGGTGTGCGGGGGTTTTGTCTTTTTTCACCGGGAATACATGTATGAATCCGTCTGATGCCATTGAGGCAATTGAAAAACCGCTCTCCTCCCTGCCTTACTCACTTTCCCGTCACATCCAGGAACATCTGCGCAAACTCACCAGTCACGAACCCGTGATTGGCATTATGGGTAAAAGCGGGGCCGGTAAATCCTCACTCTGTAATGCACTGTTTCAGGGGGAGGTCACCCCGGTCAGTGATGTTCACGCCGGCACCCGGGAAGTGCGGCGCTTCCGTCTGAGTGGCCACGGTCACAGCATGATTATCACTGACCTGCCCGGGGTGGGCGAGAGCCGGGACAGGGATGCAGAGTATGAAGCCCTGTACCGTGACATTCTGCCTGAACTTGACCTGGTACTGTGGCTGATTAAAGCCGATGACCGTGCCCTGTCTGTGGATGAGTATTTCTGGCGACACATACTGCACCGGGGACATCAGCAGGTGCTGTTTGTGGTGACGCAGGCCGACAAAACGGAGCCCTGCCATGAATGGGATATGGCCGGCATTCAGCCTTCTCCCGCACAGGCACAGAACATTCGGGAGAAAACGGAGGCGGTATTCCGTCTGTTCCGGCCCGTACATCCGGTTGTTGCCGTATCGGCCCGCACCGGCTGGGAACTGGATACGCTGGTCAGTGCGCTAATGACAGCACTTCCCGACCATGCCGCCAGTCCCCTGATGACCCGCCTGCAGGACGAGCTGCGCACGGAATCTGTCCGCGCTCAGGCCCGTGAACAGTTTACCGGTGCGGTGGACCGGATATTTGACACGGCGGAGAGCGTCTGTGTTGCCTCTGTTGCCCGTACGGTTCTGCGTGCCGTCCGTGACACGGTGGTCTCTGTTGCCCGCGCGGTATGGAACTGGATTTTCTTCTGAACACTCTGCCAGGGGAAATGCCTGATTACATTGCGTTAACCAACTGAAAACATGATACAAACACTCCATCCCCCTCCTGTTTCTCTTGCGTGACCGCCTTGCAATCAATAGAATAAAACGATCGATAAAACAGGTATCGATCGTTACCATCGATCGTTTATAGTGGTTAATGGTCTGCGAAAAGGCAGCTGAATCTCTTCATCATGCAGAACGGAATTGCACACAACGGACTGATACTTCTCTGGCGGATGAGAGAGGGGAAGCATTTATGTCCGGGAAAAACCACTTTATCTGACCATGCTGTTTTGTACCTGCCGGTATCCACTTTTGTGGGTACCGGCTTTTTTATTCACCCTCTGTAAGGAAAAGCTGATGAAACGACATCTGAACACCAGCTACAGGCTGGTATGGAATCACATTACGGGCACCCTGGTGGTGGCTTCCGAACTGGCGCGCTCACGGGGAAAACGCACCGGTGTGGCGATTGCGCTGTCCCTTGCTGCTGTCACATCAGTTCCGGCACTGGCTGCTGACACGGTTGTACAGGCGGGAGAAACCGTGAGCGGCGGAACACTGACAAATCATGACAACCAGATTGTTCTCGGTACGGCCAACGGAATGACCATCAGTACCGGTCTGGAGTATGGGCCGGATAACGAGGCCAATACCGGCGGGCAATGGATACAAAATGGCGGTATCGCCAACAACACTACTGTCACCGGTGGTGGTCTTCAGAGAGTGAATGCCGGAGGAAGCGTTTCAGACACGGTTATCAGTGCCGGAGGCGGACAGAGCCTTCAGGGGCAGGCAGTGAATACCACTCTGAACGGCGGTGAGCAGTGGGTACATGAAGGCGGGATTGCAACGGGTACCGTCATTAATGAGAAGGGCTGGCAGGCCGTCAAATCCGGCGCAATGGCAACCGACACGGTTGTGAATACCGGCGCGGAAGGGGGACCAGATGCAGAAAATGGTGATACCGGGCAGTTTGTTCGCGGAAATGCCGTACGTACCACCATCAATAAAAATGGTCGTCAGATTGTGGCTGTTGAAGGAACAGCAAATACCACTGTGGTTTATGCCGGCGGCGACCAGACGGTACACGGGCATGCGCTGGATACCACACTGAATGGCGGTTACCAGTATGTGCACAACGGAGGCACAGCCTCTGACACGGTTGTAAACAGTGACGGCTGGCAGATTGTCAAGGAAGGTGGTCTGGCGGATTTCACCACCGTTAACCAGAAAGGCAAACTGCAGGTGAACGCCGGTGGTACAGCCACGAATGTCACCCTGAAACAGGGTGGAGCACTGGTCACCAGTACTGCGGCAACGGTTCTTGGCAGCAACCGTCTGGGCAATTTCACGGTGGAAAACGGTAAGGCTGACGGCGTTGTTCTGGAGTCCGGCGGTCGCCTGGATGTACTGGAAGGCCATTCAGCGCAGAAAACACGGGTGGATGACGGCGGAACCCTGGCAGTGTCTGCCGGTGGTAAGGCAACAGATGTCACCATGACATCCGGTAGTGCCCTGATTGCAGACAGTGGTGCCACTGTTGAGGGGACCAATGCCAGCGGTAAGTTCAGTATTGATGGCACATCCGGTCAGGCCAGCGGACTGCTGCTGGAAAATGGCGGCAGCTTTACGGTTAATGCCGGGGGACAGGCCAGCAACACCACTGTCGGACATCGTGGAACACTGACGCTGGCTGCCGGGGGAAGTCTGAGTGGCAGAACACAGCTCAGTAAAGGCGCCAGCATGGTACTGAATGGTGATGTGGTCAGTACCGGCGATATTGTTAACGCAGGGGAGATTTACTTTGACAATCAGACAACACCGGATGCCGTACTGAGCCGTGCTGTTGCAAAAGGCGACTCCCCGGTAACGTTCCATAAACTGACAACCAGTAACCTCACCGGTCAGGGTGGCACCATCAATATGCGTGTTCGCCTTGATGGCAGCAATGCCTCTGACCAGCTGGTGATTAATGGTGGTCAGGCAACCGGCAAAACCTGGCTTGCGTTTACAAATGTCGGAAACAGCAACCTCGGGGTGGCAACCTCCGGACAGGGTATCCGGGTTGTGGATGCACAGAATGGCGCCACCACAGAAGAAGGTGCGTTTGCCCTGAGTCGCCCGCTTCAGGCCGGCGCCTTTAACTACACCCTGAACCGTGACAGCGATGAAGACTGGTACCTGCGCAGTGAAAATGCTTATCGTGCTGAAGTCCCCCTGTATACATCCATGCTGACACAGGCAATGGACTATGACCGGATTCTGGCAGGCTCCCGCAGCCATCAGACCGGTGTAAACGGTGAAAATAACAGCGTCCGTCTCAGCATTCAGGGCGGTCATCTCGGTCACGATAACAACGGCGGTATTGCCCGTGGAGCCACGCCGGAAAGCAGCGGCAGCTATGGCTTCGTCCGTCTGGAGGGTGACCTGCTCAGAACAGAGGTTGCCGGTATGTCTCTGACGACAGGGGTGTATGGTGCTGCAGGCCATTCTTCCGTTGATGTTAAGGATGATGACGGTTCCCGCGCCGGCACGGTCCGGGATGATGCCGGCAGCCTGGGCGGATACCTGAATCTGACACACACGTCCTCCGGCCTGTGGGCTGACATTGTGGCACAGGGAACCCGCCACAGCATGAAAGCGTCATCGGACAATAACGACTTCCGCGCCCGGGGCTGGGGCTGGCTGGGCTCACTGGAAACCGGTCTGCCCTTCAGTATCACTGACAACCTGATGCTGGAGCCACAACTGCAGTACACCTGGCAGGGGCTCTCCCTGGATGACGGCCAGGATAACGCCGGTTATGTGAAGTTCGGGCATGGCAGTACACAACATGTGCGTGCCGGCTTCCGTCTGGGCAGCCACAACGATATGACCTTTGGCGAAGGCACCTCATCCCGTGACACTCTGCGGGGCAGGGCAAAACACCGTGTGAGTGAACTGCCGGTGAACTGGTGGGTACAGCCTTCTGTTATCCGCACTTTCAGCTCCCGGGGTGACATGAGCATGGGTACAGCCGCAGCCGGCAGTAACATGACGTTCTCACCCTCACAGAATGGCACATCACTGGACCTGCAGGCCGGACTGGAAGCCCGTGTCCGGGAAAATATCACCCTGGGCGTTCAGGCCGGTTATGCCCACAGCATCAACGGCAGCAGCGCTGAAGGTTATAGCAGTCAGGCCACGCTGAATGTGACCTTCTGATAATTCTGCATTGCCTCTCTGTGGTCCCGGTCATCATGACCGGGACCCGGACGGGGGAAAACGTTTCAGTGCCACATTCACTGGCATTCACAATAACATGATATTCATCACGGAGTGACTATGTTACAGATAGTCGGCGCGCTGATTCTGCTGATCGCAGGATTTGCCATTCTTCGCCTTTTCTTCAGAGCATTAACCAGCACAGCGTCTGCGCTGGCAGGGTTCGTATTGCTGTGTCTGTTCGGCCCGGCTTTACTGGCTGGCTATATCACTGAACGCATAACCCGGTTATTCCATATTCGCTGGCTGGCAGGCGTATTTCTGACGATTGCCGGAATGATTATCAGCTTCATGTGGGGGCTTGATGGTAAACATATCGCACTGGAGGCTCATACTTTTGACTCTGTAAAATTTATTCTGACCACCGCTCTCGCCGCTGGTCTGCTGGCTCTTCCCGTGCAGATAAGAACCATTCAGCAGAACGGGCTCACACCTGAAGATATCAGCAAGGAAATTAACGGGTATTACTGCTGTTTTTATACTGCTTTTTTCCTTATGGCGTGTTCTGCATACGCACCATTGATCGCATTGCAGTTCGATATTTCACCCTCACTGATGTGGTGGGGCGGGTTGTTGTACTGGCTGGCTGCATTAGTGGCGCTGCTATGGGCGGCCAGCCAGATCCAGGCGCTGAAAAGACTGACCAGTGCCATCCGCCAGACACTGGAAGAACAACCGGTGCTCAACAGTAAATCGTGGCTGAGCAGTTTGCAAAACGATTACAGCCTTCCTGAAACGCTGACGGAGCGCATCTGGCTGACACTCATTTCACAACGGATTTCCCGGGGAGAACTGAGGGAATTTGAACTGGCAGACGGAAACTGGCTACTGGACAATGCCTGGTATGAAAGAAACATGGCGGGTTTCAACGAAAAGCTGAGAGAGAGCCTGTCATTTACCCCTGATGAACTGAAAACCCTCTTCCGGAACCGCCTGAATTTATCACCGGAAGCGAATGACGATTTTCTCGATCGTTGCCTGGACGGCGGTGACTG
>OGGW01002188.1_pt1 | contig 12774 bp, 9 predicted proteins | sample 1571291 | NCBI WGS metagenome assembly OGGW01 (sample SAMEA2582028, study PRJEB24529) | metagenome | biome: Human gut stool | place: China | collected 2011 | reverse complement strand
AGGACGAAGAACGCCCGGTATGCTGCATGATAGCCGCCGCCGCCGCGCGCGTATCAACGTCTGCGAGATGCCCCCATCTCATTTCAACATGCCCCTGCTGCCCTGCCTTTATCACCTGCAGCGTATAGCCGCTTCTTGCCGTTGCCATGCCTTTTCCTCCGATTTAGTTGCCCGGGCGTCACATTATCAGCCCGGTTTTATCAGCCAGGTTCGCGCACCTGCGCCTTGCCGTTAATGACTCTTTTCCACATAGGTCTGCATGTTTTCTTTGGTCACTAACTCAAACGGGATCCAGACATGAGACTCGACCTTTTCTCCTTTAATCAGCTTCAGCGCTACCGCTAAGGCCGTTTTGCCCTGACCGACGGCGTCCTGGAAAACCGTCACCTGAATCTTATCGCTGGCCAGGGCTTTCAGCCCGTCCGGGGTGGCGTCGATCCCGCCGATCAGCAGCTTCTTCTGGCTTTTCTCCAGCGCCATCGCCGCGCCAATCGCCATCTCATCGTTGTTCGCCGCCACAATATCAATCGCTTCTCCGTTGCCCGTCCAGTTCTGCATCAGATCCATTCCCTCGCTGCGGGAATAGTTGGCCGGCTGTTTCTGCACCACTTTCATTGCCGGATACTTGGCCACCACCTGCTCCACATCTTTGGTGCGCTGCAGCGCGCCGGCGTCGGTGAGATTGCCGATCATGATGGCGACGTTGCCTTTGTAGTTCGCCAGCTTCGCCAGCGCCTCCATCTGCAATGTGCCAGACTCCCGCTCGTCCGAACCGACAAACACCACGCCGGGCGGTAACGTTTTATCCCCCGGCGTCCGGTTCACATACACCAGCGGCATTTTGGCCTGCTGCGCCATCTTCGTCAGCTGCGGGGTGCTGGCGGAGTCCACCGGGTCGACGATGATCGCGTCCACGCCGGAGGCAATGAAGCTCTGCACCTGATCGGCCTGGCGTCCGGTGTCGCCGCGGGCGTCTTCAAACTGTACGTCGACGTGGCGGGCTTGAGCTTCTTTCTCAATGGACTGGCGGATAATAGTGAGAAAGTTTTGATCGAAGTAGGCCATTGAGACGCCGATCTTCTCCGCTAATGCCGAAGCGGAACTGGCCAGAAGGCCTACTAACAGGATGATTTTACAGTGCTTCATAGTATGCCCTCAGAGATCGAAATAAAATTTTCAATACAACTACAAACGGTATATTTAAATCATTTTCAGACTACGAAGGGCGTTCGGTTCTTGCAATATTGATGTAAAGAAAATGTTGCCATGCGCACACTTTATTTCACCGCCTCACTCACCGAGGGCTCACCGGTTGCGGGGAGCGCAGCGGTCGGCGACGCCGGCTGTTTTCGCTTCAGCAGGGCATACTCCACTATCAGCTGTTGCAGATGCAGCTCCGCGAGGCTTCCCCGCGCGGCTGGCCAGGGTTGATCAACGGGAAGCGCGGCCAGCTGGCGCAGCTGCTCCTCCAGCGGAACAGCGCGGTTAAACGACTGTGTGATGGCAAATACTGCGGTTTTCAGTTCGCTCACCGTCAGGTACTTCCCCTTCTGCTCGTCGAGGGCATTGAGCTGGTCGGCGAGCCGCTGCAGCTGCTGCATGCCCTCCGACCAGCCGGTAAGATTTTCCGCGGGCAATGCGCCAGCACTCAGCTGCTGCCGCCACTGCTGCGCCAGCGGTTGCGCCTGATCCGGCCAGCGGATAAGGGCCTGGTGGACCAGCTGGTCGCCGTAGCTGACCGCCCAGTCCGGCGCCAGGCGGGCAAGCTCGCCAAGCTGGCGCTGCGTCTGTGGCAGATCAACCGGCCCCGGGGGCGTTGTCGCCGGCAGGCCCGGTATCGGTCCGGCATTTTGGGTGACCGAAATGGGCGGCAAGTCGGACTGACGCAGCGCCAGCCATCCGCCGACGGCGATACCCGTTACCGCCAGCATGGTAACCATTCCGGCGATAAACGGCTTCCAGCGCGGCGCGGCTGCCGGAGTAGACGCCGCCACCGGCGCGGGCCGCTTTGCAGGTGAAGGCGGAGCCAGCGGTTCAGCCTTTGGTCTACGTTTTAGGTCTGGCACTGGCTCAACCTTCGCCGCATCCTCTTCGCTGACCAGAGTGCCAGGAAGTTCCGCGTCAGACACCGCCTCCGGCGGCGCGGTGGGAAGCGCTGGCGCAGGGTCGAGGCTCTCGAAGCGAGTTGCCGTGCTGTGCAGTAGCGCCCGCAGGTCGCTCAGCTGGTTTTCAGGGGCGATCTCAAGGCGCTGGAGCACTGCGTCGAAGCTTTGCAGCGAACGTTCAGCCTGCTCAAGCGACTCAACATCCTCTGGGGTAAGATTCAGGGTACGGCTCACCTGCCGCAGCCGCTTGCTCAGGGTGCGGAAGATCTCTGTCCGGGCCGGGAGCGCCTGTGGCCACAGGTTTTTCCCCTGACGAACCAGCAGCGACTCCATCAGCGTCAGCCCCTCATTGATCCCTGCCACCCCGCCCAGCCGGGCGCGGGCCAGGGTATACCAGGCGACAGTCTGCAGGTCCGCGCCGTGATGCTCCAACAGCCCGCGGGCAAGCTGCTCGGCATACGGCCAGTTAATATCCGGCCGCGCCGGGTGGCTGAGCTTGTTCATTTCCGCACGCAGGGCCATAAAATCAGCCAGCGTGCGCGGGTCGCCACCGGCTTTATAGTGACGGTCGTGGTGTGTTGTCATCATGATGTCTTTCAGCGAGAGATTAGAGGGCGGAGCGGGCGTCAAGGTACTGCTGACGTTTGAGGTGGCGGATCAACACCCTGCCCTCGGGCATAAACTCCGTGCCGTAACGCACCAGGCCAATATCCTTCAGCTCCGCATCAATGGCATAGCGCAGTTCGCCGGGCGCATGCTGATCGAGCATCACCACCGCGATCCGCTGCAGGCGCGGTTCGTATTTCAGCAACACCGCCGACAACGTGCTCATCAGCTGATGCGCCGACGCTGGCATCCCCTGGAGGACAGCGGTCATATCCGGCAGGCCGTAGTCCGGCAGATGCGCCAGCGTTCCGGCCCGACAGTTGAGGATGCGCTGCATGTTATCGAGCACTGACAGGATGACCTGATCCGTTTCGCTGACAGTATTCAGGTCAAGCCCGCCGGCGAAATTGCCGTACAGGATGTCATACAGGGAGGGACGAGGCATTTTCACTTCTCCTTAAACGGGTGCAGCGTCAGTTGATTTTGGCTGGCTTCGATAATGCGCGGCCTCGCCGGATCAAGTTCGTCCCGGGTGAGTACCAGCCGCCAGCTGTTTTGCGTCAGGTCTGGATCGATAAACATGGCCGCCACCGCCACAAACTGCGCGCTGGTTTCCATGGGCATATCGACGGTCACCGATTCGCCCGGACGCAGGCGAACATCTTTTTCCGCCACCCGGTCCGCCTGCAGCGCCTGGCCATCGCCGGCAAACAGCGACGGGTAGTCAGTATTGTCGAACGCTTGCCGGTCCTTCAGCTGATAAATACGCACCACCGTCGCCAGGGAGGCGCCTTTGGCATTGTTATTCACGCCTTCCCGGGCGCGAAGATCCAGATGCAGGGTTTTCACCTGGGGGTAAAAAATGGACTGGGTCACGGAAACGGCGCCGTCTTTCACGGTCTGCGTCAGTCCGCAGCCGGTTAAGACGGTAACCATGAGGAATGCCAGCAACCTGGCGGAGGGTTTAACTGCGGTAATCGCCATCTTCATCGCTCTCCCTGCGGTGAATATTTTCCCGGACGCGCTGATAGCGCCCCAGATAAATCGTGACTCTGTCGTCAGCCTGTTTCTGCGCATCCAGAGGACGCAGCACAGCGGTACGGCCGAGCTGGACGGCATGCTCCTGCTGGCAGCAAAGTTGCGCATCCGGCAGTAAATGGCGGGCGACGCAAAGCTGCAGCCGCACGTCAAGATGAGATCCGAGCCAGACGTGCAGAAGCGCCATCAGGTCGCTGAACAGTTCGCCGCCGGGCAGCCAGCCGCGAACCTCATCAGGCTTTTCCGTGGCCAGCTGCAGCAACACCTGACCGTTCACATCCGTGGCGTGGGTTCCCATCACTGGCCTATGTTGCAGGCTAACCGGCTGACGGACGCTCATCGTTAACGGCTGCGACAAGGGGATCCGGCAGGGATCGTGGTGGTACACCGTCGCCCGGGTCCCCGGGGCCAGGAGCGCCACCAGCGCCTCCATGCCTTCCCCGGATCTCCCCGGCAGCATCATCACCGGCAGCAGCGCCAGAAATCGCGACAGCGGCGCTGCGGCAACGGCGGCACATCCCGGGATGCCCAGCCCCGCCAGGCCCAGCAGATACTGCGAGATGTTGTCCGTGCCGCCCGCCCGAAAGGTTGCCGGGTAGGAATATTTGCGCCAGATACGGTAATACTGGGCGATCAGCCGATGGTTAAAGATATCGAGGAAATCCTCGGTGGCCTCGACGCCTTCCCGCCGTTGCGCAATGTCATCGCTATAGTGGGTCGGCAGCGGGGATTCCACGCCGTAGAGTCCCATAAAAGTCACGCGAACCGCCGGCGGACGGGGCGGTTCAGGATCGTCCATTCCACGGATTTCGCCAGCCGGAAAGCCCATCCCCGGATGCGGGCGAAAGCGTATGGGTTCATCACCTACTAGCCAGCCGCTGCCGATGATCGGCGCCTTCGGATGGTTCTTCTCCAGCAACTGGCAGAAGCGGTAAAAATTCATGTACGGCAACTGAGGCCGGAGCTGCGCCATCAGCCGGGCAGGCGCAGACTGTGATTCTCTTTCCACCGGATACATTTCCCTTCAGGTTGAACAATGAGCGTCAGCTGGTTGAACTGATTCATATCGGCATACAGTGCGAAAAAGCGGTTGAGCATATCGCCAAACAGGTGGACATCGCCCGCACCGGTAAATCCGCTACCGTCGAGCGTCACTTCGATATCCAGCCCGCGCAGCAGGAAGCCCTGCTCGAAACGCTGAATTCGGTGATGGCTGACCGCCAGAATGGCGTCCAGACGGCGATTATTGAGCTCATCCTCCCGCCAGTTGTAGAGCGACAGCGTGCCGCGCAGCACCTCGGCGCTGCTCATCATGTTGAGAAAACGGGTGCCCAGATGGCTCATGACCCGCCAGTGGTAGCGGTCTTCCGCCGGGGGATAGGCCGGCAGCGTGGGCTTACAGAGATTGCGGACGGTAAGCGGCGTGGCTGATATCGACTCACAGCGATCCAGCAGCGTGCTCTGTAGCGCCCGGCGCGGCAGCTGGCCGTTAGTGCCGGTGATGCGCAAGGAGACCGTTTCCCGCGCCAGCTCCCGGTCAGCCTCCCATCGCTGTCCGCCGAGGATAAGCCAGGTATCGTGCATGCCGGTTACGCCCCGTTTTACGCGGGTGTGGTAGTAGCGCTCCGGCGCATGGCGACGCATCATTCCCCCCTGGTGACGAAAGCGGGTGAAAGGCACATAGCGTGCCTCCCCGGTGCGCCCGGAGCCGGTCACGCTGTCAACAGAATAGATTTCGGTATGCCCGTCCTGCAGGCGCTTCGGACGCAGGAGGTATTCGCTCTCCAGGCCGCTGATGGTCAACGGATCGGCCTCAAGGGTAAACAGGTTAATCACCGGCACACAGTGCAGGCGCAGGCTGCTTGCGCTGACGGGTAAATCACTTTGCCAGACCTCGCAGAACACCACCTCAAGCGTGAAATGCGATATCCCCGCCGGCAGGGTGATGTTTTCCAGGCCATTTAGCTGCACGAACATAAATTTTTCGCGAAAGGTGAAATACTCGAGCAGCAGCTGATAGCCGCTGAAAGCGCTCTCCCCCTTCGGCCATAAACGATCCTCCTCGCTGAATCCCCCCGGGGAAAAATAGCCGTCGAGGCTTACCCGCTCTGTCTGACCCGGCAGACGCAGGTACAGCGCGGCCTGGCGTCGGGTCAGCCACAGATGGAGGGCGCTGCCGGTAACAGCGTCTTCCCCCAGGTACAGCGCCAGGTGGCGGAGATCGGTCTGCGACCAGTCAGCCAGCTCGCTACAGGCGAATCGTAGTCGCAGGGCCGAACGTCCGTCCTGCTCCGCCGTCATCACCGCCTCCTCTATCGCCAGCGGGTTAAGCGTCAGATCGCGGGTGGTTCGGTACCGGCACACGGTATTTTTCGGCCCCAGTGGGCGGGAGCTAATCTCAAACCCGGCGGGCACCGTTTCCGCTATCTTCATCGCCGGCAGCGTTGGGGTCAGCGCTACGATCGATAGCGATGGAATAGTGCGCAAATAGTGCGGCCACAGCATGCTGACCAGCCCCTCGGTCAGCTCCGGCAGATCATCATCAATTTTTTCGCGCAAGCGACCTACGGAAAAGGCAAAGCCTTCAAACAGGCGCTCAACGTAAGGGTCCGGCGTACCGGCTTTATCGAGATCCAGCATCGCCGCCCGATCGGGGTGAGCCTGCGCGAACGCTTTTGCCGCCTCGCGCAGGTAGCGCATTTCAGCATCAAAATATCGCAGGGTTAAATCGTCCATTATGAATATTCCCTTATTCGTCTACAGGGAGACACGCAGCATGGCTGCGCGGTCAGATTAGTTGGCCGTCGGGCGGCCATGAGCGAAGGAGGCCTGGCGTTGCAGGTCAACGCCAATCAGTGAGGGAGAAGGTTCAGTATCCCTCTTCGCCGGGTATATCGTCGGTCAGCGGAACACGTTCAGCAGACGCGCGCACGCTGAATATCGTCTCCGGTAGCGTAAAGTTTCGCAGCGCCAGCAGCGCCAGCGGTCCTTCCCCCGCCTCGGTACGCAGCGTGTAGTTCAGCAACAGACCATCCGGCGCTTTCCAGCTCAGGCTCCAGCTGCTGCTCGTTCCGGGATAAGCGCTGACCACCGCCTTATCCAGCAGACGGATCCACCCCCAGGCGCCCGGGAAATCGCCATACTGGCGGGTGCCCGCCCGGGTACTGATCCAGCTCAGACTGGCGCCCGGCGCTTCGGTGTCGGCGGGCCAGCTGAATCGCCGCCAGGTCGGCATCTGGTTCATATAGACAAGTTTCTGACTGTCGATGACCAGCTCCGTCTGCATCACGCCGTCCGCGGTGCCGGGGCGAAGCGCAAAATGCAATCCCGCTTCGCCGTTGGCGAACGCGACGTCGGAGAGATGGCTCAGGGTATTCATCGCCTGCAGAAAGGCCGGGTTAAATGTCAGCCCCTGAGCATTGATACTGTCCGCCATCCAGCGGCTCCCCTCTTTATGCAGCACACCGTTCAGCCGGGTCTGCAGAAAGCGGGCGATGCGCCCGGTCTCGCTATTAAGATATTTTGCCAGCAGCGGCAGAGAGACTTCACTGCTGGTATTTTTAAAGGGGTAGCGACCGCCAAAAGCGCTATTCCAGTCCTCCACCACCGCGCTGCGCCACTGGGCGTTGAGACTTTCCGCCGCCGGGGTCAGCACCTGCTGCCAGGCCTGCTCCATCGGGCGAACAAACAGCGTCTGCCCAAATCCACTCCACTGCTGGCCCAGTCCCGCCGCCACCAGGCTGCCGTAGTCGCGCGTTTCGGTTAGATCCACAGCCTTGCCCTGGAATACCGTCTGCGCAAGCAGTCGCGTCATCGCCTGCGGGTCGGTGGCGTTGGTGACCTGCTGCAGGCGCAGACGCACCTGGGTGACGCGGGTCAGGAAGGTCTGCAGGCTAAGACGGCTGGTGGGCGTCCCGCCGTCGCGATTGTCCAGCAGCGCCAGTACGGGCCCGAAGGTGGCATCCAGAGGACCGCGCGCGCCGGACTGCTGATCGATGGCGGGTGGGTTGTCACGGTTGAACAGCTGCCTGGCCGATTTGACCAGCGAATCGGCGATGGCTTCCCCGGTCTGGCCGGTTCGCCCCTGCACGCTCAGGGTGTTCATCAGCGCCACCAGCGGCGACTGGCGCACATCGGCCATCAGGGTCAGCTGGTCAATGGCATCAGAGAGGGTCGCCGCGCGCTGCCAGCGCAAACTGTTGAGAAAATCCAGCCAGGCGCCGCTAAAATCAGCGAAATAACGCTCCGCCAGCCGGGCTCGCAGAGTTTCCGGCGACGTCGACTGCGCGGCAGGCTGCTTCGTGTCGCTCAGCACCCAGTCCATTTCATCGCGGCGTTCCGCGACCACTTTCTCAATGGCCGGCTGTACGGCCTGCTCCCAGGCCTGACGGGTAAACATTCCCGGCACCACCTCATCAGTGCTGAACAGACGCGAAGCATCGGTGTCGGCAGTCATATCCGCCAGGCGCATATCGGCATACTGATTCGCCACCTGCGCGAGCATCTTCTGGTAAAGCGTGGACTCACTGTTGCGCTGGCCCAGTTGGCGAATTAACCGTGTGCGCACCTGGCTGACCAGACCGTCATCGACAGGCAGACGCCACTGCGGATGCGATGCCAGGCTGGCGGCATAAAATGCCAGCAGCGAAGGGCCGCTGCCCTGCCAGACGGCGTCAGCGATGCCTGAGTGCTGCGGCCAGTCCTGCATCAGCGTGGTGGCGAACCACGTAGCGTCCATTTTTTCCGGGCGGGTCAACATCAGATATTGTTTCAGTTGTCCGTAAGCGGTCTTCGTCATCTTCTCACGCAGTGGGCTGTCCGGCGGCAGCTGCACGAAGGCGGTGAGCTGCTCTTCCAGATGATGCGCCGCCGCATCGCGCAGCAGCGGCTGCGCCCTCTCTCCGTAGCGCGGGAACAGCGCCGCCAGCAGGTCATCGTTCTGACTGAGGCCAGCGCGGAGGTACCACGGCGCGCCGTGCTGCGAGCGGTATTCCAGTTGAGAAAGCGTTTTCTGTAACGCGGAGAGCGCATGCAGGCGTACGGCCAGCGGCTGTTTCTCCGCTGAGGCCAGCCGCACCTGCTCCTGTGCGATCGCCACCAGGTGGCGGTTGGCGATAAAAGAGACTGTCATTGAGGCGGCCCAGAGTAACATCAGGGCGGCGGCGGCCACGCTCATCCCACGCATCCAGTTGACTCCCTGTTTGCGCGGACGTAGACCGGCTGGCAACCACAGCACTGAGTCTGGTATCGTTTCCCAGCGGTTATCCCGTCCCCAGTGATGACGGACACTGCGACCAGCCTCTACTGACGCCTCACTAAATACCACCCCGGCCAGCGGCTGCGGGCGGTAAGGATTAAGCAATACCGATAACGGCTCCGTCACCGTTTCCGGTTTACGGGTCAACTGATCGGCCAGCGCGAGTAAAAAATTGTGCTGTGGTTGCCCGCATATCTGCTGGATGCCCTGCTCTATCAGTAACGACGCCAGGGCAGTGAACTGTTCGGCAACTATTTGCGGCGTACAACCTGCAGGTAACAGGCAGCCTACAGGCTGAGTGATACGTCCATTTTTTTCGTTGCCCCCCTCATACAGCGACCAGACGTATAGGGGTAGTTTCCAGCCAAGAGCTTCGAAGCGTAGCTTTAGAGAGTGAGACACACTGTCCATTTCATCTGGCGTGAGCCTGGGCTTCGTTCTGTTCATCGTTGTCAAAACGCCGTCAAAGCCCGATGTTACCCACACCATACCATCAGCCGGGCGATAACGCAGTTTACGCAGCGCTGTGAACCAGGCGTTATCTACCGCTGCCCCAGGGTCTCCACCCCACAGCAATAATGTACTCTGATCTTCCTGCCAGAGTTCCTGCGTGAGCTTTGGGGTCAGTTGTTCTACGTCTCTGACTGAGCCAATTATCAGCAGAATACGGACTTTGCGGGACCAGGCGCGTCCATACTGATAGCGTAGAGTCTGGCGAATTTCCCCCACCGTAATATGATGGGGAGGTGTCAGCGCCACGCGCCCTTCTTCGCCGGGTAAGACGCTGTCCTGCTGCGACTGCCGGCGATATAAACTCTCCTTCACACGGCGGGACATTGCAGGAAGGTAAAAAACAAATACCAACGCCAGACAGACCTGGACAAACGCCAGTACCTGCTCGCCCCGCGTATTGATATTCAGCATGCCGCCATAGCGGGTGATCCCCCACCATATTGCAGCCATCCCGGCCAACGTAAGCCCGGCCAGGCCAAACCGGCCCAGGCCATTACCCGGTATATTCATCTTCACTCCCTGGGGTGATGGTACTGATAAAATGTTCCTGTTCGCTGGAAAATAACGCCAGCAGGGGCTGTTTACGGAGGCTGACCAGATCGGCTGCCAGCGCGGTCAGGAGCCAGGGCGCTGCGGGTCCCGGAATACCGTACCATTTTTCCAGCAGCGCGATATCTTCAGCTTTCCATGGGGTATGCATTTTGCCGCCCTGCGTGATAAGCGCGGCGCTTCTTTCCGTCCATTTTTTTGCGTCCCCGATAACGGAGGGCTTCTGGCAGGCTACAGTCTGGGTCTCCAGAAACAGGGTGATATCGTCTTCAAAGTTCGTCATATCTAAGGGCATAGGACGTAACAGCCGTGATGAGTGCGGCAGATGGTATTTTTGCGCCACATCATCGCTGGTCAGCAGCAGCACGGCCAGCCCGTCGGAGTATGCTGTACCACCGTTGAGCTGGATGACCAGGAGTAAATTGACCGTCAGTACAGGCTGCTTCAGGCGCTCCTCCACTTCCGACAGTGAGAATGAGCCGGTAACGGTAATATCATCAGGCACGGCGCGGCCAGGAATGTGTTCTTTCCAGAGATTACTGAAACTGCTGGTCAGCTCAGGCGAGGGATTATCCGTGATCAGGGTGACATACAGCGGTAGCTCTTCCGGCAGGCACTGCACGCGCTCTTCTATACTGGTCAGCAGCGCATGCATCGCACTCAACTGCACGGGCTCTTCTACCGGAAGGTAATTAATCCTGCGGGTAAGTCCGTATTGCTGAGGCCGCTCACTTCCCCAATGCGCCGCAGAAATATGATCCGGCAACAGCACTGCACTGCCCAGAACGGCCAGCCAGCGCCCGGCCCAGTCTTCCCACCTCTGCTGTCCGTATTCCGCCTCTTTCAGCAAGAACTGATGCGCTTTCAGATCCCTGTCCCACAGGTAGCAACGCAGACAAAAAATCAGCAACCAGCATCCTGCAGGCATCAGGGATACCCACCAGATATTTATCACTGAGAGAATTTTTACGGTGCCGGAAGCATGGAGGATAAAGAGCAGGACACCGATAATCGCCATCAGTACACCGGCAAACAGCCATCGGGTCAGTGAAGGAGCCGATGGCTGCTCCATGGTCAATGCTTTTGTTCGTACCCAGCCCATTTTTTATCCTATCGCGCATTCCGGCGCGCCGGAAATCACCTGGCAACCGCACTGACATTTGCAGCCATCGACCACGATGGCTTTACCATCGGAAGACCATTCCGGCGCTCCCTCAATAATGGCATTAGTGCCATGTCCCGGAATCGGGCAGCTGACTTTATCCCCCACCAGCGCTACAGGCTTTCCATTTACAATCATGGTGGAGGATGCGGAAATAACAGCACCGCCGTGCGTAGTTTTATCGCCGAGTAATACAAAACCTTTGGACATTGAATTTCCTTTTATATATCAGCGATACAGCAGTTATTAATTAGAATACTCAATCGCATCTATTTCAACCTAAAGAGTGAGGCAATAACATTTAATAACAGACAAAAACCGGCTACTCCTATCAAACAAAGAATAATAAACATAAAATAATATCTGGAATAGCTGCACACCTCTCTTTACTTAATATATACTTCTTTCCCAGGTGATATCCCCTACATTAATAACTTTTCACTTCGAACGCCAATTGCCAGACGACCTTATACTCGCGAGATCCGCCTTAATTTCTATTGCATGCTCTATACAATAAAAAATACACTAACAACAAAATAATCAGAATTATAAGCAAATAAAACAGACATTTTCTGATTAGGTGGCAACAGTGGGTATACCTCGCTAATACGACGACTATAGCTCTCTATCGTTTTGCGTTCGCCATAACCTATGGGAAATCCAAAGCGTTCGCGCATCCATCGCTGCGTCATTACTGATTCAAGACTAAATGGCAGCGGATTAGGAAACAGCCAGTCAGTTTTGGCTTCATCTTCAAACCTTAACATCTCTTCTTTCAGATTTTTAATGAGCACCACTTTTTTCCGTTGACAATCATCGTTGATGACGATGAAATAATTTCACTACTGTACATGATTTTACCATCCATTATAAAAAACCTTATATGTTGAACGCCACCGATTTTTTAAAATAAGATATAGCATCACACATTATTTATTAACGACACAACGAAATACATACTGCGGACCAACACCATATTTTTCATAGTCACCATCAACTTCTTCTGGGAGTGGTGAAGCAGATTGTCTAAACATAGTCAATGCGTACTGTCTGTCGCCGCCAATATATCCACGCAGGACTTTTTTAGTACCCTGCGCAGGCCCCTGAGGATCGTTTACCGGAGAATGAGAGTAATAATCTGCTGCATACCAGTCATTAGTCCATTCAGAGCCACTAAGCCCCATATCATACAGACCCAGGGGGTTTGGGGGATATTTGCCTACTGGGTAAAATGGGAAACCAAAACCATCTGTATATTTATTCAGTTCATCCTGGCTTGGGACATTTTTTCCTGGTGAAAACTCACCATTGTTAGTAGCAAACGGAAGATACTGACCTCTGGATCTTGCTGCAAACTCCCATTGCGCCTCTGTCGGCAAATCAATTTTTTTACCGGACTCCTTACCTAACCACTGACAATAATCTTTTGCCTGTTGCCAGGTCACACCAACAGAGTAATCACCTTTTTGCAAGGATGGGTACTCTTTTACCAGAATATTAATGGGAGGTTTTTTTATTCCTGTTATCTGCAGATATTTATTATA
>OGGW01002181.1_pt1 | contig 12808 bp, 8 predicted proteins | sample 1571291 | NCBI WGS metagenome assembly OGGW01 (sample SAMEA2582028, study PRJEB24529) | metagenome | biome: Human gut stool | place: China | collected 2011 | reverse complement strand
AAGGCACAGCTATTGAAGGATATCTCCACAGAGCTGAATCTGGATTACCAGTTAGACAGCCTTAAGAAGCAGAGAGATGATATCGCAAAATTGCAGGAGAATGCGGTAGGCGCCAGCATTGAAGCACCCATTGCGGGAACCATTACCAGTGTAACCGTCAAGGCAGGAGACGAGGCACAGCCGGATACAGCACTGGTGACCATGCAGCCGGAGGGTAAGGGCTTTACCATGAGCTTCTCCGTGACCAATGATCAGGCGAAGAGACTCTCCGTGGGAGATAAGGCAGACCTGGTGAACTCCTGGAGATACAGTGATATGGATATTACCCTGGCCAGTATCAAGCCGGATACCACAGATCCCGGTCAGAAGAAGCTGCTGACCTTTGATATCACCGGAGATGAAGTGACACCCGGACAGTCCTTAAATGTATCCGTGGGACAGAAGAGTGCCAATTACGATCTGATCGTACCCAACAGTGCCATCCGTGAGGACAGTAACGGCAAGTTTATCCTGATCGTGGAATCCAAGAGTAGCCCCTTAGGTAACCGTTATGTGGCAACCCGTGTGGATGTGGAGGTACTGGCAAGTGATGACACCCAGTCCGCAGTGAGCGGAGCTTTATATGGCTATGAATTTGTCATTACGACATCTACCCAGCCGGTAGAGGCAGGAAAGCTGGTCAGACTGGCAAATAATTCATAAGCGTTTAATCTTACAGGAAGGAAGAAACAGACTATATGTTTCGGATGCAGATACAGAGTAAAAAAAAGTGCATATGGTATTGCAGTGCGGCAGTATCCTTCCTACTGTTCCTGCTATTGAACCTATGGTGTGATCATCTGGTCAATATGCAGGATGCCCAGCAGATGGCCGGACGCTGGAGTGAAAAAAAGGATGTGGCACAGATCAGCTGCTTTTTCTCCTCCAAAGCGGAAGTGACGGAGGATACCATTCAAAGCTTTGAGTATTCGCTGAAAAATGTGCTGCAGGAGGCCTCTATTACAGAGACCTCAGAGAATCCAAGTGCCAGACTCTGGGTGGATGCTTATAGCGCAGACGGTAAGATCACCCTGGTGAACGGAAGAAACACACTGGATGCCAATGCGATTGGAATCGGAGGGGATTTTTTCCTGTTCCATCCGTTAAAGCTGATTACCGGCTCCTATTTTTCCGGTAACGATCTGATGCAGGACTATTGTATCATCGATCAGGATGCGGCATGGCAGTTGTTCGGCTCCAATGATGTGGTGGGAATGACCGTATATATCGGGAATGTCCCGCACATTGTGACCGGAGTGGTACGCAGACCCCAAGGCAGAATGGAAAAGGCAGCAGGCTTAACTTCCACGGTAGTCTATGTATCTTATGAGACCCTGGAGACCTACGGGACCAGCAACGGTATCAATCATTATGAGATCGTTATGCCGAACCCTGTGGATGAGTTCGCTTACGGCAAAGTAAAGGAAGGGATCGGTATAGACGAGAAAAACGTCGAGATCGTGGAAAACAGCAGACGGTATTCCCTGCCCAACCGGATCAAAACAATCCTTTCCTTCGGAACGCGTTCCATGAACGGCAAAGCCATTATCTACCCCTACTGGGAGAATCTGGCGAGAGGCTATGAAGACATTATTGCATTTCTTACGGTATTTATGCTGCTTCTGTTATTATATCCGGTAGTGACCGTTATCTGGTGCTTTGTACACTGGTGGCGTCATAAGGGCTGGACCTTGAAGGAGGTATGGCATACCGGTAAGGATAAGGCAGAGCGAGCTGTGGAACGCCGCAGGGAGAAAAAGCACTCCCACAAGGAGAGGGATGTCCTGGAGGAACTGGAACGGGAGCTGGAGGAAGACCCTTATGCTGACAGTGAATTCTCCTGGCTGACGGATGAGCCGGCGGTGGAAGCAGAGACAAAAGAGGAACAGCAGTCGTAAAACAACAGACACAGACAAGAAAAGGAGAGGGAGAATGAAAAAGAAAGGGAAAAAACTGATCAGTATCGCGTTGACCGTGGCAATGATCGCAGGTCTGACTGCCTGTGGAAAGGGTAACGGCGGGAACGGAAACGGTGGCAGCAGTGCGGCCGATTCCAGCCTTGCAAAACAGTATGTATTTAAGGAACAGGCGCTGGATCTTAATATGGATTCAGACAATATGAATATTGATCTGTTGACCAGAAAAGGAGATACGGTTTACCTTCTGTTTGAGACCTATGAATATTTCGAGAATGGTAATCAGAGTCTGCTGCATCTTACTACAATGAAACCGGACGGTACCGTCATCGACACCGTAGAACTGCCTATGTGGAAGGAAGGAGAGGCTCCGGCGACTCCGGCACCTGCACAGGGCGGTGAGACTTCCGGGGACGGAAATGAAGCAGTGCCTCTTACGGAGCAGGAGGTCAGCACACAGGATATTGCGGCAGCGGATATGGATGTGGTAGATGCACCGGCAGGGAACAGCAGTTATACATACACATCGCTTAACAATTGTACGGTCGGTTCGGATGGGAATGTTTACGGAATACGCAATTACTATAGTGAGACATATTCCGAAGACGATTACAGCAGTACGAATGATTATGCCTTGATCTGCTGGAGCGCAGATGGGACCATCGTATGGGAAGCTGATCTGAATGATATGAATACAGAAGAAAGCTATTCCTGGGTATATAGTATCATTCCCAATGAGGATGGAACCCTGACACTGCTGTTAAGCGGTGATAAAATAGAGAAATGCACTGTGACGCAAGAGGGTATCACAGACCGGAAGGATCTGCCGGAGGCAGTCGCAACACTTTTCAACAATGCAAGCTCGAATATCATTACGCCGGATGGCAAGGTGCAGATCATCTATTATGATGAGAGCAATTACACGGATATGTATATCGCAACCTATGATCCTGCAACAGATGCGGTATCAGAAGGAATAAAGTTTTCCTCGACACTGACCAGCGGCGGTTATTATAATATGGTGCCCGGAGACGGTGACATCCTGTACTATGCCGATAGTAACGGCCTGTTCAGTTATAATGTGCAGACACAGGAATCGAAGCAGATCATGAGTTATATCAATTCGGATCTGGCTGCCGGCAGCCTGAACAATTTCCTGGTACTGGACGAGGAACAGTTCCTGGGCTTTTACTATGATTACAACGAAGGTAAAATGTGCGGAGGTCTGTTCACCCACGTGAAGCCGGAGGATATCAAGGACCGGATCGTCCTTACACTGGCCGGTAACTATATTGACTATGATCTGAAGAGAAAAGTAGTAGAGTATAATAAGTCCGGTGACACTTACCGTATTGTAGTCAAGGAATACAATACCTACAATACTTCAGAGGATTATACTCTCGGTGTGAAGCAGTTAAATAATGATATCATCTCCGGAGGAATGCCGGATATTCTGGTCGTGGACAGCAATATGTCAATGGACAGCTATATTGCCAAGGGACTGGTGGCAAATGTGGATGATCTCATTGCGGGGGATGAGGAATTATCGAAAAACGACTATCTGCAGAATGTCTGGGATGCGTACCGTGTGGACGGTAAACTGTACTATGTGATTCCTTCCTTCTATATCTCTACTATGGTAGGAAAAGAATCTATTTTCGGTGACCGCACCTCCATTACTATGGAAGAGCTGCAGACGATCCGGGATTCCATGCCGGAAGGAACCGCACTCTTCAGTGATATTACCAGAGACAGCTTCCTGTATACCATGATGAACTATTGCGGCAGTGATTTCGTGGATGTATCCACAGGAAAATGTGCATTTGATACGGATAATTTCGTGGCAATGCTGGCCTATGCAGGCGAGCTGCCGGTAGAATATGGAGAGGATTACTGGGGAGAGGATTACTGGAATAATTATGAATCCCAGTACCGCGAGGACAGAACCCTGCTGGATACCATTTCCATCAGCAACATCCGTGACCTGAACGGTACGATCAACGGTGTCTTCGGTGAGGATATCTCCTTTGTAGGCTTCCCGACCGATGGAGATATGGGATCTGTATTATGGGCAGGTAACTGGATGTATGCCCTGTCTGCAAAATCCAAGAATCTGGATGGTGCATGGGAATTCCTGCGCTACTATCTGACACAGGAATATCAGGATAAGATACAGGAACAGGAATACAATCTTCCGGTACTTCGCAGCACCTTTGAGAAGAATGTGCAGGATGCTACGAAGAAGCCGTACTATATGGATGAGAACGGCAACAAAGTGGAATACGATGAGACCTATTACATCAACGGTGAGGAAATACTGCTGCCGCAACTGACACAGGAGCAGGTGGACAGAATCGTAAGCTTTGTGGAAAGTGTGAATAAGAGGGGATACTATAATGAGGCAATCTCCAATATCATTTCGGAAGAAGCCGGTGCATACTTCTCAGGACAGAAGAGTGCGAGGGATGTGGCAAGTGTCATTCAGAGCCGTGTACAGGTCTATGTAAACGAGAACAGATAAACGGAAGATAGCACTGCGTAGAGCAGAATAGTAAAAGATGGCGGTCTGTTGAAAAACAGGCCGCCATTTATAGTAAGTTGCTTCAGCTAAGGCGGATGGGAATGCCCTGCTTTTTCAGATGTGTCGTCAGGGTAAGCTCCTGTCCGTGCTCCCTTAGCCACTGTTTATAGATCCGGTAATCCGGCATGATGCGCTCGACCATGTTCCAGAAGTCCTTCGAATGGTTCATATGAGTCAGGTGGCAGAGTTCGTGGACTACCACATAATCCAGAGGACCGGCAGGACCGTAGATCAGACGGTAATTGAAGGATAAAGTCCCTCTTGAGGAACAGCTTCCCCAGCGGGTCTTCTGATCTCTTATGGTGATGGAGGTATAGTGCCCGCCGGTGAAGCGGTGGTAGTATTCCACACGATTCGTAAACACTTCTCTGGCAGCATTCCGATATCGGTTTTCCAAAGCCTGCAGCCTGCGGAGCTCCGCAACGGTCAGTGGCTGATTTTCATATAGATTCATGAGAGTGCCTTTCGCATACAGGGGTGTTGATCCTCTGGGTATCTTTGTAAGTTTGAACAGATTAAATATACTGCGTATGGCTTGAAAAGTAAACGCAGAAATTGTAGAATAGTGCGTGACGGCTCGTGGACGGAACCGTTACAGGAAAGGAAAACAGTAAATACTATGGGTAAATGTATTTTGATCGGCGCAGGAGATCTCACGATGGGAGAGCTGTCTGTGACAGAGGAAGATTATGTGATCGCGGTGGACGGCGGCTTAAGCTACTGTGGGATCCTGAATGTTGAGCCGGACCTGATCATCGGAGATTTTGACTCGATGAGCGAACAGGAGAAGCTTGCTGTGGAACAGTTACAACAGACCGTTCCGGAGAAGATCTGCCGCCTGCCGGAGTGTAAGGATGACACAGACATGTTGGCAGCTATCAAGCGGGGGCTGGAGCTGGGTTATAACGATTTCCGTATTTATGCGGCCACCGGTGGGAGATTTGACCATACCCTGGCGAATATCCAGTGTCTGCTGTATCTCAAAAATCACGGTGCGGTAGGGTACCTGGTAGACGGTACGGGAATGGTGCTGGTACTGCAGAACGAAGCCGTGCATTTCCGGAAGGAGCTGGAGGGCACCATGTCGCTGTTTGCCCTGACGAAGGAGGCAAAAGGCGTGAATATCCGCGGCATGAAATATCCTTTGGAAAATGCCGTGATCACCAATGATTTCCCCATCGGGATCAGCAATGAATTCCTGGGAGAGGAAGCGGAAGTGTCCGTAGAGGACGGCGAACTGGTATGCATGATCCGGTACTATGAGGATGAAGTATAACCATGTAAGCCGGAATGTACGCTTCGAAGATGATCAAGGAGGTGGCACCGAATGTCCACCTCCTTGGTGTTTTTACGAAAAAAAATCTTTAGAAAATCTTTCGTTTTTTCAGTAGGTGAAATTAGAAATTATAAATTAGAATCAGAAACAGACAGGGGAGAGGATCCCCTTGCCGCATGTGGCAGAATGAGAGGGAGTCATGGAGAACAATAAATATCATATTCTCATCGTGGAGGATGATAAGGAAATCCGGGATGGTGTGGAAATCTATCTGAAAAATCAGGGGTATCAGGTATGGAAGGCTGCCAACGGTAAGGAAGGACTCGAGATCGTAGCACAGGAGGAGATCCATCTGGCTATCCTGGATATTATGATGCCGGTGATGGACGGTGTGACGATGTTAATGAAGCTGCGGGAGCAGAATCACGAGTTCCCGGTGATCATGCTGTCCGCCAAGTCCGAGGAAGTGGACAAGATCATGGGATTAAATATGGGAGCGGATGACTATGTTACCAAACCCTTTACACCGTTAGAACTGTTGGCGAGGGTGAATTCCCATCTGCGCAGATATTCCAAATATCTGACGGCAGTCAGTGGGGAAGAACAGGAAAAATCCCATGTGTATACCATCGGCGGACTGGAACTGAACGAAGAAACCGTGGAAGTGACGGTGGACGGAGAAGCGGTGAAACTGACTCCTATGGAATTCAAAATCGTACAGCTCCTGATCAAGAATCCGGGCAGAGTATTTTCCGCGGATGAGATCTACGAGCGTATCTGGAACGAGAAAGCGGTCAACACCGATACCATTATGGTACATGTGCGGAATATCCGCGAAAAAATCGAGATCGATCCGCGAAATCCCAAGTATCTGAAAGTGGTATGGGGTGTAGGATATAAGATCGACAAACAATAAATGCGGCTGTGGGAAACAAAGCGTTTCGGCAGACAGAGGGAAATGACCGGAGAGGTGTAAGAATGGAACAGGTAACAGAGGCTGTGAAAGCGGAGACAACGGAAAAACGGGAAAACCGAGAAAACAGAAAGCCTGCAGTAAAATGGCTGATCATCGGACTGATTGTCAGTCTGGCAGCTTCCGGCATTTTTACCGCCTGCTACGGAATCTTCGAGCGTAGAGCGGAGAGCAGGAGGAACGAACAATACATTGAGGATCCGCTGGAGACGTCGAATACGATTACTTATCTGTATCAGAACTGCTATCTGCTCTACCGCGATCTGTACAACAAAGAGCATCAGACTTCCTTAAGCTATGGAGAATTATATATGCAGTCCACGGAGGGGAATGAATGGCTCAATGATGACCAGAAGCGGGCAGAAATGGCGGACGGAGATACGGAGGACCTCACCATACCGGAAGGAGAAGATCTCGAAGACTATGTAGCCCAGGGAAGCTTTGCAGTACAGACCAGGGAATACCTGGAAGAGCACTTCAATACCCTGGAAAGCTCCTTCAGTCAGTTGAATAATTTGTATGATTACAGGATCCGGGATACGAAGACCGGAGAGATCCTAAGCAATCTGGCGGATACGGATATCGTGGCGGAGGACCAGAGCTTTTATCTGACTTTTGTATTTGACGCCTATGGAAATGATGCCACCTTAGGGAATACGGTGATCGGATCGGATACGACAACCCTTCGCAAGACAGCGGCGGAAGTGATCCGTAATTGCGGTCTTACGCGAATGGTGGATGCCAATATGGGCAATGTGATCGATGCCGGTCATAATACCATGTTCCGGCTGGAAATGCCGAAAAATTGTGAGATCACCTTCTGCATTTCCAGACAGGCGGCACAGAGTCTGGGACAGAACGGTCAGTATATTTATTATGATCAGGACATGAACAATGTCAGTGTTTACTTTTCCATGGGAGATCAGTATACATCCTACTATCTGTCCGGATGCCAGCAGGTATTTCTGCTCCTGACATTCTTGATCTTCCTGCTGGCGCTTGTATTGCCGGGACTTGGGGAAGAGAGAGCCTGGGAGAAGGTGGTTCTGCTGAAGCTGCCTGTCGAGGCGATCGTTGTGATCCTTGTGGTGATCGCCGGCATTGGAAGTGAACAGGTGGTAGGACTGGTATCCTGGGTAAGGAGCGGTCATGCGCTGAACACGGTTTTACAGGGAAACAGTGCGCAGATACAGATGTTGACCACAATACTGACCTATGCATTAAATGTTCTGGCAGTGGCAGCCTTGTTTTTCATTGCCTGGTGCCTGGGTGTGTCCCTGCGGGCAATGCGCACCATGGGAATACGCGGATATTTCCATGAGAGATGTCTGTGCTATATGCTGGTTCCTGCCTGGAAAAAATTATGGCAAGGGATCAAAAAAGTGTGGACCGTCGGACGTGATAAGGTGGTGGATGTCTATCATGATGCGGAGCATTTTGATGTCACAAAGGATGCTAAGAAGCTGATCCTGCGGATCGTATTGTGGAATGCCTTGATCCTGGTGGTGATATGCAGTCTGCCGCTGGGAGGACTGACCATCGCAATCATCTATTCTGTGATACTGTACTTTCTGCTGCGGCGCTATATCAGCAAATTACAGAAAAAGTATGGTTTGTTATTAAAGGCCACCAATGAGATCGCCCAGGGCAATCTGAATGTGACCATTGAGGAGGATCTGGGAGTATTTGAACCCTTCAAACCGCAGATCTACCGGATCGAAGAGGGCTTCCGCAATGCGGTGGCGGAGGAAGTGAAGAGCCAGCGGATGAAGTCGGAGCTGATCACGAATGTATCCCATGATCTGAAGACACCACTGACGGCCATCATTACTTATGTAAAATTATTGCAGGAGCCGGGAGTAACGGAAGAACAACGGCAGGAGTACTTAGAGACTCTGGATCGTAAATCGCTGCGCCTGAAGGCACTGATCGAGGATCTGTTCGAAGTCAGCAAGGCAAATTCCCAGAATATCACGCTCGACATCCGTGATGTGGATATCGTAAGCATGGTGAAACAGGTCGAATTTGAGATGGAAGATAAGCTCGCGGATGCCGGGCTGGAGGTGCGGATGAGCATGCCGGAGGAGAAGGTCATCGTGCCGTTAGATAGTCAGAAGACCTTCCGGATTTTTGAAAATCTGTTTGGCAATATTGCAAAATATGCTCTGCCGGGAACCAGAGTCTATGTCAATGGTTTTACGGCAAAGGATGAGGTGACCATTATCTTGAAAAATATCACGGCACAGGAATTATCCGTATCGGGAGAAGAACTGACCGAGCGATTCGTCAGAGGGGATGCTTCCCGTAACACAGAAGGAAGCGGACTGGGACTGGCAATTGCAAAAAGCTTTACAGAAATTCAGGGTGGAAAATTCCGGATCGAACTGGATGGAGATTTATTCAAGGTGGTGCTGATCTGGAAAGTAAAGCCAGAGAGCGGGAATTACGACAATTCCGGGGACACAGTGACGGCCGGAGAAAAAGAAAAACAACCACTGTAATCATAAAAAGTATTATATTGCAACATTAAAATAGATCAATAAATCAAAGCCAAAACATCCACATTTGCGTAGAAATACGTTAAATGTGGATGTTTTCAATTACAAATGAGTGTGCTACAATGTATCTATTCCAAACCCCGGAGAAAAGCCTGAAAGAGGCAGATTTTGATCCCGGGTTCTGAAATAGAAAAGCTGTATGAAGAGAAAAAGGAGCAGTAGACAATGGGAATGACAATGACGCAGAAGATACTTGCACAGGCAGCGGGCCTTGCGCAGGTACAGGCAGGACAGCTGATCGAGGCACAGCTGGATCTGGTGCTGGGCAACGATATCACCAGTCCGGTGGCAATCAAGGAAATGGATAAAATGAAGGTACAGGGAGTGTTTGATAAGGATAAGATCGCACTGGTACCGGATCATTTTGTTCCCAATAAGGATATTAAATCTGCGGAGCACTGCAAATGTGTCCGTGAGTTTGCAAGACGCAATGAGATCACGAATTATTTCGAAGTGGGAGAGATGGGGATCGAACATGCACTGCTTCCCGAGAAAGGACTTACCGTAGCCGGAGATGTGATCATCGGTGCGGATTCCCATACCTGTACTTACGGTGCGCTGGGTGCATTTTCCACCGGTGTGGGAAGCACGGATATGGCAGCCGGTATGGCTACCGGAAAGGCATGGTTCAAAGTACCTGCGGCGATCAAATTCAATCTGACCGGCAAACCCGCAGAATGGGTCAGCGGTAAGGATGTGATCTTACATATCATCGGCAGGATCGGTGTGGACGGTGCACTGTATAAGTCTATGGAATTTGTGGGAGACGGTATTGCTAATCTGTCCATGGATGACCGCTTCACCATTGCCAACATGGCTATCGAAGCCGGCGGTAAGAACGGTATTTTCCCTGTGGATGAGAAGGCTATTGCTTACATGAAAGAGCATTCAAAACGCCCCTATAAGGTATTTGAAGCAGATCCGGATGCACAGTACGATGCAGAATATACCATTGATCTGAGCACTTTACGGCCTACCGTGGCATTCCCGCATCTGCCGGAGAATACACATACTATCGATGAGATCCACGAGATGGAGCCCATCGCCATTGATCAGGTAGTGATCGGATCCTGTACCAACGGACGTATCGACGATCTGCGCACCGCAGCGAAGGTACTTGCAGGCAGACATGTGGCAAAGGGAATGCGCTGTATCGTGATCCCCGCCACCCAGTCCATCTACATGCAGGCGATGGAAGAGGGACTTCTTAAGACCTTCATCGAAGCGGGAGCAGTGGTAAGTACACCTACCTGCGGACCCTGTCTTGGCGGATATATGGGTATCCTGGCGGAGGGAGAGAGATGTGTCTCCACGACCAACCGTAATTTCGTGGGACGTATGGGACATGTAAAGAGTGAGATCTATCTGGCGAGCCCTGCAGTGGCAGCAGCCAGCGCTATCACCGGCAAGATTTCCTGCCCTTGTGAACTGAAATAAAATAAAAGAGGTAATAGAAAATGAACAACGCAAAAGGAACGGTTTTTAAATTCGGAGATAACGTGGATACCGACGTTATCATTCCCGCAAGATATCTGAATTCCTCCGATCCCGCAGAACTGGCTACCCACTGCATGGAGGACATTGATAAGGATTTTATCAAAAATGTGAAAAAAGGTGACATTATCGTAGCGGAGAAAAACTTCGGCTGCGGCTCCTCCAGAGAGCATGCCCCCATCGCCATCAAGGCGGCAGGCGTCAGCTGCGTCATCGCAGAGACCTTTGCCAGAATCTTCTACCGTAATGCCATCAATATCGGGTTGCCCATCATTGAGTGTCCAGAGGCATCCCGCAAGATCAGCAATGGCGATGAAGTCGAGATCGACTTCAATACCGGCGTGATCAAAGATCTCACCACCGGCGAGAGCTTCCAGGGACAGGCATTCCCCGAGTTCATGCAGAAGATCATTGCCGCAGAGGGATTGATCAACTATATCAACAGCCAAAAATAGAAACAGCTTTTAAACTTACAAAAATACCTCCCTGTTACCGTTTCCGGAATACAGGGAGGTATTTTTAAATTCCAGTCTTATTAAGTTAAGCTTTTTTATTGATCATGGCACGTTTTCTCAGGGTCGGATCCAGGATCTTCTTACGGATACGAAGGTTTGTGGGAGTTACCTCCAACAGCTCGTCGGTATCGATGAAGTCCAGAGCCTGCTCCAGAGACAGGATCCTGGGCGGTGTCAGACGCAGAGCTTCGTCGGCGCTGGAGGAACGGGTGTTGGTCAGCTGCTTTTTCTTGCAGACATTGATCTCGATGTCCTCACTGCGGCCGGTCTGACCGATGACCATACCGGAGTATACTTTCTCGCCGGGTCCGATGAAGAGAGTACCGCGTTCCTGTGCATTGTACAGACCGTAGGTGATAGATTCACCGGATTCGAAAGCGATCAGGGAACCCATCTTACGATACTGGATATCTCCCTTGTAGGGACCGTAGTCATCGAATACGGTGTTCAGGATACCGTTACCCTTGGTGTCGGTCATGAACTCGCCACGGTAACCGATCAGTCCTCTTGCGGGGATGGAGAACTCCAGACGGGTGTAAGTGCCGCCGGAGATGGAACCCATGTTGCGAAGCTCACCTTTCCGCTGTCCCAGCTTCTCGATGACAGCACCGGCAAACTCGTTGGGGACATCGATATAAGCCAGCTCCATAGGCTCTAACTTTTTACCGTTTTCATCGGTATGATACAGAACCTCTGCCTTACTTACGGCGAATTCGAAACCTTCACGACGCATATTCTCGATCAACACGGACAGATGCAGCTCACCACGGCCGGATACTTTGAAACGGTCGGGAGAATCGGTCTCTTCCACACGTAAGGATACATCGGTATTTAACTCGCGGAACAGTCTGTCACGCAGGTGACGGCTGGTAACGAATTTACCCTCCTGGCCTGCCAGAGGAGAATCATTTACCATGAACTGCATGGCGATGGTGGGCTCACTGATCTTCTGGAAAGGAATGGGTACCACATTTTCCGGAGAGCAGATGGTGTCACCGATGTGAAGCTCGCTGATACCGGAGATGGCAACGATGGAACCGATGCCTGCTTCCTTTACCTCTACTTTATTCAGACCATCAAACTCGTACAGCTTGCTGACCTTGGTCTTGATGATCTTGTCGGGGTTGTGGTGGTTACAGATGACCACATCCTGATTCACACGGATGGTACCGTTGTCTACCTTACCGACACCGATACGTCCTACATATTCATTATAATCGATGGTACTGATCAGTACCTGGGTAGCTGCCTCGGGGTCACCTTCGGGAGCGGGAATGTAGTTGATGATGGTCTCGAACAGAGGCTCCATATCAGTACCCATCTCGTCGGCATCCAGGGAAGCAATACCTGCCTTGGCGGAAGCGTACACAAAAGGACAGTCTAACTGGGAATCGTCTGCATCCAGTTCTAAGAACAGCTCCAGTACTTCGTCTACGACTTCATCGGGTCTTGCTTC
>OGGW01002180.1_pt1 | contig 12817 bp, 8 predicted proteins | sample 1571291 | NCBI WGS metagenome assembly OGGW01 (sample SAMEA2582028, study PRJEB24529) | metagenome | biome: Human gut stool | place: China | collected 2011 | reverse complement strand
GGGCGGAGCAGGTCAGTAAACTGGACTACCCGAATTTCTGGCATCAGGGCAACCTCAAGCTGCGGCTTAGCTACCAGTTTGAACCGGGCGCTGACGCCGACGGCGTGACGGTGCATATTCCGCTGCCGCTGCTCAACCAGGTAGAGGAAGCCGGGTTTGAATGGCAGATCCCTGGCCTGCGTCGCGAGCTCATTATCGCGCTGATAAAATCGCTGCCGAAGCCGGTACGGCGCAATTTCGTCCCGGCTCCCAACTATGCGGAAGCGTTTCTTGGCCGGGCGACGCCGCTTGAGCTGCCGCTGCTCGATTCGCTGGAGCGCGAGCTGCGTAAGATGACCGGCGTGACCATCGACCGCGAAGCCTGGCAGTGGGATCAGGTGCCCGATCACCTGAAAATCACTTTCCGGGTGGTGGATGATAAAAACAAGAAGCTGCAGGAAGGGCGCTCGCTGCAGGCGTTGAAAGACGCCCTGAAGGGCAAAGTGCAGGAGACGCTGTCGGCGGTCGCTGATGACGGTATTGAGCAAAGCGGGCTGCATATCTGGAGCTTTGGCACCCTGGCGGAAAGTTACGAACAGAAGCGCGGTAACTATAAGGTGAAAGCCTGGCCGGCGCTGGTGGACGAGCGCGACAGCGTGGCCATCAAACTGTTTGATAATCCACAGGAACAGCAGCAGGCCATGTGGCGCGGTCTGCGTCGCCTGCTGCTGCTCAACATCCCGTCGCCGATTAAGTATCTGCACGAGAAACTGCCGAATAAAGCCAAGCTTGGGCTCTACTTTAACCCGTACGGCAAAGTGCTGGATCTGATTGACGATTGCATCTCCTGCGGCGTTGATAAGCTTATCGACGAAGCGGGCGGTCCGGTGTGGACGGAAGAGGGCTTTAGTCAGCTGCACGATAAAGTGCGAGCCGAGCTCAACGACACGGTGGTGGAGATCGCTAAACAGGTCGAGCAGATCCTCACCGCGGTGTTCAATATCAACAAACGGCTGAAAGGCCGGGTGGATATGACCATGGCGCTGGGGCTGTCGGATATCAAAGCGCAGATGGCGGGTCTGGTGTATCGCGGCTTTGTCACCGGCAACGGTTTCCGCCGTCTTGGCGATACGCTGCGCTATCTGCAGGCGATTGAAAAGCGTCTGGAGAAGATGGCTATCGATCCGCACCGCGATCGGGCGCAGATGCTTAAGGTGGAGAGCGTGCAGCAGGCGTGGCAGCAGTGGCTGAATAAGCTACCGCCGAACCGCCGTGAGGACGACGATGTCCGGGAGATCCGCTGGATGATCGAGGAGCTGCGGGTCAGCTTCTTCGCCCAGCAGCTGGGCACCCCGTATCCTATCTCGGACAAGCGAGTGTTGCAGGCGATGGAGCAAATTACCCCATAGCCTGGCTGGTTGTCCCCGGTGGCGCTGCGCTTACCGGGGCTACTGGTCAGGCGTCCACGCTTAAGCGTTTACCCACGCCAGAGTAAAGCCGTCCCAGCCTTTAGTGCCCACGGTTTGCAGCGCCGTTGCCGTCAACCGCGGCTCGGCGCCCATCATCTCAATGAACTGACGCACGCCCTGAACGCGCTCGTCGGCGCTCTGTGGGTTGACCACTTCGCCGTCGCGTACCACGTTATCGCCAATAATTAGGGTTCCTGGGCGGGAATAACGTAGCGCCCAGCGCAGATAATGGGGATTATTCGGCTTATCGGCATCGATGAAGATCAGGTCGAAAGCGGGACATGCGCCAAGCGCCTCCAGGGACTGTAGCGCGGGTCCCTCCCGTAGCGTGACCCGCTGGTCAACGCCCGCCAGCTGCAGATTCTCCCGCGCCACCTGGGCATGATGCGCGTCGGCCTCCAGGGTGAGGAGTTGGCCGTCTGCAGGAAGCTCGCGCGCCATCCAGATGGTGCTATAGCCGCCGAGGGTGCCGATCTCCAGTATCCGCTTAGCCTGGGTTAGCCGTACCAGCAGGGCGAGAAACTGACCCTGATTGGCGGCGACATCGTGTGCCGGGAGCCCGGCACGATGGTTGTTTTCCAGTACCCGATCGAGCACAGGATCGCCGGGAATTAAGGCCTTAATCAAATAATTGTCTACTGCCGACCACTGTTGTTGCATATGACGCTTCCCCATTTAGCTCCCTGATGAGTCAGACCAGCCGCCTCCCAGCGCCCGGTACAGATCGATCTGCGCCAGCAGCAGGTTGTTCTTCACCTGCACCACGCTAAGCTGGGTGGAGAACAGCGTTCGCTGGGCATCAAGCACATCCAGATAAGAAGAGTAGCCGTTACGGTAGCGGTTTTGTGCAATACGTAAGGTTTCCTGGGCAACGGTCTCTTGTTCCTGAAGCTCGGTTAACTGTTCGCCATAGCGACTGATGGCGTCCAGGCTGTCATTGACCTCTTTGAACGCGCTGCGCACCGTTTTCTCATAGCTATAGAGCGCCTGGTTGCGCTGGGCCATGGAGAGGTCCACCTGGGCATTTAACGCCTGGCGGTTTAGCAGCGGCGCCAGAATACTGCCGCCAAGACTCCACAGCCGCAGCGGGTTGTCCAGCAGATCCGGCAGCGTCCGGTCCTGCAGGCTGCCGGTAGCGGTCAGGTTAATAGAGGGCAGCAGCTGCGCCTGCGACGAGGCCAGCGTGGCGTCGGCGGCCACCAGCTGGCGCTCGGCCTGAGCGATGTCCGGACGGCGGTTGAGCAAGGTGGACGGCAGCTGCGACGGCAGACGCAGCGGGGTAAGCTGGGCGAACTCGCCGCGTTTTACCGCGCCAGGGTTATCGCCGAGCAGCACGCTGAGCGCATTTTCCTGCTGCGCAATCTGGTGCTGTAGCGGCGGGATCTGCGCCCGCGTTGACCGCAGCTCCGAATCCGCCTGCATTAGCTCAAGGCGTGAAGTATACCCGGTTTCAAACTGACGTTTGGCCAGGCGCCACGCGTCTTCCCTTGATGTTAGCGTCTGCTGGGTCACCCGCAGCTGCTCATCCAGCGACAGCAGCGTGACGTAGCCAACGGCCACCGAGCTGGCGACGCTCAAATTGGCGGCGGCGGCGGCGGCTTTCTGCGCCTCAAGGCTGGCCCCGGCGGCGTTGGCCGCGCTGCGGTTCGCTCCCCAGATATCGACATCATAGCTGGCGGTCAGGCCGCCCTTATACAGTGTGCTGTGGATCGGCAGGCCGGTGGCGGCGGACTGCGTCCGGGCGCGGGTGCCGGTGAGGCTGGCGTCCAGTGACGGAAACAGGCTGCTGTCGGCGGCGTAAGCGCGCGCCTGATACTCATTCACCCGCTCGCGGGCGATCAGCACATCGCTGTTATAGCGCAGCGCCTGGTCGACATACTGATTGAGGGTACTGTCATGAAAATTGCGCCACCATACGCCCTCCACCGGGCTGGCCGGGCCAACGTCGGCCCGCCAGGCGGCAGGAATAGTCAGGGTCGGCTGCGCGCGCTGCACATCGGCGGATTGACAGCCGACCAGCGCCAGAACGATAGCAAGGGCGACCGGGCGGATCATGGTTGTTTCTCCGCACGGGTATCAATAGTCACCTGCACCGACATCCCCGGCCGCAGGCGTTCGCTGTTGTTTTGCCCGTCGTTGACCGTAATACGCACCGGGATGCGCTGGGCGATCTTGACGAAATTGCCGGTGGCGTTGTCCGGAGAGATGGCGCTGAACTCCACCCCGGTCGCCGGGGAGATACTCTGCACCTTGCCGTGGAAGGTCTCGCCGTTGAGCGCGTCTACGGTGAAGGTGACCGGCTGGCCAACGCGTACTTCGGCCAGCTGGGTCTCTTTGAGGTTGGCAATCACCCAGTGCTGCGGCGGAACCAGCGAGGTCAGATGGGTCCCGGCGCTGACATAGGCGCCAAGACGCACCGAGATCTGCCCCAGCTGGCCGCCGGTGGGGGCGATAATCTGGGTATTCTGCAGGTCGATCTGCGCCAGCTCAAGCGCCGCTTTGGCGCTGGCCACGTCGGCCTCCAGCGAATCGCGATTGACGATGGTCGATTCACGGTCCTGGCGCGACATCTCCAGCGCCGCTTTCGCCTGCTCAATATCCGCCGCCCCTTGCGCCGCGCTGGCCCGCGCCGAATCACGTTCGCGGATCGACAGCGAACCGTCGGCGGTTAACTGCTGGATGCGTTTTAAATCGGCCTGGATTTTCAGATTCTGCGCGCGGGCGTTTTGCAGCGCGGCTTCATTCTTGGCGATCGTCGCCTCGGCGCTTTTGCGCTGTTGCAGGTTATTGCGCAGCGCGGCCTCTTTCATCGCCAGGGTAGCCTGGGCCTGATGCACCCGCTGTTTATAGATGCGATCGTCTATCTGGAACAGCACCTCGCCCGGCTGGACAATCGCGAAATCTTTGACGTTGACGGCGGTGATATAGCCGTTGACCTGCGGGCTAATAAAGGTGGTCTGCCCGCGCACATAGGCGTTGTCGGTAAACTGGCTATGACGAGTGAACGGCGGCAGTTGCCAGGCGTAGAGGATCACCAGCACGCCGACGAGGCCTATCGCCGCGGCGGTAAAAATGGAAACCACGCGAATATTATTCCGGGTGTTGGCCTGTTGTTTGGCCGCATCCTGCTGACTCATAACGACTCCAGAGATGAAATGATGATAATTATTTGCTGCCGGTAGCGCGTTGCAACGCGATACGGGCAGTCAGTCGTAAGCGAATTAAGCGCCAGAAAACCCACACTAGTGTCCCGGCGGAGATCGCCGCCGTCAGCAGATAGGTATCATTCCAGGCGAGAATATTGGCCTGCAGCGTCGCGGCGTTTTGCAGCAGGGTGGTGGCCTGAACGTTGAGCAGCGTACTGTCGCCAATCTGGCTCTGATACATCTGGCTGTACTGCTGCAGCCGCTCGACGATCAGCGGGTTCAGGGTGGTTATCTGGTCCGCCAGCTGGCTGGAGTGGAATTTCTCACGCCAGGTCTGGAAGGTGCCGAGGATCGCCGAGCCGAGCAGCCCGCCAATATTCTGGCTCATGCCGAACAGCACCGAGAAGCTGACCAGGTTGCGCGGGTCGGCAAACACGCCGCCAATCCCGGCGAGCATCGCCGGGGCCAGAAAGAAGGCGCTGCCGAAGCCGAGTAAAAACTGGCTGAACATTAATTGTTCCGGACGGGTGAGGGCGTTGGACTGGCTGTCGAGCAGCGAGGCTATCATGATCAGCGCCAGCGCGGTGGCGGTCGGCCAGTAGAGCTTCTGCGGGTTGAGCGTCAGACAGCTGGCAATGATCCCGCACAGAATACCGGCGAAAATCGACCACGCGAGGTTAGTCATCTGTTCGTTTTGCAGGCCAACGTACTGCAGCCAGCCGATGACCCCGGTGTTCTGCTCCGCCAACACGATGCGGATCAACAGCATAATCAGGCCCAGACGCACGATGCTGCCGCTGGAGAGCCATTTGGTATTGAGCAGGGGGTTGCTGCGGTTATGCTCGAACGTAATCGCAGCGACGATCAGTATTACCGCCGCCGCCAGCGCCCAGCCGATCCACGGCGCTTCAAACCACCACTCGAGCCGCCCCAGCGACAGCACGGCGCACACCAGCGCCATGCCGGGCGCCAGCAGAAAGAAGGTAATGAAATCCTTTTTTTCGAACACTTTTTTACGATCGCTTGGCGGCAGTTTTAGCGCGATGACGCAGGCCAGCGACACCAGCGCCAGGCCCAGCTCAAAGAAGTAGAGACCGCGCCATTCATCGGTCTGCAGCAGTTCGGTGGAAAAGAGGCGCGCCAGGGGAATGGCTAGCGACGAGCCGGGGATGCCGATAGTCAGCCCTTTCAGGCGATGCCGAGCAGGCCAGGCCTGTACCTGGTAGTAGATCCCCAGCGAGCTGAGCGCCGCGGCCACCATGCCATGGGCGGCGCGAACCATCATCGCTGAGCTGAGATCGTTGACGAAGAGGTGGAAAAAGGTGACCAGCACATAGAGCACCAGAAAGCCTTCGGTGAAAGCGCGCAGGCCAAACTGCTGGCGGAATTTCACCAGCAGCAGGTTGATGGAGACGTTGGTCATCACGTATACCGCCGGCAGCCAGGCGATTTCTGTCGACCAGGCGGCGAAGGTACCCTGCAGCAGCTGCAGGTTGGCGGTGACCACTGCGTTGCCCAGCGCGCCGGTGAGACATACCAGCAGACCGACCACGCCGTAGGCAAGGCGTTTCGCCGGACTGTGCAGCGGCGTCGACGGCGAACCGAGCAGAGCCGGTTTTTCATGCGGCGCCCAGTCATGCGGGGCGTAGGGGTTATCCTGGCGACGGGGCATTATTTCTTCTCCACTTCGCGCAACAGCTTTTCCAGCACCCGCTGGGTTTGCTCCTGCTCCTGTGGGGTAATCGCCGTCAGGATCTCTTCGCGCAGATCGTCAGCCACCGTTTTGACCTGTTCATAGAGGGCCTTCCCTTTGTCGGTGACCACCAGCAGTCGCTTACGTTTGTCGCTGGCGGTGGTGACGCGCTCAACCAGTCCGAGGGCGACCAGACGATGGATCAACGGCACAATGGTCGGGCTCTCCACCCCCAGCTCCTGCGCCAGTTCGCTTTGCGACAGCGGCTGCTGGGGGCGGGCGATGGACGCTACCGCCACCCAGCTGGCCTGGCTGAGACCGAGATTTTTCAGCCGACGATTGACCGCCAGCCGCCAGTGGTGCGCGGTGAGGTATAAAAGATGGGAGAAGGTAAGCTGTCGATTGTCCATAGGTCGTCTGTCAATATCGTTAGAGCTCTAACGATTTTATGCCGGATAACCGCCGGAGTTCAAGATGAAGGATAGAAATTGGTTAACGGTATGTACGTTAATTGTAGTTAATCTTCCGGCCGCGATCCGTGTCGTGCGGTCTGCTGACCGAGGATATTTTTATTCTGCGCCATCACCCAGGCGATAAAGGCCCGCAGGGGGGCGGGAATATGTTTCCGGCTTGGGTAGTAGACGCAGAAATGGTCGGCAGGATAGCGGTAGCCGGGTAACAAATGGACCAGGCTGCCCGCGCTCAGCTGCTGCGTCACCAGCGACTGATAGACAAAGGCGATGCCTAATCCGCTCTCCGCGGCCTGGATCATTGCGCTATCGGCATCGACGACCAGATCGCCTTTAACCGCGACCTCGCTAAGCTCGCCGCTGGGGCCAATAAACTCCCAGCGGTACTTCTCACCACCAGGAAAACAGCGGTTAATGCAGCGGAAATTAACTAATGACTGCGGGGTATCGGGCTCTCCGGCTTCGCGTATATAGTCCGGGCTGGCCACCGGGATCAGCGATAGTTTCTCGCCAAAGGGGATGGCAATCATCTCTTTGGGCACATCCTGCGAATAGCGAATGCCGGCGTCAAAACCGGACTCGATAATATTGACTTTCCGATCGGTGGCATACAGTTCGAGCGTCACATTGGGACAGGCGTTTTTAAAGGCGATAAAATAGTCTTGAAAAAACAGGTCAATAACAATGCGCGGTAAATTAACTTTCACCACGCCTTCCGGAGTCAGACGGTGATAATTCAGACTGTCCACCACCCGGCGATAATCATTGACCACCGGCGTTATATTATTAAGAAATTCCTCACCCACTGCGGTTAATGACAAACTGCGCGTTGAACGATTTAGCAGGCGCACGCCTAACTTTTCTTCCAGATGATTAATAGCGACGGTAAGGGCCGGTGGGGAAAGGTTTAACGCTTTAGCGGCCTGACGAAAACTGCCATGTTTCACTATGAGTATTAATATTTCTATTTGTTGCAGATCGGGCAAGGTTTTCATTGTTAATTTCCAGCTAACACCGCGTTCGGAATAGATTAATTGTTATCAATATGAAAGGGAAGTATATATTTAATGCCATTCAGCAATTAAGGAAAATAAGATGAAAACACGTTATCTTGGAAAAGAGAAGTTTCAGGTTTCCGCATTAGGTCTCGGATGTATGGGGATGAGTTTTGCCTATGGCGGGGCTGAAACGTCGCAGGCGATAAATACGATCCATGCCGCCATGGACATGGGCGTGACCTTCCTGGATACCGCCGAAGTATATGGTCCTTTCGATAATGAAGTTCTGGTCGGAAAAGCGATTAAAGGTTTTCGCGATAAGGTGCAGATTGCCACCAAATTTGGATTTCGTATTTTGCCGACCGGCCAGGGTCTGGAGCGGATGGCCGGCGTTGACAGCCGTCCGGCACATATTCGCGAATCAGTGGAAGGGTCGCTGAAGCGACTGAATGTCGAGACCATCGATCTGCTCTATCAGCACCGCGTCGATCCCGCGGTACCGGTGGAAGAGGTGGTGGGCACTATGGCCGATCTGGTTAAAGAGGGTAAAATTCGCCATATCGGTCTGTCGGAAGTATCTGCTCAGACGCTGCGCCGGGCCTGCAAGGTACATCCGATCGCTGCCGTGCAGACGGAATATTCGCTATGGAGCCGCGAGCCGGAGGGCGGTATTCTCCACACCTGCCGCGAGCTGGGGGTCGGCTTTGTGCCATACAGCCCGCTTGGCCGCGGCTTCCTGACGGGGACAATTACCGATCCCGGCGTTTTGGCAGCGGATGATTTCCGCCGCCATCTGCCGCGCTTCCAGGCCGAAACCATGCGCAAAAACCAGCTGCTGCTTGAGCGCCTTCAGCAGGTGGCCACCCGCTATGACGCGACCCTTGCGCAGATTGCCCTTGCCTGGGTGATGAGCAAAGGCGAGGATATCGTGCCTATCCCGGGGGCGAGGAAAATTGCTCACCTGCGCGACAATGCCGGCGCCGCGAATATTACCCTCGCGCCGGAGGACATCCTCACCATCGAACATATTTTCACTGCCGACAACGTCACTGGCTTACGCTATACCCAGGGCGACTTTGATTTAATCGAAAAATAATCCCCTGCGGGCAGCGGATGGTTATTACTTGCGTGACGTTGTCACCTTTGCCGAACAACTCCTCGTCAGATAGCGCACATCCTCGGCGGTTAACGGCGCGGCAAAGAAAAAAGGGGCGGCGCAAGGCCCCCCCTGATGCGGTTGCTGATGGGGATCAGCCCGGGTAGATGCCGCGGTCTTTACGCGCCATCAGGATGCGCTCGCAGGCCACGATATAGGCGGCGGTGCGCAGCGTACACTCTTTCTCGGCGGCTTTATCCCAGACGTGCACGATAGCGTCGGTCATAATGCGGTCCATTTTGGCGTTGATCTCCTCTTCGCTCCAGAAGAAGCTGGCCATGTCCTGTACCCACTCAAAGTAGCTGACGGTCACCCCGCCGGCGTTGCAGATAACGTCCGGCACCACGATCACGCCGCGCTCGGCCAGCACGTCGTCTGCTTCCGGATAGGTTGGGCCGTTGGCCCCTTCCAGCACCAGTTTGCAGGTCAGCTTCTCCGCGCGCTCGCGGGTGATTTGCCCTTCCAGCGCCGCCGGGATCAGGATGTCCATCGGAGTGGTCCAGAAGGCGTCTTTATCGATCTCCTGGGCGCCCGGGAAACCGGCAATCTGCTTTTTCTCCGCCTGCCAGGCGGTGAGGGCGGCCATATCGATTCCGCCTTCGTTATACAGGGTCGCGGTATGATCCTGAATAACCACGATACGAGCGCCGACGCCGGCGAACAGGCGGGCCGCTTCGCTACCGACGTTACCAAAGCCCTGCAGCGCCACTTTGGCGCCTTCAATTTCGATACCGGCGCGACGGGCAACTTCCCGGCCGGTGACAAACACGCCGCGTCCGGTGGCTTTTTCACGACCGAGGGAGCCGCCGAGGTGGATCGGTTTGCCGGTGACCACGCCGGTGATGGTGGTGCCATGGTTCATGGAGTAGGTGTCCATCATCCATGCCATCACTTTGCCATTGGTGCCGACGTCCGGCGCCGGAATATCTTTCTGCGGCCCGATAATAATGCCGATTTCGCTGGTGTAGCGGCGGGTCAGACGCTCCAGTTCACCTTCCGACAAGGAGAAGGGGTCGACGCGGATGCCGCCTTTGGCCCCGCCGTAAGGAATATTGACCGCGGCGCACTTAATGGTCATCCAGGCAGAAAGTGCCATGACTTCGTTAAGATCGACATCCGGATGGTAGCGAACACCACCTTTACCCGGTCCGCGCGACAGATTGTGCTGAACGCGATAGCCCTCGAAGTGGCGGATGGTGCCGTCGTCCATTTGCACAGGAATGTCGACGATCAGCGCGCGCTTCGGATGGCGCAGGGTTTCCACCCAGTAGGCAAGATCGCCGAGATAAGGCGCGACGCGGTCGATCTGGCGCAGGTAGGTGGTCCATGGAGATGTACTACTTTCAGATGCGTAAGATAACTTTTCCATAAGAGTCCTGTTTCTCAGTGTTATTTATGTCGTGTAAACCGTGGAATAGCTACAGCAGTAAACTCTGTGCAATGAATGGTATCACCAATTTTATAAAGCGGTATTTGACGGCAATTCCGATTTTTAAATTTTTGTTAGATTTTTTATTTTTTAAGTGAATAACTACGCATGTCAACCACCCGCAAGCTGTGCATTTTAATTCACTTTTTATTCACTTAAGTGCATAAGAAAATATTTTTTCTATGTTTTTCATTATCTTGATGATCTTCAAAAAGTGAATAAATTGCTTTTGCCCGTATTGACAATCTTGTTGTTCACAGGCCAGCATTAGCCCACACAACAACATGGCATTAACCATGAATTAACAATTACCCGTAAAAAGAATAGGGCTTTATTTTTCTGTGGTGAATATTTTTACCATCGCAGCGGGTGCGCTCGTGCCCAAAATAAGCCGAGGGGCAGGGTTAATGTCGATTGTCCAACGCGACGGGAGCGTTTTCCGTCGTCTTACGTTCCGGAGATAAATTATGTCAGGCAGTATGACTCGCGAAGATTTTGACGCTTACCTGGTTCCCTGTTTTGCCCCCGCGCCGTTTATTCCGGTCAGAGCGGCGGGCTCCCGCGTCTGGGACCAGCAGGGGAAAGAGTATATCGATATGGCGGGCGGCATCGCAGTGAACGCCCTGGGCCATGCTCACCCGGCGCTGGCTCAGGCCCTGCAGGATCAACTGGCGAAACTGTGGCATATCGGCAATGGCTATACCAACGAGCCGGTGCTGCAGCTGGCAAAAACCCTCGTGCAGTCGACCTTTGCCGACAAGGTGTTTTTCTGCAACTCCGGCGCCGAAGCCAACGAGGCGGCCCTTAAGCTGGCGCGGAAATATGCCCACGATAAGTTTGGCGGTGAAAAAAGCGAAATCATCGCCTTCAACCACGCCTTCCACGGCCGCACGCTGTTCACCGTCTCCGTTGGCGGCCAGCCGAAATATTCCAGCGATTATGCTCCGCTGCCGCAGGGCATTACCCATCTGCCCTATAACGATATCGAGGCGGTCACCGCGGCGATCTCCTCGCGCACCTGCGCGGTGATCGTCGAGCCGATTATCGGCGAAGGCGGGGTGATCCCGGCGGACCCGGCGTTCCTGCAGGCGCTGCGTACCCTCTGCGATCGCCATCATGCCACCCTGATATTCGATGAGGTGCAGACCGGCGCCGGGCGTACCGGCCATCTCTACGCCTACCAGCATTACAACGTCGTCCCGGACATTCTCACCAGCGCCAAAGGGCTGGGGGGCGGCTTCCCGATCGGCGCGATGCTGGCGAAAGAGGCCTGGGCGCAGGTCTTCCAGCCAGGCACCCATGGCACCACCTTCGGCGGCAACCCGCTGGCGGCAACCGTCGCTAACGCCGTGCTGGCCCATCTCGATGCGCCGCTGCTGGCGGGCGTTGGCGAGCGCCATGCGCTGATCGTTGACCAGTTGAATGCGATCTCTGCCCGTTACGATGCGTTCAGCGCCGTGCGCGGCACCGGTCTGCTGATCGGCGCTGAGCTGGCGGGGCCGCTGCGCGGCAAGGCCAAAACGTTGACCAACCTGGCGGCGGAAGAGGGGCTGATCGCCCTGATTGCCGGCCCGGACGTGCTGCGCTTCGCGCCGGCGCTCAATATCCCGCTGGCGGATATTGCGGAAGCCTTCGTGCGCCTTGATCGCGCCGTTGCCCGCTTAACCCGCTAACCGGGAGGACGGCCTGTGATGCTATTTCGTCCCGTACGGGAAAACGATCTCGACGACATCGTCCGCCTCGCCGCGCGGGCGGGGGTCGGCATGACCTCTTTACCGCATGACGTCGGGCGCCTGGCGGCCCGGATCCGGCGCAGTATCGAGACCTTCGCCGGCGAACTGCCGCGCAGCCAGCAGGGTTTCCTGTTTGTGCTGGAGGACACCGCGCTGGCGCGGGTGGTGGGGGTGAGCGCCATTGAGGTCGCAGTGGGCCTGGACGAGCCGTTTTACAATTTTCGCATTCAGAAAACGGTACGCGCCTCGAAAGCGCTGGGAGTCTATAAGCCCCAGGAGCTGCTTAATCTCAGCTATGACCACACCGGGCACAGCGAACTGTGTACGCTGTTTCTCGACCCGGCGTATCAGCGCAACCGCAATGGTCTGCTGCTCTCCAAGGCGCGCTTTTTATTTATCGCCGCCTTTCGCGAGTGGTTCTCCCCGCACCTGTTTGCCGAACTGCGCGGCTGCAGCGATGAGCAGGGACAGTCGCCGTTCTGGGATGCGCTGGGCCATCATTTCTTCGACATCCCGTTCGCCGATGCCGACCGGCTGACCGGCACCGGCATGAAAACCTTTATTGCCGAACTGATGCCGGCGTACCCGATCTATATCTCACTGCTGCCGGAAGCGGCCCGCGGGGTCATCGGTCAGGTGCATCCCAATACCGCCCCGGCGCGGGCGATCCTCGAGAAAGAGGGTTTCAGCTGGCGCGGCTCGGTGGATATTTTCGATGCCGGTCCGGTGCTGGAGGCGGACACC
>OGGW01002175.1_pt1 | contig 12840 bp, 8 predicted proteins | sample 1571291 | NCBI WGS metagenome assembly OGGW01 (sample SAMEA2582028, study PRJEB24529) | metagenome | biome: Human gut stool | place: China | collected 2011 | reverse complement strand
TGTGCGGACAATATATGGGAAAATATCCGGTAATTTTTATTTCCTTAAAAGGCGTTGATGGAATGACTTTTGAGGAAGCAGTGGTTCGGACTACTACAATTGTAAAAACAGAAGCCAGAAGGCACTATTATCTTAAGGATAGCAGCAAACTGGTAAATGAGGAAATTGACCAATTTGAACAGCTTTTGTCGGGAAAGGCTGAGGATATAACGGACAGTATCCGTTTGTTATCAGAGCTTTTATACAGACATTATGAGCAAAAAGTCATTATTCTGATAGACGAGTATGATGTTCCTCTGGATAAAGCCTTTCAGAATGGTTATTACCATGAAATGGTCAAACTCATGAGAGGGATTTTAGGTCAGGCATTGAAAACAAATGATTTTCTGCAATTCGCTGTTTTGACAGGGTGTCTGCGTATCTCAAAAGAAAGCATATTTACCGGGCTCAATAATTTTAAGGTGCTTTCAATCCTTGATGCCAGATTTGATGAGCAGTTTGGTTTTACAGATGGTGAAGTGAAAAAACTTCTTGCTGATTACGGGTTTTCTTCCTATTTCGCAGAGGTTAAGGAATGGTACAATGGATATCACTTTGGAAATGCCGATATCTATTGCCCATGGGATGTGATAAATTATGTTGACCAATTAAAGTATGACCAGACAGCTATTCCACAGGACTACTGGTCGAATTCCAGTGGAAATGCCATTGTCAGGAGCCTGATCGACAAAGCAGATATTCAGACAAAAAATGAGATTGAACGTCTGATCGCAGGCGAGTATATTGAAAAAGAGATTTCACAGGAACTTACCTATGATGAAATTGATAATAAGATTGAAAATCTGTGGAGTGTCCTTTTTACAACCGGTTATCTCACACAGCATGGGCGCACAGAGAATGGTAAATATCGTCTTACAATCCCGAATAAAGAGATACGGAATCTTTTTACAAGGCAGATCAGGGAGTGGTTTCGTGATGTGTCGCAAAAGGATGGAGAAAAATTAAACGTATTCTGTAATGCATTTGTAGAAAAAAATCCGGATAAAATAGAACAGATTTTCAGTGATTATTTATGGAATACGATCAGTATAAGGGATACTGCTGTCTCGAAGGAGAGAAAGGAAAACTTTTATCACGGTATTTTACTGGGACTTCTTGGCTACAAAACAACCTGGCTTACAAAATCCAATGCAGAGTCCGGAACAGGCTACAGCGACATTCTTGTGGAAGTGCCGGACAACAGAACCGGAATCGTGGTCGAGTTAAAGTATGCAGAAGACGGAGACATGGAGACAGCCTGTGCAAAGGCATTAACGCAGATTGATGAGAAAAACTATATCATGAAGCTAAAGCAGGACGGCATGCGCAATTTTATAAAGTATGGCATTGCATGTTACAAAAAAGACTGCAAGGTTGTGCTTGGGGAATAAAATCAAAAATCCACCTGGAATTTGCTTTATTGTCAAGGAATCGGAATAATAATATTTACGCAGAAAATATCATCCATCACTTCAAATGAGATATTTCCGTGATAGTGATCCAACATATACTTAATGCTTTTTAATCCGTAACCGTGATATTCGCTGTTGGGTTTACTTGTCTGAGGCATGCCGTCCATATATTGGATTTTACCACAGAAAAAATTTTCAATATGGATGCGGACAAATCCATTTGCTTTATCGACAATCAGGGCAATGATACGCTTTTCTGGGTTTGTCACTTTAAGAGCAGCCTCAATAGAGTTGTTAAGTAAATTACCAAATATAGAGTATAAATCAGTCGTTTGCATGAATGCTAATTGTTTGCCGTCAGCCATGCAGGTAAGTTTAATTTCCTTCTGTTTGCAAATCAGGCTTTTCTCGGTAAGAATGACATCTAAGGCATGATTTCCGGTTGTTTTCATTGCATCGAAAACAGAAAGAGCATTTGTAACTTCTCCGATAAATTCATCCGTTGAATTTCGTTCCTTCATCATCGTAAGCAGATGCTTTAAGTCATGACAATACATATTCAGCATTTCAACGTTCTGTTTTGATGCTTCAAATTGTTTTTGCTCGTTATTCCAGAGCTGTTCCACGATAACCAGCTCGTTTTCGAGTCGGTTTTTCTGGAAATTTCCCATTAAAGTCATCATTGCAAAAACACAGCAGATCAGAGAATAAATACTTGTAATGATGGTCAGTGCAGGATCATTTCCGTTAGAAAAAATATCTTTGGAGGAATTTAATACAACAGTAGTTCCAAGAATAGCAATGGTTACAAGTAGTGTCTGACGATAATTTTTCTTAAAGTTGTAATTACCACGCAATTTTCTTTCAATAAAAAAATATTCAAACAACCAGACAATGATATTAAGCAGAATGAGAAACGGAAGCGAATAAAACAAGCTGGAAATCAGGCGACTGCACAAAAATGTAATGGAGTAGGTTGCGTGTTGCATAATCATTCCAGCCAGCCACCAGTACAGAGCATCTGTGGCTGTAAATTTCATACATGCTAAAATACTGAGAAAAACCAGCAGATAAATAGTAAAATATTTCATCATATTTGAAAATTCATTGCCCGGAATCAGCCATAAAATGAGTGAGAGGTAACAGACTGCGATTGAACATAGAAAGCGCAGAGGAAAATAGGCTTTTTTGGGTTGATGTAAAAGTAATACATAAGAAGCACATAACACTTCTGTTAATACAACTCCGGGACCGAGTAATTGATTCATGATAAGTTACCTCCTATATAATTTGTCAGATCATTCATGAAATTCTTATTTTTTGGGCGAATGATCGCTAACTGATCCGTTCCGATAAATACAGTGTTATCTTTTATCTTTGTAACATGTTTCAGATTTACCAGATAACAATTGTTACAACGGGAAAAAAGACGTGTTGGCAAAACGTGTTCGACATCGGAAAGGGAGCCTCTTGTCATGATGTTTTCTGTCTCAAGATGATAAATCAGATCGTGATTGTTAATCTCAACATAGAGCAGATCATTAATGGAGAAGCGATGCATGCCCCCTTTTGTCTGTATGATTAAGGTACGGTCATTATTTTGGGAAACGAGATGCAGCACTTTGTGCATTTTTAACGCAAAGGAATAATAATCCAAAGGTTTTAACATATAGTCAGCAGCACCAACTTCATAGCCAGTGACAGCATATTTTGAAAAATTGGTCAGAAAAACAATTACGACCGAATGATCCTTTTGTCGTATATCTTTAGCTGTTTCCATTCCATTTTTTCCCGGAACTTCAATGTCGAGAAATAGCAGATCAAACTGGGAGTGAAATTGTTCCAAAAGCGAAGCCGAATCATTGAAGCGGGTCAGTTCATAGGAAAGATGATACTCTTTGGAAAAGAGCTCCCATGCCTTACATATTCTTGCATAATCAAATTCACTGTCTTCTAATACAGCAATTTTTATCATAACGTATCTCCCAACGGAATCTTTTTTATAATCCAAGTATAACATAAATGAATATGACAAAAAAGCAATTCACGACACTTGAGTGACAGGGTACGACAAAAGTCTTGCGAAATTGTGTCATGGCAGGTATATTTCGATTCATCAGCCGATAAATGGCAAAAGAAAAACTGTTTACAGGAATTGGCGAACAGTAATAATCCAAAAGGGGGAAATGAAAATGTTAGACATCAACATTGAAGACGTGAAAAACGTCCTCATTAGCTGCAGACCATATCTGATTTTTTTGGGTATTGTACTTGTGGCAGCAGTCATTGCGCTGATCGTATGTGCAGTGAACAAAAAATTACAAAAGAAAACAAAATATCTTGTTCGGACGCAGGCTGGAATTGTTGTGATGCTTGCGGTTGTGATTACTGTGAACATGATTGTGACTGGACCAATGTACACACTGGTAAGTCTTGCTATGGGAGACGGAAGTATCAGTCAGGAGTCGATAGATTCTTCTTCTGAATTTGGTGTGAAGGTGGCAGAGGAAGGAATTGTTCTTTTAAAAAACGATGACAATTTACTTCCAATGACAGATAAAAAAAAACTAAATGTTTTTGGTTGGGCATCTACCAATCCATGTTATGGTGGTAGTGGTTCAGGCGGAATCTCTGATGCATATCCGACAATAAGCCTTTTAGATGGTTTGAAGGATGCGGGATTTGAGACAAATGAGGAGTTGTCTTCGTTTTACACAGAGTATCGTGCAGACAGACCGAGTGTTAATATGTTTGCACAGGACTGGACACTTCCGGAACCGCCGGTAGATCAGTACACAGATGAACTGATGCAGAATGCAAAAGATTTTTCTGATACAGCAGTTGTTGTATTTGCAAGAACCGGATGCGAGAATGCGGATCTTCCAACAGATTTTACAAAAGTAACATACACGAACAACTCTGAAGATTACGAGGATTTTGGCAGTGACAGACACTATTTGGAGTTAAGCAGAAGTGAAGAGAATATGCTGGACATGGTTTGTGATAATTTTGACAATGTCATTGTTGTATACAATGGTTCCAGTGTATTTGAACTTGGTTTTGCAGAGAAACACGAACAGATTAAGAGCTTAATCTGGTGTCCGGGAACTGGTCAGACCGGTTTTGAGGCACTCGGAGAGGTTTTAGCAGGTGAGGTAAATCCGTCCGGAAAGACAACAGATATTCTGGTAAAGGATTTAAAAGAGACACCTTCCTATAATAATTTTGTTGTAACACCTTATGACAATATGGATGAACATGGAGTTACAAATGCTTTTAATCCAGAAGAACTGAAAGTACCTTCTTTTGCAAATTATGTAGAAGGAATTTATGCAGGCTATCGTTTTTATGAGACTGCAGCAGCCGAAGGTTTCTTAAATTATGAGGATGCGGTATCCTATCCATTTGGCTATGGAATGAGCTACACATCTTTTGAACAGAAGATGGGCGACCTGAATGTAGATGCTGATGGAAATATCACGGTAGAGGTTACTGTAACAAATACAGGCTCTGTTGCAGGAAAAGAAGTGGTTGAACTTTATTACAATCCACCATATATAAATGGTGGAATTGAAAAATCAACAGCAAATCTGATCGCATTTGATAAAACAGAGCTGTTAGAGGCAGGTGCAAGCGAGACAGTCACACTTTCTTTTACAGCAGAGGATATGGCGTCTTACGATACATATAATCATGGATGTTATGTTTTAGAGGCAGGAGATTATATTATTTCGTTGCAGAGTGATTCTCATAACGTGATAGATTCTAAAACCTATAATGTAGCAGCAGATATTGTATATGACGAGAGTAACCCACGTTCTACAGATGAGACCGCAGCAGTAAATCAGTTTGGCTTTGCAGAAGGAGATGTGACTTATCTTTCCAGAGCAGACGGCTTTGCTAATTATACAGAAGCAACTGCAGCTCCATCTAATAGAAGTATGAGCGAAGAAAGCAAAGCACAGTATCTTGACAACTCAAATTATAATCCAGAGGATTACAATAATCAGGATGATGTAATGCCTGCAACAGGAGCTGATAATGGTGTGCAGCTTGTTGATTTAAGAGGTCTGGATTACGAAGATGAACTCTGGGATACATTACTGGATGAACTGACTGTAGATGAAATGTCAAATCTGATTGCATTTGGTGGATATCAGACAGCGGCAATTGACAGTATCGGAAAGGTTGCAACGACAGACTGTGACGGACCGGTAGATATTTATAATAACTTTACAGGAGTAAGTTCTATAGGACTTCCGGCAGTAGTCATGCTTGCATTTACATGGAATACAGATATTGCACAGGAATATGGTGAGTGCATCGCATCTATGGCAGATGAGATGAACGTTAGCGGTTGGTATGCGCCATCTATGAACATGCACCGTAATTCTTTTGCAGGACGTAACTTTGAATATTATTCCGAGGATGGATTTATAGCAGGAAAACTGGCTGCAAGTGTCGTACAGGGATCTAACAAATATGGCGTTTATGCGTATATCAAGCATTTTGCATTAAACGATCAGGAGACAGACCGCTGGTATAAAAATAGTATGTGGTGCAACGAGCAGGCAATCCGTGAGATTTATTTAAAACCATTTGAGACAGCAGTGAAAGAGGGGCATGCAACAGCAGTGATGTCTTCCTATAACTATATCGGACCTGTATGGTCAGGCGCATGTGCTCCGCTTCAGCAGACCGTGCTTCGTGACGAGTGGGGCTTCCGCGGAATGGTTATCACCGATTATTTCCTCTCCGCAGGTGGCGCAATGAACTCTGATCAGGCAATCCGCAATGGCTCTGACTTAATGTTGACAAATATTGATGCAGGAACCAATAATTTGCAGGATACCACAAGTGCAACAGGTGTACTTGCTATGAGAAATGCAACACACAATATTTTATATACGGTTGTAAACAGCCGGGCTTATGATGGCGATAATTTAAATTCGGGAATGCCAGCATGGGAAATCATGATGATCGTGATCGATCTTGTCATTGCAGCACTTCTTGTATTATTGGAGGTATTTGTAGTAAGAAAAGGATATAAGAAGAGAAAAGAGACAATCATCGTTACAGAGAGTGAGAAATAATTGTAAAAAATAGCATACACTTCTTTTGTAAGAAACATGGAATTCTCCCAAGGAAAAAGTGATTACAAAGGAGTTGTGATACCCCGGCAGAATAGTAATCTGCTGGGGATTTTTTGCTGGCAGCAAGATTGTATTTCATAAGGGAATCCGCTATACTATAAATAATAGTGTAGCGGATTTTTCTTGTGCGCCCAGCGGCGCACGCTTGGAGGATTTTTTGGCAGATACATTAAAATTACCGGTAGGAATTGATAATTTTGAAGAAATCAGAAAATTGGGATTTTACTATATCGATAAAACAAAGCTGATAGAGCAGCTTTTATATAAACATTACGAACAGAAGGTAATCATTCTTATCGATAAATATGATGTTCCGTTAGACGATTACCGCAGATGAGAAGATAGTAGATTATTATGAAATTATCGTGACGGATTTTGCAGGAAATCGTGCTAAGAAGAATCTTACGAGCCAATATAGTTTATTGACTTGGTTTCATACAAGTATTGATAGAAGTTCATATAGACAATATTATCAATGATTTTTTTAATATATGCCACAAATCTTGAAAATTTCTTGATTTGTGGCATGATAAATACAAACTTAGTGAATTTTGAAGACACCTTTTTTCTTTAAAATATAATTTATAATGAGCTAAAAGCAAGAGACTATGAAGTCTTTACAGGAAAAACATATAAGGGTGGAATGGATTTTGTTGTAATAAATGGAAGAAAGAAATGTTTTATTCAGGTGGCATATTAATATTGTTGATTTTCTTTTGGACAAGAAGGATATTAATTTATCATAGTTCCACAAATTTGGTAAAAAACATAGGAAAAAGTTCAATAGGAGTCTGGAAGACCGGCATGAAGTATCACAGGCATATAAGATTTGATTCACAGCACAAGAAATTGATATGAAAAATAAAATAATCGGATGATTTTCAGAAGACCATAATTGAGGATACAAATAACAAATGTTATTATAATTGTGTGAATGACATAAAATAAGTGATTCAGAAAAAAGGAAATAGAGAATCGATATGTGTGAAACTAAAACTTTAGATTATTATAATAAGAATGCCAGCAGTTTTGCAGAAGCAACAGTGGATGTGGATTTTTATGACACGCAGAAACATTTTCAGAAATTGTTGCCTGAGCAGGGATATATTCTTGATTTTGGGTGTGGTTCAGGAAGAGATATTAAGTATTTTCTGAGTCAGCATTTCCAAGTTGATGCAATCGATGGTTCAGAGGAATTGTGTCGTATTGCAAGTGATTATACAGGTATAAAAGTTAAAAAAATGCTATTTAAAGAACTGGAAGAAATAGAAAAATACGATGGAATATGGGCTTGCTCTTCAATACTTCATCTGCCAAAGAGAGAACTTAAAGCGGTGTTTGAAAAAATGGTAAAGGCATTAAAAAAAGATGGTATCATTTATACATCCTTTAAGTATGGCGATTTTGAAGGAGAGAGAAATGGGCGGTATTTTACAGATTTTACAGAAGAGAAGTTTAATGAGTTTGTCCAGGATATAGAAAATGTTAAATTAAAGGAAGAGTGGATTACATGTGATGTAAGACCAGGCCGTGGAGAGGAAAAATGGCTGAACTTAATACTGCAGAAGAATTAGATGATATTAATGAATTAGAATATGGGACGGATGCACTTACTGGAGGCCAGGATAAGAGGATGTATCTGTATTATCAGCTGCTAAATAGTTTAAAAAGAGCTGATAGCGTGGATATTGTCGTTTCTTTTCTGATGGAATCTGGTGTCAGAATGCTGCTTGGTGAACTTGACAATGCGTTGAAGCGGGGAGCAAAAATCAGAATCCTTACAGGAAATTATCTTGGTATAACACAGCCATCAGCATTATATCTTATCAAGCATAAGCTTGGGGAACAGGTAGATCTGCGCTTTTATAATGAAAAAAATCGATCATTTCATCCAAAATCATATATGTTTCATTATAAGGATTATAGTACAATCTACATTGGCTCATCAAATATTTCCAAGAGTGCACTGACATCTGGTATTGAGTGGAATTACCGATTTAGCAGCAAAACAGATTCTCATAACTATGAAAAATTTTACAATACATTTCTTGATCTGTTTGAACATCATTCCATAGTAATAGATGATGATGAACTAAAAAGATATTCAAAAAACTGGCACCGCCCGGCAGTATCAAAGGATCTGGACAGGTATGATTTGCAGGATGACGAAACTACAAATAATCTTGCATTATTTGAACCAAGAGGAGCACAGATAGAGGCTTTGTGTGCATTGGAAAATACCAGGGCAGAGGGGGCAGGAAGAGCCTTAGTTCAGGCTGCGACAGGCGTTGGAAAAACATATCTTGCAGCATCTGATTCAAAGGATTATGAAAGAGTATTGTTCGTGGCGCATAGAGAAGAAATCTTAAAGCAGGCAGCACAATCTTTTAAAAATGTCAGAAATTCAGATGATTATGGTTTTTTTGACGGAGAAAGTAAATGTACGGATAAATCTATGATCTTTGCTTCGGTTGCAACACTAGGCAGGAGTGAATACCTGAATAATAAGTATTTTGCTTCAGATTATTTTAATTATATTGTAATCGATGAATTCCACCATGCAGTTAATGACCAGTATCAAAGAATTGTTAATTATTTTAAGCCGCAGTTTCTGCTAGGGTTAACAGCGACTCCAGAGAGAATGGATGGCAGGAATATTTATGAAATCTGTGATTATAATGTGCCGTATGAGATTTCATTAAAAGAAGCAATCAATAAGGGAATGCTCGTCCCATTTCATTACTATGGAATTTTTGATGATACTGATTATTCAAAGCTGCATATTGTAAGGGGAAGATATGATGAAAAAGAATTGAATGAAACCTATATCGGAAATGTTCACAGATATGAGTTGATTTATAAATATTACTGTAAATATGGTTCAAGGCAGGCTCTTGGATTCTGTTGCTCCAAGGAGCATGCAAGAGAGATGGCGAGAGAGTTTTCATCAAGAGGAATACCGTCAGTGGCTGTATTCAGTGATGCAAGTGGGGAATATACTGAGAAACGGAATGTGGCAATACAGAAATTAAAGAATGGCGAAATAAGAGCGATTTTTTCTGTGGATATGTTTAATGAAGGCGTTGATATCACATCAGTTGATATGGTAATGTTCTTAAGACCTACGGAATCTCCAATCGTTTTCCTTCAGCAGCTTGGAAGAGGACTGAGAAAATGCAGGGGAAAAGAGTTCCTGACTGTGCTTGATTTCATTGGTAATTATGAGAAAGCGGGCAGGGTGCGTTTCCTTCTGGAAGGAAAGTCTGACATGTATAGAGAGGGCTGTCATTTATCAGATACTTTGCGATTTCCGGATGACTGCATGGTGGATTTTGATCTGAAGCTGATTGATCTTTTTGCTGAAATGGATAGAAAACATTTAAAGCTTAAGGATCAGGTAATTAATGAATATTTCAGGGTAAAAGATCTGCTTGGAAAGCGTCCGACAAGGCTGGATCTGTTTACATATATGGATGATAATATTTATGAAACCGCAATCACACACTCCAAAGATAATCCATTTAAAAGATATCTGGAGTTTCTCAATGATTTGGGAGAACTAAGTCAAATAGAAGTAGAATTTTACAAAGGAATTGGAAGAGAATTTATCAGCCTGCTCGAAAACACGAACATGTCAAAGGTATACAAGATGCCTGTGCTTATGGCATTTTATAATAACTCGGATGTGCTGATGGAAGTATCAGAAAAACAGCTCCTTTCAAGCTGGAAAGAATTTTTCTCAACTGGAACAAACTGGAAAGATCTTGATAAAAATATGACATTACAGAAGTATAAAGATATTTCAGATAAAGATCATTTAAAGAAAATTCTTGCTATGCCGGTACATTTCCTATTGGAATCCGGGAAAGGATTTTTTGTTAAAAATGACGATGTGGCATTGGGTTTAAGGGAAGAATTGCGTCCGCTAATTGATAATCCTGTTATGATCCGGCAGATGAAGGATGTGATAGATTATAGGACAATGGATTATTACCAGAGAAGATATAGGGAGAGGCAGAATGAATAGTTAATATGGTCAAATTCAACCGATTTAAACTGATAATTCAACCGATCGAATCAACAATATTTTTTATAATTTGAAAATAGATAAATTTTACAAATAAGCATAAAACGAACATAACAGTTAGGATGACATATGAAAATATTATCAAAAAATGCTTCGGACACCGAAACAAAAGATACATGCAATAATGACAAATACGATACGCCAGAACAGGCATTAAAAATTTTGTTTTTATAGGATTCATTCAGGGCGGGACAGAAATCTGTGATTGACAATATCCTGGCGGGGAGAGATGCGTTTGCAGTCATGCCGACAGGCGCAGGGAAATCCGTGTGCTATCAGATCCCGGCGGTGCTTTTGCCGGGAATCACATTGGTCATTTCACCGCTGATCTCGCTTATGCAGGATCAGGTCAAAGCATTAAATGAGGCAGGAGTGCCGGCGGCATTTATCAATAGTTCGCTTTCTGAAAAAGATTATAATGAGACGATTAGGAGAGCGAGACAGGGCATTTACAAAATTATTTATATAGCGCCGGAGCGGCTCGTCACAGAGGGTTTTCTCGCTCTTGCAAAAAGCGTACCTATTTCAATGGTGACAGTGGACGAAGCACACTGTATCTCACAGTGGGGGCAGGATTTCCGCCCAAGCTACATGAAAATTGTTGAATTTGTCAAAACATTGGAGAAACGTCCGATCATCAGTGCATTTACAGCTACGGCAACAGAAACCGTCCGCGAAGACATTGTTTGCACGTTAGGACTGCAGAATCCCTTTACATTGGTAAATGGATTTGACAGGGAAAATTTGTTTTTTCAGGTGGAAAAGCCAAAGAATAAAGAACAGTACATTTTGAAATATATTTCCGGGCATAGCGGTGACAGTGGAATTATCTATTGCGCAACAAGGAAAAACGTTGACAATATATATGAACTGCTTAAGAGCAAGGGGATTTCTGTGGGAAAATATCATGCAGGAATGAGTGCTGTGGAGCGGAAAAAAATGCAGGATGATTTCGTATTCGACTACACAAGTATTGTCGTTGCAACAAATGCGTTCGGTATGGGAATTGATAAATCGAATGTCCGTTTTGTCATTCATTATAATATGCCGCAGAGTATGGAAAATTATTATCAGGAGGCAGGAAGAGCCGGCCGTGATGGGCTTGACGCTAAGTGCATTCTTTTATTTTCGCCGCAGGATATTGTGATCAACCGGTTTTTATTGGATCATAAGGAAATGCAGGATCTCGATCCGGCAGACAGGGAGACGGTCAGGGAAAGGGATGCCCGGCGGCTGCAGGTGATGGAGCGATACTGCTATACAACAGAATGTCTGCGTAATTATATTTTAAAGTATTTCGGGGAAAATCCGGAAAAACCATGTCAGGACTGCGGCAATTGCCTGCGGGAATTTGAAACTTTGGATATGACAGAAGCAGCCAAAAAAGTAATCAACTGCGTATACGAAGCGAAGGGAAGATATGGAAGGCAGATCATCATTGACACTGTTGCCGGAGCTAAGACGGCGAGGCTGGAGGAAATAGGAGCTGTTCGCTACAAGTCATACGGCGTTCTGGCAGGAACGAACAAGAATCTGTTAAGACGTTTGATCGAGCAGCTGGTATTAGAGGGATATCTTCGTGTGGGAGATTATCAGGTCCTCAAACTTGGCGATATCAGTGGTCTTAAAAATCCAGAGGCTTCTGTTTCCATTAAGATCACAGATGAAGATAAACAGCCGGAAAAGGCAGCCAAAACGAAAAAGAAAGCAAGGAGTGTGGAAACACTTACATCTTCCGGCTACAAGCTGTTTGAGCGGCTTAAAAAACTCCGCCTTGAAATTGCACGCGAGGAAAGCATGCCGCCGTATATTATTTTCAGTGACAAGACCCTGATCGATATGGCAGCAAAAAAGCCGTCTTCCAAGCCTGAAATGCTGGATGTTTCTGGGGTGGGCGAAAATAAATTTGCGAAGTATGGAGAGCGGTTTCTTGAGGTAATTGAGGAGTATAGGCGGGAATAAAGTAATCCATAATTTCAGAACATCGCACAACATACCCAGAAAAACTCGCTAGTTAAGGAGAAAACAAAATTATGATAAAAATTCTATTCGTCTGCCACGGCAGTGTTTAAGGGACGAGGCAAACGCCTTGATTTTATTGGGTTTCTTGGATGGAAACGTAGAATTTACACCTTATTTACACCTTTGG
>OGGW01002174.1_pt1 | contig 12846 bp, 16 predicted proteins | sample 1571291 | NCBI WGS metagenome assembly OGGW01 (sample SAMEA2582028, study PRJEB24529) | metagenome | biome: Human gut stool | place: China | collected 2011 | reverse complement strand
TGTAATGCAAATAAGATAAATAAGTAATCACTTAAAATTCTAAACATTATGGCAAATACATCGTATTACAAGGCTAAGGTTCAAGAAATCCGCACATCTTTAGTTCACGACCTTTACATGGCTGTTCAAAATTCGAAGAACATGAAGATAAAGTTCACCGAGACACAGGCTCCTCGCTTATATTTTGACGGAGCATGGCGTGAAATTACTCAGTTGAGCATTGAGTTTATGAGCAACAAGTCAGTGTCTTTCGGTTGGCATGATGAGCGCTGTGCAGGCAAGGGAGTAAACGCCTATGTTTACTCTGCTCAGATTAGCACGGAAATGCTGCTCCAGTTCCACGAACTGGTATTCGGAGAATAACAACAATAATGCAAATAAGATATGACAGAATATGAGTTAGATAAGGCTTGCGAGCGCAATCCGGATTGTGGTTGTGACTGCGCCCACTGCACTTTGTTCGAAGCTTGGGTAAAAAGCGAATTAAATCACTAAGTAATTATCATAGTTATGACAGAAAAACAAAAATTAAGAATGGTTCTGCTGTTGCAGAATGAGTGTAATCTCGCTAAAGCTAAAGAGGCTTACGAGTTTGTAATCGGCAATGACGTTGAGGACGTTCCTGTGGCTACTGGTGCTGTTGGTGAACACAAATGCAATGTTCCCGATCCCCGAAATGATGGCGTATATCTTCGCTATTCCGACGGCCACGAAGAATGGTTTGACGGCAAGAACAAGAAAGAAAATGTGATAGGCATCACAGTACACCTTGGAGAGCGTCATACCTGCATCGCAAAGTTCGATGTGGAAGATAATGACGAGGGCGACAACGAGTTCCCTCTGCTGAAAAATAGCGACAGTGACACGGAGGAAGATAAAAAGGCTTTTATTACGAGCTATTTTGATGCTTACAACGACCTCGACGGAAAGAAGCATACGGAAAGTCTAATGCGCCGTGGCTGTAAAATTCCTCTTGCCGAAAACCAGTACATCCCTTCACAAGGAGAATGGCTGCTTGTATTGATGTTCTTCAAGAAGGTGCAAGAAGCCCTTGACTATGCGTGTGGAGAAATGTTAAAAGATGATTGGTACTGGTCAAGTATCGAGTACTCGTCGAACTACGCATGGCGCGTGGACGTCAGTAACGGTAGCATCTTCAACGGCAACAAGACTTTCGCGTACAGGGTTCGTCCTTGTCTGAGTTGTGAAGCAATTTAGACTCTTTGTCCCTTTGACTCTTTCTTCTGAAGGATGAGGTCAAAGGGGCATCATCCATAAGTTTGTAGATACTTTCGAACAGCCATCTATACGACTTAATAGGTAGGAAAAACTTGCATATTTGATAAAAATAACCGCTTAATAATTTGCATATATGATAACTTATCACTATCTTTGTAATAGCAAATAAGATAAGTAATCACTTAAAACTCTAAGCATATGTTACAGCAAGAATTTGAAGCACGCGTAAAGGTGCAGGTTTCCTATAAGGAGTATGAATCAATAAACGAGGTTTACAACAATTCAGACCTTGACAAGGACGAGTTCTGCAAGATGTGGGTCAAAATGAATAGTGAGCGTGTAACCCGAGCTATTGCGGAAGAGAAAGAACGTCAGCGTTTAGCTGCTCTGAAGGACAAGGCTTGGGACATCATCATCCTTCACCGCTATAACTACAAAGCTCTACAGAAGCCTGCTTCAGAAGTTCTCACTCTTCGCCAGAAGAACTTTTGCGAGAGCGTAGGTGTTAAAGTTAAGGATGTTGAAGACTACCCATATCTTTCAACTACACTTTCAACAGTAGTGTTCAAGTTACAGAAGTTTGTTGGTGTAGCATAGACAAACATATATATAATAGGTAAAGGCGAGAAGAAGTTTAGGATAACGCCAGGATGATGCATCCTTAGAGGCTGTGGTTGAACCGACATCATCCACACTGCAGGTCGGTACTGATTTTTGGTTAGAAGTTCCTTTTGAGCCACCCGACGTTAATAAAAGCGACTGAAAACGGAAATCGGCGAGATAACGCCATAAAATCGGGATGTCGGAAAAACCCACACCGATAGGCAAGAAGGTTAAGCCTAAATCCTTTGGGTCGTCGGAATCCCTTATCACCGAATAGACAGAGCTGGAATGTCGAAAAATACAGCCGCAAGTGTCAAGGCGTGAGCGACACAGGACAGAGGGCGATGCGGCAGCCAGATGGTACCGAGTGCTGCATGGATTCGTGAGAGGTTCGACTCCTTTCCCCTCTACTATTTCTTTTAAAAACAATAATTATGGAATTAGATTTATTCGATATCCTCAGTGAGAAAGAGGAAGGCACAAGGCTTTACTCTCCGATATGTGGTGATTTGTTACTGCATAATGTATCGCTAAATGGCGTGTTTTGTAAACAGCCAGGCGTGAAGACCGAAAAGAATTTTGTGTTCATGTCTGACGGACACCTCAAAAACTATGGAGAATGGGCCGATCGTGGAGAGTGTTTATTATTCCCAAACAAAGAAATGCGTGATTGGGAGAAGTATTGCTGGAAACGTGGCGATGTTGTTATAAATGTTGGTGGTGGTATTACAGCCATCTTTGACGGATGGGAAAATGATTCTTTCACCAAGTTCAACACAGTATACTCCTACGAGGCGCAAGATTCCAGCTATAATGAGGATATCATTTATAACACCGCCGATTTCAGAAAGGAGAACGATGGAGGAAGGGCACGTTTCATAGCTAATTTGGAAAAAGAGTTCAATGGCAAGTTCAATCCTGACACATTGGAGGTCGAAGAGAAGTCTATGTTCAAGAACGGAGACTTTGTGTATTCCGAATGGGCAGAAACCGATGCTGACGGCAAAGTGACTAAGCGCTGTTCTTGGGTAGGCATTTTTAAGAGTGGCTGCGAGAAATGCTATAAGTCGCATGCGGTTTATTTCTTTGAGAAAGGAATGTTAGATTTCGAAGATACTTATGCCGACGCGCAAAAAACAAGCCGTTTAGCAACTGACTTGGAGAAAGCCAAATTACTTTCCAATCTTGAAAGAAATGGAAAGAAATGGAATGCTGACAAACTTTGCTTGGAGGATATTCCGGCAGAACTTAACTTTAACCCATTCGACAAAATTCTTGGCAGAGCAGGCGACGACGACAAATGGAGAGCTGATTTCTTCTCACATATCTCTGACTGTTTGGGTAAAGACAAATTACTATATGTCGGCTTTAATGACAGTTACCACCAGTGCGTACCTTACTCAGGTAATGAGTACTTGCTTAATACTGAACTATCTTGTGAGAAGGGAGGTAAATGATGAAAGAAACAACTCTTACAATAAAAATCAAAGTGTCAGACGACAACAATCACGTTGAAATAGTTGATCCGTCTACATCAGAACCTATATGTGCACTTATCTTGATGGGCATTTTCAAAAGTATGGGAGATTTTGCAATTAAGTGGAACGAAGAGCACAAAAAGCAAAGGAGGCAAACAATGACATATAAGGAGTATATGCAGTTGGGGCTTGACAAATGTCCTGCTAATAAAGCTGTAGAGGAAATAAGGGAGTGGACCAAAGCTAATGATGGACGCTCATCCATTGTTGTACTAATGGATAAAGCGCAAAGCTATACAAGAGGTACTATTTCCGGTAATAATCCAGTCGCTTGTCTTGCTCTTGAAATGACGACAGACGAGAATTTCCGAGAGCTTATCTACAATGCCGTATCGCTTTACGAAAGAACAAAGAATGACGTTCAAAAAATCAAATCAGAATAAGACTATGAAAGGAATTGATAAATTGATAGCTGCGGTCAAGGAAGATTGTGCTAACGGGCAGGGTTGTTTCAATCCTGATGGTTGTAATCAAGAGTTATATCGCTATGAAGACGAGACCGATCCTAAATTAATCGAGCGTGGAATAAAGAAACGTTGCGTAAGAATCTCTAAATGCAACCACAAGTATTGTGACAAATTCAAGTGGGCCCTTGATAGGGCAGACCAATACGCCAAAATGCTCTGTGTTACTCGTGACGAAGTGCTTGACGCATGGGAGACACGTCGTAATTATTGGTATATGAACTATTACCAAGAGTGCAACCAGCCGTCTCTCAAAGGAAGCCACAAGATTGTTAAGGTTGAAGACTGGCTACAAGAACTAAGAGAACGCTTCGGTCCCAATTCGGATGATTGGAAATTTGTCTGCCCGTCCTGTGGTCATGTGCAATCGATGGCAGATTTTAAGGCTGTTGGCCAAGATCCAAATCTTGCCTACCAATGTTGTATCGGACGCTATACTGGTAGCGATGACCACAGTGGTAAGAATGGGTGCAAATATACAACTAACGGATTAATTGCGCTCAACACGCTAACGGTAGTAAGTAGAGAGTTTATTCCAACTAAAGTCTTTGATATAGCGAAGAAATGAAAGAATTCGTAATTTATATTGCAGCAGTTTCCTCTCCTGGCAGCTTTGGTGTTTACACTCTTGACTATGTTGAGGTGTTCGCTTCTGAAGGTGAGAGAAGTGCTTGGCGTCACGAGAATTTTGCTCCTGATGCTGATGTGGATATTAAGTATTATACCAAAACAATACAGTTATGAATATTCGTAAAAATGAAGAAACAGCTGAAGCGTGATTTCCTTACGCTTCCTGTTATTAGATGTTATGACTCCGTTTCTGTACGAATTGGATATGACAAGACGACAAACACTTCAAAGATAGATGTCATCATCCTTTCGGACGGGCGACGCAGTAAAGTGCATTTCTGTAAGTCGTACTTGAAAAAGAATAATTGACATACGAAATTCGAAATAATGATGGATATAGAAGATTATAAGCTAATAATGCGCTGTGTCGAAATTACAGACCACCGTTCCAAAATTGCCAATGTCAAAAACCTTAGAGCTCCACTAAATAAATGTAAACGCATCAAAGTTCCCGATGGTTTAACATTTGAAGAGCTTAGGAAAAGTTTGAAATATATTGGAGGAATATCTGTATTCAAGGCCGATTATTCCGACAAAAAGGAGGAAGATGTATGAGAAAAGTCTTGTGTCTTGCTGTAAGTAAAAAGTGGTTTGACCTTATAGCATCAGGAGAAAAGCGTGAGGAGTATCGGGAGATAAAGCCATATTGGGAAAAGAGGCTACTTGATTATAAGGCATTGCAAGAATATGCTAAAAAGAACTTGGAAAATCTTTACATCAAGAAATATTTGTTTCCTGGCAGAGTACCGATTGAAGATGTGTGCAAGAATTTCCCTGCCGGCTACACTCACGTTCGTTTTGTGAATGGCTATGGTGTCAACCGACCGAGTATTGATTTTGAGATTGTATCAATAACTATCGGTAAGCCTCAACGTGGCTTGTGTCCAAACGAGTTTCTTGACAAGGACTATTTTGTCATCAAGTTTAAGTAATATAATAAGGTGGAGAATACAGCCAAAGCACTTCCACCTTATTTTATTCCATTCCTACATCTTTGTCGTGAGCTGTTGATAAAGCCTCAACTTGCAGTTCTTCAAGTGTTTTATCACTCGCTACGGCATCAAAGACTTTACGAACAGCAAGGTCTGCCATCTGTGGTGTTATATGAATGTAATAGCCGATAACCCTCCGTGATTGTGTTACGGTGTCACCGATGCAGTATTCAATAATGCTGTCCTTGATAAACAGTTGGTTGGCGAGCTGCGCAAAAGTCTTTCTTGCAGAGTAGTAAATGAAGTCCGACTCAATGCCACATAACTTTGCTACCCTTGGAAGACAAGAGTAAAGTATTCGTTGTAATGCTCCACAAGAGCGCTTGTGTCCTATGAACAGTTTTCCGTCTTTCGTCAGCCGGTCAAGGATAACCCTTGCTTCGGGCTGAATGGCAAACTCCGTGTATGTGACACGTTTCTTTCTCGTTTCAGTCTTGATACGCTGGAACCTGACTTTGTTGTTACGAAAGTCCTGTGCCATTATATCCTGGAGGTTCATGCCGCATAGGTAGAATGAAAGCATGAATATGTCACGAGCGGTCCCTATCTGTGTTCCTCGCTCTTTCGACAAGTCTATGTCGCGAACCTTTCTTAATTGCTCTAATGTGATGACGCAGTTGCGCCTTGTCGGCTGCGGATCCTCATAGTCGGCATAAGGACTAACATCAAACTCCACAAATTTCTGACGTATTGCGTAGTTGATGACAGTATGGATGTTCCGCATCTTTATAGAAATTGTGGTTTGTGACAAGCCTCTGTTCTCTTTCAAGAAAAGTTCGAACCGATGCAGGTCGGCAGATGTGAGCAGCTGCAGAAGGTAGTCAGAGCCAAAGAACATTTCAAAGTAGGTTATTGCATCACAGTATAATCTGAATGTTCCGTCCTTGTAGGCGTTCTTCTTCATGATGAGAAACTTTTCACAAATATCGTGTATGCTTTTCGGTCCGGCATTGCCTTCTGCATCCTCGATGTACTGAACGAGCTGTGAGCAGGTGTAGTATTCCATATCCTCCGCCTTGTCGCAGATGGAGTATATCTTGGTCATCCGTATGCGCAGCTGTTGGTTAATATACGATGCGTTGTTCACGCCGACCACCTGTCCGTTCACAATGTTGTCAGGAGAAGGTACAACGAAGCGTGTCACAAAGTAACGTGTCTGTCCCTTGTGAGAAATCGCGATGCGTATTTTGTGTGTCCCGTCCGCCAGAACTTTAGCTGGCAGTATTACAACTCGTAGGTTCATTTCTTCGACAATAGTTCCGACAACAATTCGGTCCGTGTTTTAATGTCCGACAATAGTCCGACAATAGTTTTCGATGTACTGATAAATTCGATTGATAGTCATAAGTGACTGATATTCAGAAAGTACCGCTTAAAATAGAGCTTCCTAAAACACCCCGTCGATGGCTATCACAATCTTCTTCATGTTATAGTTGTATGAGTTTTGTTTAAGTTACTTACTTTCGTCTAAGGTGACAGAAACAGTCCGAAGCTGCAAGCTGTTCGTCAGCTTCTGTCTAAAGCGAGAAGGCGAGGTTCAGCATGAGCGACGAGCTCGAAACATGATACTTGCCGTATGCTAAGTTCACCTTGAAGCGGTTCAGACTAAGACCGGCTCCCACCGAGAATCCTGCTAGATGTGTGCTTCCGCCCTCCGTGGTGTTTATCTCCATCTCGTCGGCGCGTCGGAAGTTGTATCCCAGTCCGAGCCAGAAGTTCTGCGAGATGGAAGCGTCCACGCCCAACACCAGATGGTTGAAGAAACGGTAGTTCCAGTGGGTAAGGTCGACGAGTGTAGCCGACACGCGCAGCGGCGTATGTGCAAGTCGCTTGCTCGCACCTATCTGTATGTCTATCGGCATCGGGTCGTACTCGTCGTCGTATGCCTTCAGCTGTCCTCCTAAGTTCTTTGCTACAATCGAGAGTGACCAGTCGTGCTCGGGGTCGTAGTAGTTGAGTCCGAGGTCGATGCCTGCACCGATAGAGTTATAGTCGCCGATGTGCGACGTCAGGAACTTCGCCGTGATGCCACCTGCGAAGCGGTCGTTGAGCATATACGAGAAATAGCCCGCCACGGCGATGTCGCGCGCCGAGAACTCGCCCAACTGGTTGTTGTTGGCGTCGGTGTGTCGCATCTTGCCGTAGTTCATATACTGTCCCGACACAGCCCACGAAGCACGTTCGCCCACGGTGCGGTTGAACGTGGCGCTCGCCGTTGTGGCTCCCGCCATGTATGTCATGACGTTCAGACCGATTGTCTTGTCGCTTACAGAAGAGAGCAGGGCAGGGTTGCTGAACATCAGCGCGGCGTCGTCTTCTACGATCGTCACGTTGTCGCCACCCACTGCTACTGCGTGTGCGCTGACCGGCAGACGCAGGAAGTTGTATGCTGTCTGGCTCTCCTGCGCCGATAATGCCGTCGTTGCGAGTGCGGCCATTGTTGTTAATATTGCTTTCTTCATTCTTCTGCAAAGTTAGTTATTTATTTTAATAATAACGCAGGAGTTTCCGATTTGTTGTGTTCGGAAAAGCATAAAAAAAGTAGCGGAGGCCGGAGACCTCCGCTACTTATAGGCTCATGATAGAATCAATACATGTTCTGTATGAGCCATTGGTGTTCTACTTCTCGCCGACAATCTCCTTGGCGCGTTCGAGTGCCAGGTTGATGTGGCTGCAGATGTTCTCCTCGCCCACGAGGTCGTAGAAACGAGCCTTCTGAAGCTGTGCGTGAACTTTCTCGCTTACGCCCGACAGCACGATAGTGATGCCCTCGTTCTTGCTCATCTGGCAGAGGTTGGTGAGGTTGTGTATGCCCGTCGAATCGACGAACGGCACCTTGCGCATACGTATGATGCGCACCTTCGGACGGTCGCCGAACGAAGCCATAATCTCCTCAAACTTGTTGCCGGCACCGAAGAAGTACGGACCGTTTATCTCGTACACCTCTACGCCCTCAGGTATAGTGATATGCTCGATGTTTCCCTTGGTGATGTCCGACTCCTCGTTTATCTCGTCCATGATAACCTTCACGTCCGTAGTCTCCGACATACGCTTCATGAAGAGCAGGCAGGCGATGATGAGGCCCACCTCGATAGCCACGGTGAGGTCGAAGATGATGGTGAGGAAGAAGGTGATGAGCAGCACCGTCACGTCGCTCTTCGGGTTCTTCATCAGCGCCATGAACGAGCGCCATCCGCACATGCCGTAGCTAACGATTACGAGCACGCCAGCCAGACAAGCCATCGGGATGTACTTTGCCAAAGGCATGAAGAAGAGGAAGATGAGCAGCAGCACAACGGCGTGGATGATGCCGGCGATAGGTGTGCGTCCGCCGTTGTTGATGTTGGTCATCGTACGGGCGATGGCGCCGGTAGCCGGGATGCCGCCGAAGAGCGGCGAAGCGAGGTTGGCAACGCCCTGCGCCACAAGCTCGGTGTTAGAGTTGTGGTGGTCGCCGATGACACCGTCGGCTACGGTTGCCGACAGCAGCGACTCGATAGCGCCGAGCACGGCGATGGTCATAGCCGGAGCAACCAGACTCTTTATCGTCTCCCAGGTCATGGCAGGCACCTGCACGTCGGGTATGGCGTTGCTCACGTTGAAGCGGTCGCCGATGGTCTCGATGCTTGTGATGCCGGCGTACTGCTTAAGGAGCAGAGCGGCGATGGTCATAACGATGATAGCCACGAGCGAACCCGGTATCTTCTTGCTGAACTTCGGCGTGATGGCGATGATCACGACGCTTACAATGCCCACCAGCGAGCACCATAGGTCGGCGGTAGAGAAGTGCTGTATGTAGCATGCCCACTTCTCGATGAAGTCGGACGGCACCGTGTCGATGGTCAGTCCGAAGAGATCCTTAATCTGTGTGGTGAAGATGGTTACGGCGATACCGCTCGTGAAGCCTACAACGATAGGGTAGGGAATGTACTTGATGATAGTACCGAGCTTGAGCAGACCGAACAGAATGAGGAACACGCCAGCCATGATGGTGGCGATGGTGAGTCCTTCGATGCCGTACTTCTGTATGATGCCGTAGATGATGACGATGAAAGCACCGGTCGGACCGCCAATCTGCACCTTGCTACCGCCGAGCAGCGACACAAGGAAACCGGCTACGATGGCAGTGATGATGCCTTTCTCGGGTGTTACGCCCGAGGCGATGCCGAATGCGATGGCGAGCGGCAGTGCCACAATGCCTACAATGATGCCCGCCATGAGGTCGGACATAAAGTTCTTTTTGTTGTATGACTTCAGCGTGTCAAACAACTGGGGCTTTAAATCGAATGTTTTCATCCGTATAAATTAGTGTTGAATGTGAATATAAAATTATAGTTTCCTGTAAACGGATGCAAAATTAAGCATTTTTATGTAAATAGCGAAATAATGCTATTGCTTTGTTATATAAAAAACGTAACTTTGCAAATCTCAGGGGGTGCAGCTGTCTCAGCTGCACCAACCAAGCAAATCTTAGGGGGTGCACTTGTCTCAAGTGCACCAACCAAGCAATCAGTGCACCAATGTATTATATGATGTTGTGGTATTGACATATGTCACCCCCTCATCATCTCAACATTCAACCAAATTGGAACAGAAAAAATCAAAGAAAGCAGACCTTGAACGCAAGCGGCCGCTTTGGTTCTTGATAGGACTTTTCTTGCCTGCGTTGCTCTTTGTCGCTCTCTTGGAGCTTGTCACGTGGAGCGCGAGCAGAGACGTGTCCGACAAGGATCTTGACGACTTCCTCGAAGAGATGGAACATCGTCCGAAGAACGAGCGCGAGGATATGGTGGCAGCGATGGACGCCCACCAGCAGCCGAAAGCCACTGAGCGTGTGAAAGTGGTTGACGAGCGCAAGGAAATGGAGAAGCTGAAGACCATCACCGATATGCGCATCGTGGGCGACGATGACGACGTGCAGCCCACTGACAAGCACGACCATAAGAAGGACGAACCGAAGGCTGCGGCTGTAGATATGGGCGATAACCCGCTCAACTTCCGCATCGTGGAGCAGTTGCCCGAGTTTCCGGGCGGCATGTCGGCTTACGTGAAGTGGCTCACCAAAAACCTTAAGTATCCTCTCGCGGCGCAGAAGCAGAAGATAGAGGGTCGCGTGGTGGTTTCGTTCGTCATCAACCGCGACGGATCGCTCACGGATATAAAGATAACGAAGTCGGCTAACCCGATTCTCGACCGCGAGGCGCTGCGCGTGGCGAAAATGATGCCCAAGTGGAAGCCGGGTCTTAACAACAACAAGCCCTGCCGCACGCTCTTCGCCGTGCCAATCGACTTCAAGTTGTAAGCACATTCAATTTTGAATTTTGAGTTTTGAATTTTGAATTTTGCGCTGCGCGCATTTTGAGTTTATCAGTTTTGAGTTATAAATTCAAAATTGAATAATTCAAAATCGGCGAAGCCGACAACTCAAAATTCAAAATTCAAAACTCAAAATTGCCAAAGGCAACAATTCAAAACTCAAAACTCAAAACTCAAAATTCAACATGCACACATCAGATCAAATCTTGAAACTTGTCAACGACACACTTGACAACCTCGCATACGACCGCAAGCCGTCGTCGCTCTACGAACCTATCCGCTACGTCCTCTCACTTGGCGGCAAGCGCATACGCCCCGTGCTGATGCTCCTTGCCTACAATCTGTTTAAGGACGACCCCGAGTCAATCATCATGCCTGCTTGTGGCTTGGAGACATACCACAACTACACGCTTCTGCACGACGACCTCATGGACAATGCCGACCTGCGTCGCGGACACGAGACCGTACACCGCCGTTGGGATGCCAACACCGCAATCCTCTCTGGCGACTCGATGCTCGTGCTTGCATACCAGCGCATCGCACAGTGCGACAAGGCTAAGCTCGCAGAGGTTCTCGCTCTCTTCACCGAGACAGCGCTCGAGATAGGCGAGGGTCAGCAGTACGATATGGACTTCGAGCATCGCAACGACGTTGCTGAAGAGGAGTATATCGAGATGATTCGTCTGAAGACAAGCGTGCTTCTTGCCTGCGCCCTGAAGATTGGCGCTGTTCTTGGCGGCGCTTCTGCCGAGGATGCCGACAACCTCTACCGCTTCGGCGAGCAGATTGGCTTGGCGTTCCAGCTGCAGGACGACTATCTCGACGTATATGGCGACACTAAGGTGTTCGGCAAGGCTATCGGCGGCGACATCACTTCTAACAAGAAGACATACATGCTCATTAATGCGTTCAACCGCGCCAACGACGAGCAGCGTGCCGAACTCATGCGTTGGGTTGAGGCTACGGAGTTCGACCGCGCAGAGAAGGTGGCGGCAGTTACGCGCCTCTACAACGAGATTGGCATCGACCGACTCGCTCAGCAGAAGATAGAATACTTCTTTGCCGAGAGCCGCAAGTATCTCGCAAAGGTGTCTGTTGCTGAGGAGCGCAAGGCAGAACTGGCTGCTTACGCCGAGCGCATGATGAAGCGCAAGTATTAATTTCTATTAGTAGACAAGTAGAAAATGTTCATAGATACACATACGCATTTGGACGGCGAGGAGTTCGCTGCAGACCGTGCCGAAGTGATGGCTCGTGCCCGTGAGGCAGGAGTGGGCAAGGTGTTTCTTCCTGCCATCGACATCAAGTCGACGGAAGCTATTCTCGATGTCTGCCGCCAATATCCCGGCTATGCCTACCCGATGGTGGGTCTGCATCCCGAGGAGGTGCGAGCCGATTGGCGCGAAGTGCTTGCCCAAATGAAGCAATACCTCAAGCTCGAGAACCGCTTCATCGCTATCGGTGAGGTGGGTTTGGACTACTATTGGTCACGCGAGTTCGAGCAGGAGCAGCTCGATGCCTTCGAGGAGCAGGTGAAATGGTCTGTAGAGACACGCCTGCCGCTGATGATCCATTGTCGTAAGGGTCAGAACGAGATGGTGCAGCTGCTGCGTCGCTACAAGAACGACCTGCCCGGTGGCGTGTTCCATTGCTTCACCGGCAACGAGCACGAGGCAGAAGAACTGCTGCAGTTCGACCGCTTCGTGCTTGGCATCGGCGGTGTGCTCACCTTCAAGAAGAGTCATCTGCCCGAAGTACTGCCTGCCGTGGTGCCTCTCGACCGCATCGTGATAGAAACTGACTCGCCATATATGGCTCCTGTGCCCATGCGCGGACAGCGCAACGAGAGCGCCTACGTCAAGTTCGTGCTCCAGCGTCTCGCCGAAGCCTACGGCGTGAGTGACGATGCCGTTGCCGAGGCTACCAATGCCGCCGCCAAGCGCATCTTCCCGCTGGCGTTTGCAGAGTAAAGGTTAGGTCTTTATTCGGTAGAAGTTAAGCCTTTTTACAATTATTGCTGTCCGGTAAAACTTTTTCAAACAAAATAAATTAGGGCTGACACTT
>OGGW01002171.1_pt1 | contig 12866 bp, 10 predicted proteins | sample 1571291 | NCBI WGS metagenome assembly OGGW01 (sample SAMEA2582028, study PRJEB24529) | metagenome | biome: Human gut stool | place: China | collected 2011 | reverse complement strand
ACGCGGCGTGGCTCCATGGGCTTTCCTTGTTCGGTATGTGCCCAACCGCCGTTCCGCGGATCGTTTATGCAGAACTATCCTGGCGTAACCCGGAAGCAGGAGAAAATATTGATACGTGCTAACAAATAGCCGATTGGAATAACAGGTGGGGTGTAAGGCGTGGGGGAGGGAAGAACCCTCCTCACCGGGGCGAGGAGGGGAAGGAACTTATTTCAGTTCCAGCTCGTTCATGGCGGCGATATTGAACCCGCCGCCAACGTGAACGACTTCACCGGAGATCCCCGCAGACAGGTTGGAGCACAGGAAGGCTGCGCTGTTACCCACATCTTCAATGGTGACGGTGCGACGGATCGGGGTGACCGCTTCGCAGTGCGCCAGCATTTTACGGAAATCTTTAATACCGGACGCGGCCAGCGTACGGATAGGACCGGCAGAGATGGCATTGACGCGAACGCCTTCCGGACCCATGGCGTTAGCCATATAGCGGACGTTTGCTTCCAGAGAGGCTTTGGCCAGACCCATCACGTTATAGTTCGGGATCGCGCGCTCTGCGCCCAGGTAGGAGAGCGTCAGCAGAGCCGAACCCGGGTTCAGCATGCCGCGGCAGGCTTTGGCCATTGCCACGAAGCTGTAAGCGCTGATGTCGTGCGCGATTTTAAAGCCGTCGCGAGTGACAACGTCAACGTAGTCGCCGTCTAACTGGTCAGCCGGGGCAAAACCGATTGAGTGGACGAAACCATCGAATTTTGGCCAGACTTTTTCCAGCTCGGTGAACAGCGCGGTGATGCTCTCATCTTCAGCAACGTCGCACGGCAGCACAATGTCAGAACCCAGCGCGGCAGCAAACTCTTCTACGCGACCTTTCAGTTTCTCATTCTGATAGGTGAATGCCAGTTCCGCGCCTTCGCGGTGCATTGCCTGCGCGATGCCGTAGGCGATGGACAGTTTGCTGGCGACGCCAGTGATCAAAATGCGCTTACCGGAAAGAAAACCCATAGCTTTAATCCTTATCGTTATTGCTTATTTTTACTTTAACAATCATAACGTTAACATTGTTATTTCAAAATAACTCAAATTTAGCCGGGAATTATATCCCACTGACGACCCCTTGTGTCACGATATTTTTCAGCCGGTCCGCGCCGCGCGGGGCAAAAGTACATCGCGATAGCTGCAGTATATCATCTCTCCTGACGATTATTTGAGCGCGATCTCCGCCAGCAGCAGGCGTCCATTGCTGCCCACGGGACGCAGATTCCGCGGGGATCCACCGCGCCAGCAGAGGCCGCTGCCGGCCGCGCAGCGTCGCCCGGCCAGATCCCACTCGCCTTGTAGAACATAAGCGACCCCCTCGCTGGCAGGGCATTGCAGGTCGCTAACGACCTGAACTGTCGCCGACGCGCGCCCGCGCTGAGTCATGATATTGAAGTCCAGCCCTGGCGCAACGATCCCGACGCTGGACAGCGCCCATTCGCCGGGGAAAGCCCACGGCTGCCAGAGCGCCAGCGGTTGGTCGATATTCTCGCCACACAGCCGTAGCGGCTGCCCCGCCAGCAGAGTAATGACTCGGTCGACGCCAGGAAAGGGGGAGAAAGGGCCATCCGCCTGCAGGGTGGCAATACTCGCTCGCCAGAGAAAAGGGGCATCTGGAGCGGGTACGCAGATGATTTCGCGCGTCTCTCCGCCGCCGTTTTTCCACGGCGTGACGGGGAGCGTCGAAAGTTGAAAAGGGACCATCATGGGCAGCATACCTTAGTTAATCGCTTCCGGCGTCAACAATAAGCACCGCCTTGAGCTAGTTTAGTAACTTTCTGCAATACAAATATTTTACATATTCGTCACAAAATGAGAGTGCATGCAAGGCGGTGAGTTGTCAATGCTTGTATATACAAGAACGATTGAATGAGGTGATATTAATAACTTGAGTGAGGAACCTATGTCTTCGTTTTCGTCTACAGACGGGCAGTCAAAGAGCAATTATGCTGGAATGAGTGAAAGGCGGTCGATTGATTACATCCCGGAAAGCGAACGGCATGGACACCCTTTTAGCCAGTTCACCCTTTGGTTTGGCGGCAATCTGCAAATTACGGCGATTGTCACTGGCGCTTTAGCCGTTGTGCTGGGCGGCGATGTAGTGTGGTCTCTGGTCGGGCTTCTGGTCGGTCAGATGCTGGGGGCGGCGGTGATGTCTCTGCATGCGCTGCAGGGACCGCGACTGGGACTTCCGCAAATGATCCTTAGCCGCGCCCAGTTTGGGGTTTTTGGCGCGGTGGTGCCGCTGGTGCTGGTTTGCGTCATGTATATCGGTTTTTCTGCCAGCGGCACCGTATTGGCCGGGCAGGCAATGGCTAAACTACTGAATATCAGCCACGTAGCCGGGATGCTGATATTCAGTGCGATTATTATCGTTATCGCGGTCCTCGGTTATAAGGTGATCCACAAGCTGGGCAAACTGGCGAGTATCGTCGGAATTCTCGCCTTCGTTTATATGTTCATCACGCTGCTACTTTCGGCCGATCTCAGTGCGCTCGCGCACAATAACCATTTTTCGCTGCCGACGTTTTTATTAGCCGTATCGCTCTCCTCATCGTGGCAGATCGCTTTTTGCCCCTATGTATCCGACTATTCGCGCTACCTGCCACGCGATGTTTCCGCCACGAAAACGTGGTGCTCAGTGTTTTTCGGCACCGTATTGGGTACCCAAACGTCGATGACGCTCGGGGTTCTGACAGCGGCCATTGCCGGCAGCGCGTTCCCTGGTCACGAGGTGAGCTATCTGGTGGGATTAGGTAAGAGTCAGGCGATGGCCTTGGTTATCTATTTCGCCATCTGTTTTGGTAAAATTACCTTCACTACCCTCAATGCGTACGGCAGCTTTATGTCGCTGACCACCATTGTTTCCGCCTTCCGCCGGCAAACCGTGCTGTCGCAAAAGTGTCGCATTGCATTCGTGGTGCTGATGGTGACGGCTTCCTGCATTATCGCGTTGCTTAGCGAACCCGCTTTCTTAAAGCATTTCACGCATTTTCTTCTGTTTCTGCTGGCGTTCTTCGTGCCGTGGAGCGCCATCTGTCTGACGGATTATTATCTTATCTCGAAGGGCGCCATCGATATTCCGGCGCTAAGCGACCCGCAGCAACGCTACGGGTTCTGGAACCTGTACGCGATCACCCTGTATATCGTCGGTGTGCTTATCCAGTTGCCGTTCATTGAGAACCCGTTGTTCCATGGTTCGCTCACGTGGATCTTCGCCGGTAACGATGTCTCATGGATAATAGGTTGGTTTGGCACCGGGGTTCTTTACTACGCGCTGCGCCGCTTTGACCGCCGGTCGCTGCCGGCGCAGAGTCTTTTCCCTTCTACCTGAATGACAAGGGCGGCGTGAGGGCCGCCCCTGCCGTTGCCTGCCAGCTATTTCCCGTCTTTGCGCCAGGCGTCGGCGGTGAGGGCTTCCCCGAAGTGGCCGGCGATCAGGCGCCGGGTCAGGTCGTGCAGCGGCGAGGCCAGCACATCGGCAGTGCTGCCGCGCTCGACCACTTCGCCGTTATGCATCACCAGCACCTGATCGCTGATGTGTTTCATCATTCCCAGGTGCTGAGTGACATAGATATAGGAGATGCCCTGTTTCTCCTGCAGCTCCAGCATCAGGTTGATAAGCTGGGAGCGCATCGACATATCCAGCGAGGCCAGCGCCTCATCGCAGACGATAACCTTCGGGCGCAGGATCAGCGCCCTGGCGAGGCCGAGACGCTGCTTCTGACCGGGCGCCAGCATATGGGGGTAGTAGCTGACGTGGTCCGGCAGCAGACCGACCATGCGCAGGGTGTCGATTATCTGCTTCTGCCGCGCTTCGGCGTCGAGATCGGTATTCAGTCGCAGCGGAAAATCGAGGATCTGCGAGATGCGCTGACGCGGGTTCAGCGAGGTCGACGGATCCTGAAAGATCATGCGAATCTTCTGGCTGCGGTAGGAGTAATCCCCAAAAGTCAGCGGATGATAGTCAATCAGCAGTTCGCCGCTGGTGGGTTCCACCATGCCCGCCAGCATCTTCGCGAGGGTCGATTTCCCGGAGCCGTTCTCGCCGATAATCGCCAGCGTCTGCCGGTCGCGCAGGGTAAAACTCAGCGGTTTAACCGCCTCAACCGTCTGACGGTGAAACCAGCCGGTGCGGTAGCGAAAGGTCTTACTGAGTTGGCGAACTTCCAGCAATGTTTCGACCATTTCACTCTTTCTCCATGTTCAACGGGAAATGACAGGCGTACAGATGGTTGCGCGCCCCGGTAAGACGCGGCGTTTCGATACACTCCCGCTGGGCGTACGGGCAGCGCGGCCCCAGCCGACAGCCGATAGGCAACTGCTCCAGCAGCGGGATCGCTCCAGGCAGGGTGTTGAGGCGACTTTTATGCGGCATGGCGCTACCGAAATCCGGGATCGCGCGGATTAACGCCTGGGTGTAGGGGTGATGTGGGAGGGTGATCAGCTCTTCGCTGGGCCCGCTCTCCACCGTCTGCCCGCAGTACATGACGTTGATTTTATCCGCCCATTTGCTGAGCATTTGCAGGTCATGGCTGATCAGCAAGATGGTGGTGTTGTTGTTCTGGTTGAGCCGCGTCAGCAGGCGAATAATCTGCGCCTGGGTGGTCGGCTCCATGGCGTTGGTCGGCTCGTCGGCAATCAGCAGACGCGGCTGGTTGGCCAGGGCGATGGCGATCATCACCTTCTGGCACTCGCCCTCGGTCAGCTGATAGGGGAAGCTGCGCATGGCATCTTTGTGATCTTTAATGCCGACGCGGTGCAACAGCTCGATGGCCCGGCGCTTGCGCCAGCCCAGCCGTTGCCACCAGCGGCCCTTGTAGGTCCAGCCGGGGATACTCTGAATCAGCTGCTGGCCGATGCGCTCAGAGGGATCGAGGCACGACTGGGGCTCCTGAAAAATCATCGACACGTTATGGCCGATCAGCTTCCGGCGCTCGCGGTTCGACAGTCGCAGCAGGTCGATGTCATCGAAGCGCATGCGGTCGGCCGTGACCCGCCAGTTGTCTTTGGTCACGCCGCAGATAGCTTTGGCAATAAGGCTTTTCCCGGAGCCGGATTCCCCCACCAGGCCGCGGATTTCGCCTTCGGTCAGCGTCAGGCTGACGCGATCGACGGCTTTTACCCAGCCTTCGCTGGTTTTAAATTCAATGGTTAAGTGACGAATATCGAGTAACGGCATTATTCTACCCCGGCAATGATCGCCCGGCGAATACCGTCGCCCAGCAGGTTGACCAGCAGTACGCTGAGCATAATCGCCGCCCCGGGGAGCATCACGGTCCACGGCGCCACATAGATAAGCTCCAGCGCATCGCCCAGCATGGCTCCCCATTCCGGCGAAGGCAGCTGGGCGCCGAGATCAAGAAAGCCCAGTGCGGCAATATCCAGAATGGCCATCGACAGGGCGCGAGTGATCTCGGTCACCAGGCCGGAGGCGATATTGGGCAGGATGGCGAACAGCAGAATATTCAGCGTCGAGGCGCCGTCGAGGCGGGCGGCGATGATGTACTCTTTCTCCAGCTCATCGTGGACCATGCTGTAGACGGAGCGCACCATGCGCGGCAGCAGCGCCAGCCAGACGGCGAACATCGCATGGCTCAGATGCGGCCCGGCAAAGGCGACGACGATAATCGCCAGCAGCAGCGAGGGGATGGAGAGCAGGGTGTCGAGGATATGGTTCATCACCGCCGAGCGCAGGCCGTGGGTCGATCCGGCAATCACGCCCAGCACCAGACCAAACAGCGTGGCGCCGAGGGTGACGACAAAAGCGCCGCCGACGGTGGGCGCCGCGCCGCTCAGCAGTCGGCTCAGCACATCGCGGCCGAGGTCATCGGTTCCCAGAAAGAAGGAGACTTCGCCATAGCGCGACCACGACGGCGGCAACAGCTGGTAGCCGAGGAACTGCTGGTCGATGCCGTAGGGGGCGAACCAGCCGCCGAAGATGCAGAGCAGCAGCAGGCCCGCGCAGCCGTACAGACCGATCATCGCCGTGGTGTCGCCATAGAACTTACGCCATACGGTGCGCAGCGCTCCGGGCGGACGCTTTTCCAGATAAACGCTATCGTAGGGCATACCATTCCTTATGTTTCAGTGGGTTAGCCATGGCACCGAGAATATCGGAAATCACGTTGACAATAATCACCAGCGCGCCAATCACCATCACTCCGGCGGAGATCGCCGCGTAGTCCTGCTGGCGAATGGCGTTGATCAGCCAGCGGCCCAGTCCAGGCCAGCTGAACACCATCTCAGTGATCATCGCCAGGGTGAGCATGGTGGAAAACTGCAGGCCGAGACGCGGGATCACCGGCGGCAGGGCGTTGTGCAGCACATGGCGCAGTAGAATTTTGCGTCGCGACACGCCGCGGGTGGCGGCCGCTTTTACATAGTTAGTGTCATACACCTCGCTGGTGCTAATGCGCATCAGGCGGATCACTTCGGTGGTGGGGGCGACCGCCAGGGTCAATACCGGCAGCACCATATGCCGGGCGGCGCTGACGATCATCTCATGGCGCCACGGCGAGTCCGAAAGCCAGGCGTCGATCAGCGCGAAACCGGTGACGTTTTTCACCTCATACAGCAGATCGAAGCGACCGGAGACCGGAAGCCAGCCGAGGGTCAGGGAAAAGAAGAGGGTCAGGAGCAGCGCCAGCCAGAAGACCGGGATCGAGAAACCGACCAGCGCGACGGCGCTGATCAGGGTATCGGGCCATTTATTACGCATTACGCCGGCAATCCTCCCCACCGTAATGCCGATCAGCAGGGCAAAGCCGAAGGCGAGTATGCACAGCTCCATGGTCGCCGGGAAAACCTCGCGCAACTGCTCAGAAATCAGCTGGCCGTTAATGCTGGAGACGCCGAAATCCCAGTGCAGCACCCCTTCAAACCAGAACAGCCACGCATTCCACAGGGAAGCGCCCTGCAGTGGGGCATGAGGGGTGAAATAGCTCAGGCTGAAACCGACAACGGTCAGAAAAAATAGGGTGATCAGCAGCAGCAGCAGACGGCGCAGGGGAAAAATAATCATGGCTTTTTCACCTCTTCAGTATTTTCCCGCGATACGCCAGCGAACGAAGCGTTACCGAAAGGGCTGAGCACCAGGCCTTTCATATCATAGCGGTAGGCCTGCAGCCGCAGCGACGAGGCCAGCGGCAGGACCGGCAGTTCGCGGGCGAGGATCCGCTGCGCCTCTTTGTAAGCGTCCATCCGCGAGGAGAGCTGCTGCGAGAGCAGCGCTTTTTGCAGCACGTCGTCAAACTCCCGGTTACACCAGTGGGCAAAGTTGGTTTGCGAGGCGATGGCCGCGCAGCTTAGCAGCGGTCGGAAGAAACTGTCCGGATCGTTACTGTCCGTCGCCCAGCCGGAGAGCGTCAGGTCGTGGCTCATGTCCATCAGGCGCGCCTCCTGGAAACGTCCCTCTACCGGCACAATAATCACCTTAACGCCAATCTGCGCCATATCCGCCTGGATAAGCTCCGCCGTTTTCAGCGGGCTGGGATTCCACGCCTGCGAGCTGGTGGGCACCCACAGCTTGAGGGTCAGGTTTTCCAGCCCCAGGGCTTGCAGGAGGCCCGCGGCAGCATGGACGCCGCCGTCTCCGCGGTGCCATAGTAGATGGACTGCATCAGGCGCTGGTTGTTAATCGCCAGCGCCAGGGCATGGCGCACCTCAGGATTATCCAGCGGCGGCTTGGCGGTGTTGAAGGCCAGCCAGGCGATGTTCATTCCCGGGCGCAGCGTCAGGCGCAGGCGCGGGTCGTCACGCAGGATCGTCAACTGGCTGGCGGCCGGCCAGGCCAGCACGTCGCATTCTCCGGTCAGCAGTTTCGACAGGCGGCCGGTGCCGCCGGAGCCAAGGTCGACCACCACCTGGGGCATCAACGGTTTGCCGCGCCAGTAGCCGGGATGGCGCTGCAGGCGAACATACTGCCCGGAGCGGTAATCGGATAGCTGGAACGGGCCGGTGCCAACCGGCTGGCGATCCAGTTGCTCCTGGCGGTCGTCCTGCGTTAAGCGGGCGGCATATTCGGCAGAGGTAATTGACGCATAGTGGGTGGCCAGATGCCAGAGGAACGAGGCGTCCGGCCGCTTGAGGCGAAACTCCACGGTCTGATTATCCAGCTTGCGGACGCTCTCCACGCTGTCAGCAAACTGCAGACTGTCGAAGTAGGGGAAGCTGCTGCCGTTGACGTTGTGCCACGGATGGTCGCGGTTAAAAATACGGCCAAAGGTAAAAATGACGTCATCGGCATTAAAGTCCCGCGTTGGGGTAAACCACGCCGTGCGTTGAAACGGGACGTGGCGGCGCAGGTGAAAGCGGTAGGTGGCGCCGTTATCGAGAACTTCCCAGCTCTCCACCATCTCGGGGACCAGCCGGGAGGTATAGGGATCGACGTCAAGCAGACGATCGTAGATCTGAGCGGCCAGCGTATCGACAATCAGGCCGCTGCTGACTTTCTGCGGGTTAAAGGTATTAACCTGGCCGCTGACGCAATAGACGAAACCGCTATCGCGGATATCGGCGCGGTCGGGGAGCGCAGGGGCGGCAAAAGCTGGCCCACACAGCAGGGAAACGGCTGCCAGGAGAGATGACAATTTCAGGCGCATATTTTCTGTTTGATTATAGAGCTGAACTCTATCTTATTAAGATTAATAGACATTCACCACCGCCTTCAACAAGCCTGAGGGATAATGCGGTTACCGGGTGCGTATAGTATTCAGTCAATTGATTAAAATAGTCGCGGAACCGAGTCTGTATAGTGAAACATGGTAACTTTTTATCGCCGATATCGCCAGTCAGCTCTGTTTGGCCGCGGTTGACCAAACGGCGACGGCGTGCGGACGCTAGAGAATAGATTCAGTATAGCGGGGAGAAAGCCGATGACCCGACGGGCGACTAGCCGTACCCGTCGGGTGTGATACAGGGGGAGCGTGTTTTGATTATTGTGACAGTGTCACTTTATGATAGTCCATATTCTGCAGGTCCTCCAGCAGCCCGGGGCCAACCGGCTGCCACTGCAAGCGCTCGCGGGTCCATGCCGAGCTGGCGCGCAGGTCAAGGGCGGTAAACGGCGCAAACCAGCCGAACCAGGCGTCGACCTGCGAGTCATCCAGGTGGGTCAGCGGCAGGTTTAATCCGTGGGCAATTACCGCGGCAATATCGCGTAACGCGATCCCCTCTTCGGCCACCGCATGATAGCGCTCGCCGGCCGCGCCCTGAAGCAGCGCGCTGACATACAGACGTGCGACGTCATCGACATGGGCGGCTGACCAGCGGTTGCTTCCCTCGCCGCGCAGGGCTACCGCCCCGTTGGCGACCGCGCGTTCGATGTAGCAGGTCAGCAGTCCCTGACGCACGGTGTCATGCACCTGCGGTAAGCGGACCACCCTGACATCCACTCCCGCCTCCAGCAACTGCTGGCCGGCGAGCTCTGAGGCGGTGCGCGGGCTGGAGTGCGCTGAGTTGAAGAACGACTCCCGGGCCGGGGCGCCGCTCCCGTCGTCGCCCATCAGCGTGCCGGAGGTGATCACCAGCGGCCGCGTGCTGCCTCGCAGCGCCTGGCCCAGGGCCAGGATCGCCTGGCGGTCTTTCTCGCAGTTAGCGGCAAAGCGGCTGAAGTCGTGGTCGAAGGCGGTATGGATCACCGCGTCGGCATTCCCGACGCCAGCCAGCAGCGACTCCGGGGCATCCAGCGTGCCGCGATGCACCTCGGCGCCGGCCGCCTTCAGGGCCTGTGCGGTGCTTTCGCTGCGCGCGAGGCCGATAACCTGATGGCCCGACGCCTGCAGCGCCGGAAGAATACGTGAGCCGATAAATCCGCTCGCGCCGGTAAGAAATATACGCATCATGGATCTCCTGAATGGGTTTCAGGCGTATCCTACCTGCGATGTCATACTATAAAAGTAGAGACATTATCGGGGTATAAATTTTAACAGGCAGAACCCACAGGCAGATGATGAACACTTCTGACAACCATGCTTTAGGCGATTTTCTCCGCGCCCGCCGCCAGCGTCTCGATCCGGCAACGTTTGGCTTCCCGGCGGGACGCCGGCGCACCCCGGGGCTGCGCCGCGAAGAGGTCGCGCAGCTCGCCAGCATCAGCCCGACCTGGTATACCTGGCTTGAACAGGGGCGCGGCGGGGCGCCTTCCCGCGAGGTGCTGGAGCGGATCGCCCGCGGTCTGCGGCTGACCACCCCGGAGCGCGAGCATCTGTTTATTCTCGCCTTTGGCCATCCGCCGCAGACGCGTCTGACGGTGACGGATGATATGACGCCGCGGCTGCAGCGGGTGCTTGACGCTTTCACCATTCCGGCGATTATCCGCACCGCCAGCTGGGACGTCATCGCCTGGAACGCACCTGCGGCCAGGGTGCTGACCGACTACAGCCAACTGCCGCTGGCGGAGCGCAACGTGCTGCGCCGCCTGTTTACCCGGCCGGAGGCCCGCTGCACTCTGGAGGACTGGAAGAGGGTGGGGCAGCTTATCGTCAACGCCTTCCGCGCCGACGTCACGCGGATGGGCGCCACGAAAGAAACTGACCAGTTGATCGCGGAGCTCAGCCAGCAGAGCGTCGAGTTCGCCCGTTTCTGGCAAAGCCATGACGTCGCCGGTCATGGAGAAGGCTATAAGCGCATTAACCACCCGCAGATGGGTCCGCTCGACCTGGAATTTACCTCCTTTGCCGTGGAGGGCCGTCCCGATCTTTCCCTGCTGGTCTTTAATCCGGCAACGACGGAGAGCCAGCGGAAAATTCACGGTTTACTTCAGGGGGCGGGATCCGCGCCGGAGGAGAGCTGAGGGGTAAATTCATACAGCACCAGCGCATTGCTCTGCAGCGAGTCGATCCGCAGCCAATAGCCATCGAGCCTGGCTTCATCCACGCTGAGCGCCGGACGGGCCTGATGCATCAGCCACTGATAATCCTCGGCGTCAGGGCCGCTGCGGCTGCGAAAGGCGTCCACCAGCGGGAACAACGCGCCGTGGTGCTGATCGAACAGGTGCTGTTTGATGCGCCAGCTGCCATCCAGGCCCTGCAGCCGCACGCTGTAGGGCTGGCTGAAGCGCTGGATAAAGGCCGCTTCGCTGGAGAGCCAGGGATTGTAGACCACCGTATTGCGCAGCAGCAGCTGGTAGTGACCCTGGTGGTGGAGCAGCAGCAGGTTTTTATCGTGAACCAGGATCTCGCCGCGCAGCCGCCGCCAGAGCCAGAGTACCCAGTAAACCGGGCGCGGCAGGCCGTGCAGATAGTGCAGCGCCAGGCTGGAGGTATCGAGCTTGCCGTTGGCGCGAGCTTCGCCCTGGAGGCCTGAATTTAACCAGAAGCCCGCCAGCCAGACCTGGTCCGCCACCCCCAGCAGATTATCCATCAGCAGCGCGCCGCGAAAAAAGCGGCCGTTGGTATCCCGCGTATCGCCGGTCAGCGTATTCCAGGAGAGCAGCCACAGCGGCAGGTTGAGCTGACGCTGGCGCAGGGCGCTGTGGATCTGCCGCAGCTTGTGCAGCGGATAATGTTCGCTGGAGGCCAGGCGGCTGCTGTCTGCCTGGGCCAGATCCAGCTGTTCGTTGGCATCTGCCTGGCAGGCGAGAAAATCCGCCTCTGCCAGCAGCGGCGAGTGGAACAGCGGATCGTTCCCGGGATCGCTGGGAGCAAAGCGGTGCCAGATCCCCAGCTGCGGCTGCGGCAGCAGGCGATGAAGAACCCCGCGCTGCTGCCGCCAGGCGGCCTGGCGCGCAGCTTCGCTGGCCTGCGGCGACCAGTGCCAGACAAAGCGCCAGCTATTGAGCGTGGCTGGCGGAAAATGGTTGGCGGCGAGCTGCAGGAAGCGCTGCAGCAGGTCGCTGCGGGTGGTGACGCCGGTGTGCAGGATCACCTGCCAGCCCATCGCCGCCAGCCAGCTAAAAATCTGCTGCAGGTTGTACCAGCAGGCGTAGCCGGCCATCTGCGGATCGTCCCAGCCGGTGCCGAACAGCCGACTGCTGAGAAAGGGATCGTTGATATCGATGGCATACACCGGTAGGGCGTGGTGCAGCTGTTCGAGTTCCCGGCGCACATCTTCGCGCAGCAGATCGTCCAGTTCGCGCACGGTCACCACCATCCGGGTATGGCGCAGCGCTGCGGGGCGCGCTGGACGATCGCGCAGATTGATCTCTCGGGTTTGCGGTGGGTTGATCGGCAGGGGGGGACTTTCCCGGTCGCGTGGTTCCGGCTCATTGAGTCGCGCATACAGCCGGTCGGCCGCCACCGGCTGCCAGCGATCGGCCTGCGGCGGGCGCGGTCGGGCAAGCTCCAGAGGATGCTGTTCACGATACTGGCGCGGCGTCACGCCGTGCTGGCGCTTAAACAAATCGCTCATCATTCGCGTACTGGCGAATCCCTGTTCGCGGGCGATTTGCTGGACGGTTTTGCGGGTGGTTAATAGCTGGTCGGCGGCGTGGCGCAGGCGCAGCGCGGTGAGGTACTGGACAAAACTAACCCCGACCTCTTTGCGAAATAAGCGTGACAGCCAGGCCTCGGAGACAAATTCCGCGGCCGCCACCTCCTGCAACGAGAGGCGACGCTGATAGTTAGCGTCGATCCGCGCCACCACGCTGGCTATTCTCCGGCTCCATTTTTCGGTATCGCGCCGGGGCGTGGAGGCGATGGGCTGGCTAAAGCGCGTGGCCAGCAGCAGCGCTATCTCACTCAGCCAGCGGTTGGCCTCCAGTCGGTAATGGCCAGGATGATTGACCAGGCCGCTCACCAGCAGCTGGCGCATCAGGCGACGCAGGCCGTCATCGGCATCCCGGGTGCGCGGCGTTATCTGGTAATCGACGGCAAAAAAGGCATTATCGAGGCGGG
>OGGW01002170.1_pt1 | contig 12872 bp, 12 predicted proteins | sample 1571291 | NCBI WGS metagenome assembly OGGW01 (sample SAMEA2582028, study PRJEB24529) | metagenome | biome: Human gut stool | place: China | collected 2011 | reverse complement strand
GCAAAGGTCGGAAATTTACAGCTTATAGGAAAGACGGCCTAAAATGGATGGTTACATTTATCTTCTTTCTAATAGTTTTATACTAACTTTGTGCGCAACATCGACAACCTGCTCTACGAAGTCAGTGTGCCGCAGCCGCCCTACACACAGGGCCGACATGAAGAGTCGCATCGGCCCACCTTTAATTCGTTTTTATCACACACTTATGAAAATCAGAAAATTTTTAGTATTGGCATCATTGGCATTGCTGCCCTTATGCAGCATGCAGGCCAAGACACACGCAGCCGACGAAGGCAAGATGAATCGGTTTATCGATGACCTGATGGCTAAGATGACACTACAGGAGAAAATCGGACAGCTAAACCTCTCCGTCACTGGAACAATCGTTACTGGACAGGCCAAAAGCAGCGACATCGCCGGAAAGATAACGCGCGGCGAAGTGGGCGGACTGTTCAATCTTAAAGGCGTGAAGAACATACGCGACATGCAGAAGATAGCGGTGGAGCAAAGCCGCCTGAAGATTCCGTTGCTGTTCGGCATGGACGTTATCCATGGCTACGAGACGGTGTTTCCCATTCCCTTCTCGCTCTCTTGCTCATGGGACATGCAGGCCATAAAGCGCAGCGCACAGATAGCGGCACAGGAGGCATCTGCCGACGGCCTAAACTGGACCTTCTCGCCCATGCTCGACATCTGTGTAGACCCGCGCTGGGGACGCATGGCCGAGGGCAGTGGTGAGGATCCTTACTTAGGCTCACAGGTCGCCCGCGCCATGGTTGAAGGCTATCAAGGCACCGATTTGTCGGCATCTAACACAGTGATGGCGTGCATCAAACATTTTGCTCTTTACGGTGGCTCTGAGGCGGGGCGCGATTATAACACGGTCGACATGAGCCGCTGGCGCATGTTCAACTATTACATGCCTCCCTACAAGGCCGCCGTCGATGCAGGCGCCATGAGCGTAATGACCTCCTTCAACACCATCGAGGGCATACCGTCCACCGCCAACCGCTGGCTGCTTACCGATGTGCTGCGTGGCATGTGGGGCTTCAAGGGAATGGTCGTGACCGACTATACTGCCATCGCCGAGATGATGGACCACGGTTTGGGCGATCTCAAGACCGTGTCGGCACTTGCCTTGAACGCCGGGACCGACATGGACATGATGTCTGACGGTTATCGTGGCACGCTGGCTCAGTCGATAGCCGAAGGCAAGGTGTCTGAAGCCGCTGTCAACGCCGCCCTGAAGAAGCTTGGCAAGCCCATCGTGCTACTCAACTTCTCTGGCCGTCCAACTGTGATGACATGGGAGAACGACAACTTTGATGCCATTCTCAATGTATGGTTTGGAGGATGCGAAACGGCAGATGCCATCTGCGACGTGCTCTTTGGCGACAAATGTCCGAGCGGCAAGCTAACCGCCACCATGCCCAAGAGCGTGGGACAGATTCCGCTCTACTATAACCACCTCAACACAGGTCGTCCGCTTGAGGAAGGCAAGTGGTTCTCAAAGTTCCGAAGCAACTACCTCGACATCGACAACGATCCGCTATTCCCCTTCGGCTATGGTCTGTCTTATGTCACGTTTAGCTATGGCAAACCCCGACTCTCATCCGACACCCTCACGATGGGTGGCAGCCTGACCCTCGCGGTTGACGTCACCAACACTGGCGATCGCGATGCCGACGAGGTGGTACAGCTGTATGTTCGCGACCTTGTTGGCAGCTTGTCACGCCCTGTGAAAGAATTAAAAGGCTTCAAGCGTATAAACTTGAAAAAGGGCGAGACCAAGACGGTGAGCTTTACCGTCACTCCCGATGATCTGATGTTCTACAACCAGCAGCTCGAGTATAAGTGTGAGCCAGGCGACTTCAACATCATGGTCGGCCCCAACAGCCGTGATGTGCAGACGCTTAAGTTTAGCTTAAAATTATTGCTGTCCGGTAAAACTGATAATGTGGTCTAAGACGGGCTGAAAGCCCAACAATCACATAGCCCAGGGCAGCGCCCTGGGTAAACATTATACCCCACATCTACATTCGCCCTGAAAGGGCAAAAGCCTAATTATTAAGGTGTTGCCCTTACAGGGCGCACTACTCAATATATACACTCAATACCCAGGGCGCTGCCCTGGGCTATGTGATTATTGGGCTTTCAGCCCGCATAGTATACAGGCAAGCTCCTTTAGTAAATATTGCTATAAAACACTGAACAACAAAACAATATAAGGGTGAATAATTGTTTACCGGACAGCAATAATTATTAAACTTGTTCCTGATTTTTATTACTGTTCTGATAGCAGCTTGCGTCAGAGCAAGCTCAGCACTTCTCCTTCAGCATATTCCAAAGGAACAGCGTGTTGCCGATGATGTATCGGCGCCACATGCGCTTCGGCTCCTTCAGCAGTCGGTAGAGCCACTCCAGTCCATGACGCTGCCACCATATCGGAGCACGTTCCACGGTGCCGGCGAAGAAGTCGAACACCGCACCGATGGTGCCCACATGGCAGTGGATATTAAGTTCGTTCCAATGCGAGTAGGTCCACTTCTCCTGCTTCGGCGCCGTCATACCTATCCACAGCAGGTCGGGGTCAGCCGCATTTATCGCCTCCACAATCGCCTTGTTGTCCTCCTCCGAGAACTCCGGCTTGTACGGCGGCGAGTAGGTCACGATCTTCAAGTGCGGGTATACCTCCGCAGTCCGCTTCACAATCAGGTCGAGCACATTCTGCGAACTACCCATGAACATTACCGTTCGCTGGGGCGAACGGAGTGGTGAATGTTGAGTGTTGAATGTTGAGTGGTCGGCTGAAGCCGATTGTGAATTGTCCAATGAAGAATTATTCATTCCACATTCTTCGAGTTTGTTCATTTCAAACTCGAAGAGATCCCATCCTGCTATTCTTTCCTTCGGCAGGCTCTTCGCCTTTATCCATCTGCACGCCTTCACGATGCTCACCCCGTCCGGAATGAGCACATCACCGTTTGTCAGCGCCTCAGCGAACAGTTCATCCTTACGCGCCGTATTGTACGAATGAGCGTTAATTGTGTTAATGAGCAGTTTACCCTCCGGCAGCGCGGCAAGCTCCGCCTTGCTACCAAGTATATTTAAGTTTTTTAATCGAAACATCAATCTTGAAATGTATTAATAATGTAGTTATAATAGCCTTTCGGATTCTTCTTTGCCTCCTCTGCTTTTCTGTAGTTGAGCTTGTGTATGCTCACATGCTCTATCAGCTCCTGCCAGTCCTTCTCGCGATATGTGCGTCCCAAGGCGTTGCCAAGAAGCAGACTGTGGAAACTGTTCTCGCGGGGCATCCTTGCCGCAACCTTAGGGAACGCCTGCAGAGTCAAACCCAAGAACAGATGGAAGATATAGTAGTTGACAAGACAGTCGAAATCCTTCCAGTACGCCAGAAGCATATCGAGAATGTTCGATACCACAACATTCTCCGGCACAGCGGCAATAAACCAGTTCGACAGTCCTACCGGCTCCTTCTTGCCACGCTCGAAGTAGCGGAATATTGCCAGTTCGCTCGTCATGATGCTCTTCCATCTCGCCTTCAGTTTCTCGTCTTCGAACCCGGAGCAAAACACCGTAGCGTCCATCCAGACGCCGCCATACTTCTTCAGCGCCGCCAGTCTTATCAGGTCGCTGAACGCAGCCGGTGGCATCTGTCCGTTTCTGTATTTTCTCACGACATATTCTGGCAGCTCCACCAATTGCCGATAGCTGTTCAAGTCGAGTACTCTGAACTCATAACCACCCATGTACTTCTTTTGCGAAGCCAAGCACGCCTTCACCAGTTCCGGTGTATTGTCCACGCCCTGCAGCCAAGCCGACCAAACTATCTTTGGTACAGCCGGTTCGCCCCTACTCTCTGCTTCCGTTCTCTGGTGTCTGTCCTTATTTTCCTCCAAGATATGGCGATACTTCTTGATAAGTATCTCGTCCACCCGCTTTGTTATTGCGGGATAAGCCGACTTCAGCGACCTGCCACTCACGACGCAACTCGCCAAAGCCCTCACGCCAGTCCACAACACTCCCATACGGGCGTATTGCCACACCAGTCGCCATCCACCGAACTGCCTCAGGCGTGTCCTCAACTTGTCAAAGTCTTTCATAGCCAGTTAGCGTATATCACGTTCAGATGTTCTATGTATTTCTTCGGACTGAACTTGTCGAAGATAGTCTTTCTTGCCTCATCGCCCAACTTTCTCAGCAACGCCCTGTTCTCGTCCATCCGCTTCACGGCTGTCACTATAGAGTCGCTGTCATGGTCTTTGATAAACACGCCGTTCTCGCCGTCCTTCACCACCTGCGGAATGCTGCCCACCGGCGTAACGATAGGCGCCGTGCCGTAGCTCATGGTCTCCAGCAGCGACATCGGCAAGCCTTCGAAATATGTCGGAAGCACAAAGGCGTCCAGACTTCTCAGAAAGTCGCACTTCGTCTTGCCCGACACCAGTCCTGCATACTCAAAGTTGTAGCCGAGCCTCTCCTCGAACAGCGGCAGATACTCGCCTTCCATCTGTTCTTTTCCTGCTATCACGAGCTTGTACGCCACGCCGTCCTTCTTCAGCTGCTGACAAGCAACGAGCAGTTCTGTCATTCCCTTGTTCGGCTCGATGCGTCCCAGATAACCGATGCGCAACGGCTCCGATTCGACGCGAGCGTTGTTCTCTTGCGCATAGGCTTCAGCATCGCTCAGGTCCACACAGTTGGGGAGCACCGCTACACGCTTTGCTCCGAATCGCTTCTGCAGAATGTCCTTCTCCATATCGCTCAGCACGATGAACGGCACGTTCTGTCCAAACACCCACCGCATGATGCGCAGCAGGTAGCTCGGTATATGCGGCGCCGTAAGGAACAAGCCGCCGTGCACATGCACCACCATCTTCCTCCCCTGCTTCCACGCATACCTCATGAACCACGGATCGCGCAGCAGCGAAGCCTTCGAGAGTGGAAAGTTATAGTGGACGATGGCATCCGGATGCTCCGCAAGCATCCTCTTCCATTCGCCGTACTTTCTCATCAAAGCCGGCACACGATGCCATCCTCCCCTCTCCTTGTCCTTCTTGCCCAGTTCGAAGTGCAGATAGCGCTGTCCGCCGTTGTTGCTGATGATGAACTGCGCAACAGACGATATGCCGCTCACATTCTCGTTGGGGTTCAAGGACGGGGCTGTTATAATAATATTCATACTATACGTTCAGTTCTGTTTATCAAGCTTGCGCTCGTGTTCCTCAATCTGTTCTGGGGTGAAGCGCATCTTCAGCAGTTTTGCCGGCACGCCGCCGATGATGCTATACGGCGGGAACGACTTCGTCACCACTGCCCCTGCTGCCACCACCGATCCGCGTCCTATCGTCACGCCCTTCAGTATCGTTACGTTGGCACCGCACCACACATCGTCCTCTATCGTCACGGGCTGGTCGTACTGGTTCTCGCCGTTCACGAACTTCTCTTCTACCGTGACATCAGCAATGTACTTTCCAAGCACGTCTATGCGGTGGTCGCCCGTGATAATCGTCGGGTGCGGACCGAAGAGCACCTTCTTGCCTATGGTGCATGGCGCATCGGTGCAGTAGATCGTACTGCCCTTCGGTATCGACGTGCCGTCGCCTACCGAGAGGTTCCACAATCCCTTTATGTCCGACGACATCGGACGCAGATACACGTCCTTCCCACAATGCTTCATGCCGTGCTTCCACACCGGCGCCCACATCGCATCCCATAAATAAGATGGAACCAAACTTATCTTTTGCAATATTCTTAACAACATATTCTATACCTTATTTTCTTATCCACAAATTTAGCGTGTGTATTTTCTCCTACAGATGTCACAAATCACCAGATGTTAGGGTGTGCATTTTCTCCCACGGATTTCACGGATTTACACAGATTGTTAGGGTGCGTAGAATTAACAACAGATTAAACGGATTAAGCGGATTTTGGGTGCCTTCAAGGGGGTGCAGCGTGTTGGCATCCGTTTAATCCGATAATTACGCAGCAAGTGAATCCGTTTAATTCGCTTAATCCGTTGTTATTTCCCCAAGCAGCGTGTTCCGTGTAAATCCATGCCATCTGTGGGAGTATATTTTAACAACCGATTAAACCGATTAAACGGAGGTTGCTGGTACGGAATATCCCTGCGAAATCAATATTCAATAACACAGATTAATCCGATTCATCCGTTGTCATATCCCCTTAGCAGCGTGTTCTGTGTAAATCCGTGCCATCCGTGGGAGGATATTCGTGTTCGCAACAAATCCTTCAGCGTATCATTCGCTGTTGATTCTGCGCAGCAAGATGCCGGTTTGCATTCAGACAGAGCGCCAGGATCATGAAGTAGCCCATACCCTTACCCGAGAGATACGACGAATCGGCGGTGCTCTCCAAGGCGAGAGCTAAGATAGCCATCAACGCCATACGATAGCAAACCATGTTTTTTATTCGCTTCGTCTCCCACAGTCGGCGCTTCCAGAACCACAGGAAGAAGAACAGACCCACGATGCCGAACTCCGCCAGCGTCGGATAGAAGGCATCCGCAAGGAACATCGGGTTCTCAGGAGACAAGCCCCATATCTCATCCATATGATACTTAAAGTATAATGGTGAATACTCCTTAGCCGCCGCTGCCGTACCAAACGAACCGAGACCGCTACCGAACGGAATATAATCGCGGAACATTATCGTCATACCCGTCTCATACGTCGCCGGACGCGCCATAGCCTCTGCATCCTCCAGGAAGCCCTCTACATAGTAAGCATTAAACTTTGTCCATGTGAAGAAGATAACCACAGCACCCAACGCCGCCACCTTAAGCAAAGTAGCCACCGACGTATAATTGATTTTGCTCTTCACGAACACCACCAAAGCTATAAACACCACACACTCGCCGAAATACTTCGACTTTCCGGAAATCAATCCCAGTAGCATTATCAATATAGCGATGTTTCTGTTACGCTTTGTCTGCTTCGATAATAGATAGTAAACCATAGCACAACACAAAGCCATCTGTCCTAAAGCTGCCGACTCGCCGCCCCCAAACGGAGTCACCAACGACGGCTTGAATATAAAAGCAGCCAAGTAGCCAAAGAACGACAAAAGCATCACCAGCTTTATACGTCTCTTTTGCTTAGTCGTGAACTCAGGCGCCATCATCCATGTCAGATAGAACACGGCGTATGGTCGTAACTGCTGCATAAAATCAAGTAATACACCTCGTTGCGTCGTCACTTTTATTAACAAAGAATAAACAAGATAGAAAACCATCAGGAGGATATAAATCGAAATCTCTGTAGTTCTCTGCTTGTCCTTCACCAAATAGCGACGCTTCACCAAAGCGTAAGCCAAAAGGATTACCGTCAATATCTCATCGCTCCAGTCAAAATCTACTGTAGCAGCGAATGCAATACACACGGGGAAATAAACAATCCAGAACCATGTGTAAAATTTAGCAATAGCTTTCATTTTTATCTAATAATATTTTTAATTCTTTTACCAATCCCAGTTCGTTCCTAAAACCAGATATGAGGGAAAAACACTCGTAGGATGCGACGAAGCTTGTTTTTGGCTACATTTCTGAACGAGTCGTAATGTTCTTCAAAACAAGCGGCTCCGCCTTGACCTCCAAACTGCACTTGATGACGATAACGGAAAATAAAGCGATTGTCCTTACGATACTTGCAAGACAAATTATAAAGGTAGTCCTCAGCATATTTTCCATACACACTTTCGTCCATTTCTTTATAGCAGTTCATCAGATGCTGTTTATAGAAATCTACAGCCACAAGGAAGAACCGGGAGTCTCCCCAACGTGAGCCATACGAAGTGCCTCTTAGTTTCTCATAGAGTCTAAACTCCTTTATATCACACATCATCGCCTTCTGCTTACCACGTTTCTCCATCTCGCCTAACATCTCACGAATGTTCAGCATCGGATAGCGACCCGTTATCTTCAAGAAATGAGTGCTTTCGCTCAAGGTTTCAGAACGTTCCAGGGCGAGTTTTATCATTAAATACTCATTATATCCCTTTCCCTTTTTGTTGTCAAACCCATAGTCTTCTGTGTTCTTTGTGGTTTGAGCGTTCTGTAAATCGGGGGGAGTGAACTGAAGTATCTCCAATCGGAGCGAATCTTTAAATTCCTCCTTCCATGGGGTTAAGTCTACATCAGAATTCTCCACCATAACGATAGGATACTCTCGCCCTATTGTTTTTGCATAATATTGTAGAGTAGACCGATACATCTCCATTCGCTCACTCACTGAAAAGTTGCTTCCAATCACCTGTGGACGTACCGTGCTCGTCAGCAATATAGCTATTTTCATGCTTGTTTCTATTCTTAATAAGTTTATACTCTTTCTGTCAGAAAGTCTATGCCGCCAATCATTGCTCCAGTCACGGCGAAACCGCTCCATGCATACAGCTCTGGAGCATCAATGCGATATACCTTCTTTGCACGGGCTATCATGTACAAATCCACAAAAGTCTTCAATGTCGCATCGTCATTTCCGTCATAACTAACATGACCAACGCTGTCGTGGTCAAGCACCTCAACCGGTATGTCTTCCAACGAATCGAGGAATCGCTTGCTGTCGCTAAACACCAAGACACGGCATCCTGCGTTTTCTTCCTTTATCTTTAGCAGCCCTTGCTTGCATCGGTTTATGAGCGCCACCTTTTCCTCCTCTGTGCGCAAAGCGTTATCCCAGCAAGTCACTTCCTCAAAGTTCTCCAAGGCATTGACAAACCGCAAGTGAACAGCCACATAACTCCGCTCGTCGTAGCCGCATTGGTCGATAGCAGCCTGCAAGCGATCTGAAGGACGGAACAGCTCGGCATACAGCTTGCTCCATTCGTATCCCGACTCAGGGAACACCTTCGGTTGGCGGTTGCCTACATAACTGTAGCAATGATACTCCTTGTTCTTGCTAAGTTTTGTACGTCCTTTCCACGAGTCTTCCTTCAAGAAATTCAACTCGTTAAAGAATCTTGTACCTATCAAAGAGTAATTTAAGTCTGTATACTCTGCTACCCAGTCTACAGCATTCGGCTGCAGGTAGTCTTCCAACCGAAATGGCGTCTTGAACACGATGCGGAAATCATACCCGTTAAGCTTGGCGATATTATAGCAGTCAATCATTGCCTTCATTCTGTCCGCCAAGCCCGGATGCTTAATGTTGGGATCTATCACGAAGAAAAACGTGTTCTTCTTGTAAGCCGAACAAAGACGCAAGCGCAAAATATACGGAACGTTGCGCTGCAGATTCTTCACCCACAAAAAACCACATTTCCTTACTATGTTTCCTGCAATCTTTTTTATAAACTTCAACATATCTATTTGTTTCTATTCTTCCAGTTGATAAGCGATTGAACCCACGCCTCGGGCAGAATACGCTTTACTAATTCCTTCAGCGAGAACTTCTTGTCGACCCATGTGCCTGCATAATGATGTATGGTACGAGTGTTCTTCTCAACATGGATGCGCCCCGTTGTCACATTAATAGGACAGAAATATTCTGCCGGGTAGATGTAGATATCATCGTCCACTTTCTGTATACCCTCCACATTCTGAAGTCCGTTCTCCATCAAGACCTTCGTACAGATATGCACCACGGTTATCTGGTTTCTCATATTAGATTCGCATATAAAATGCTTGTTTTCATAGTAGTCGAGCATTTTCTTTATGACACCGAGGCCGGGGGCTACCCCCAGGCCGAGGCCGGGGTTGACGCTCGCGTTGCTCGCGTCGCCCTTTGCAGGATTCGGATCGGTCTCAAACCCCATAAAGTTGCCACGAGCTATGATGTCGTCAATAGGTCGTATCACCTCGACGTCCGTATCGAAGTAGATGCCGCCATATTTATGCAGAATCCAGAAGCGGGCATAGTCGCTCACGAAAGCATACTTCTTCTGAGCGTACGCCTCTGCCGTATACGGAATGATATTAACATCGAAGTTGTCCTCATTCCACTCCTTTATCTCATAATCAGGCAAGTACTTCTTCCACGAAGCAATGCACTTCTGTGCCAGTTCGGGCAACGGGTTGCGTCCGAACCAGCAGTAATGTATAATTTTTGGTATCATATTCGTTTGTTTATAAATTATTCCAGCGAGAAACTTCTATTACCGCAGCGAGAAAACGTCATTCCCCCGATGCTGTAACAGCAGTTTTGCACCGCGGTAACAATCGTTTTGCATAGCAGTAACGATATGCACACCTTATATCAGCTGATAGTTGTACGCCTGCAACTGGAAGATAGGTGTCTGTGGCTGGTAGATAGGCTGGTAGATAACGGTCTTCTGCCAGTTATCTCCCAGCCTCTATCTCGTTGTAACACAACTCGTTGTGCGCTTGCTGGAAGATATGGTAGATTTTTTCACTAAACTAATATTACATATAGCGTTTGTTCAACTCTTCCATCAACCATTTCATTCTTACCGTCCAACTACCGAGCCGCTCCGCCGTTTCTCTGTTATGGTCTACAAGCGGTTGGTATTCGTCGATGTGCTCCAGTACATCGGCAATCAGGTCTTCTGCCGAGATGTCGTCTCGCAGTTCTACCACTGGGTTATACCCGATGAAGTCGACGAGTTCTTGCGGTGCATGCCCCACCATCACCATGCGTGAGAACATACACTCCCAATAGCGTTGCGTCAGCGTCTCGATGTCGCCCGCAATCTCCGGCTGCGTCATGCTACGTGGCAAGGCGATTGTAACCTTCGCGTCGCCCATCGCCTCGTAAAGCTGTTCGTTGGTGAAGATGAACTTGCCATTCTGCTTGGTGCAGACATGCTGCAGCGGCGCTCCATTAATCTTCACACCAGCCAGTTTCGCCGAACTGACTACCTTATCGTTCGACCGCCCAAACTCCAACAAGTCTATAGTTCTATCCTTCAAGAGCTTGCCCGACTGATAAACCGATTCGTCTACAGCCTCTGCACACCAGATAACATCTATCTTTTGCCATCCTTCGTGCTTGCCAGAGAACCGCTCCTGCATCTTCTCTGCGGTCTGACGCGAAGAAAATATCGCCGTCCTCACCCCATGCTTTCTCAGCCACCAGCAAGTCTTCTCGAAGTAGCGAGGCCAGCAGTCCCAGAACATCGGCACAACCTCGTACCTCGCATAATCGGGAAACGAGTCGAACGAAAGCGACACCGGCTCAACGAACCTCAGTCGCGCCTCCTTCCTACTCTTCCATATCGTAGGCAGCTCCCATCGGTACGCCGCTCCGTGCAACCACCGAGGAGGATAGTGCTCCTGCGCCACCAGCCCCCCGTTTCTTACCCAAGCCGCAAACGGCGCCTGCTTGAAGTTCAAGAAGCCGGGGTGAGCGAAAGGAGCCACCGCCTTTATTGTTTTCTTTTTATTTTCCATATTATTTAATCAGAATGTAGGTGTCACCTGCTATTTCTTTCCTAACAGCACTGGCACATACTTCTCTATCACGACTGTAGCCCAATAAGCCACAAACACTATTGCAACATATGCCACAAGGAAACAGGCAATCCATGCTGTAGAGCCAGGTTCAAACACTCGATTCAAAACAACGGCTGCTGTATGACACATGGGCGAATGGAGAAGCATAATGCCTAAAGAACGTTGTCCTAACGTGGTAAGCCATCTTTGATTGTGCAACTTTTCAGAGACGAACATAAACGGAACAAAACATATGAACATCACTCCTAATGCCAGCACATAGTACGGGGCAAAGTCGCCATTCGATTGAGGAACGATCGTAAACGAAACATAATGCCAGAAGTACAAGCACAATGCGACCACGCCGACAATCACCAGCCACTTGTTTTCAATTATTTTTCTGAGATAAGGATAGCAATACTTTCCTGTTACGTAGAGTGGCAGAGCAGCACATCCCTCGTCAAAGAGCAACGGCATATTGTTGTTAATGCCAATATAGCCCACAAGAAAGCTGCCCCCCCAGATTGCATATTTGGGAAGTTTTGTTTTTATCAATCCCCATGTCAACACCTTTGCATAGAGCAGAGCGAAGAGGAACCAGGCTGGTCCGTTGTACCCTACCATATTGTAGAAGTCGAAAGGATTGTCGCCCCAACTTCTGTCTTTTGCGTAACCCAACAGTTTTATGTATGCCGTTACTATCATTACCCAAATGATAGCTGGCAATATCAATGTTCTCAACGATTTTGTGAACCATTGGCTGAAAAGTCTCTCCGATCGGTCGTAGAAACCGCTCATAAAGAAAAACACTGGCACGGCGAGGAATGACAAAGGATAGCCCATCACACCGAACACTTCGGTATGAATAGTTACGATCAGCATGATGCCAATGCCTTTGGCTACATCAACATAGGTGTCTCTATTGTTAGATTTTATAGTCTTATCCATAAATGATTTTACTTATATACTTTGAACTTTTAAGCATCTCGCCAACCATGATTGACAGAACCGCTATAACGATTGATACAAAAAGTATCAAGAGGTGTACATACAGATTATTTTTAGTGTCAACACCGCACAGCCACAAGTCTTGAATGTTTACAAATAACACGAAGAAATAATGAAACAGATATACTTGCAAAGAGTGCTTTCCACAATACTCCAATCCCTGCAACACCTTGGACTGCTTCTCCTCCAACTTACAGAATATGTTGCTTATTATTACGATTGCGAACACAGGCATCAGGAATCTATCAGATAACGTATTTACAATGTGTACACTGCTCTGATTGAAGAACAAACAAGCATATCCAACTATTGCTATAGCGAAAAGCAAGTCTGTCTTTATAAGTTCGTGCAGCCTGTTATATTTTCTTGTCATCATGCCACTACTGTCCCGTTAAAGTGGACTAATCGCTCTTTGAATTAATTGAAATACAGT
>OGGW01002167.1_pt1 | contig 12887 bp, 11 predicted proteins | sample 1571291 | NCBI WGS metagenome assembly OGGW01 (sample SAMEA2582028, study PRJEB24529) | metagenome | biome: Human gut stool | place: China | collected 2011 | reverse complement strand
TCAGTCCGCCCGTGCAGCAGTCGAAAGCAGGGCGTCCCGCCGGGAGGGAAATCTTTACAAACGCGGAGAGCGGGAATTGCTGAACGGTTATTGACGTTTTCGCGCCTCTCGGTAAAATGGACGGTTTCCCAAAAACTCGGGTAAACCCGAGCAAGCCCCAAGAATCCCATTCCGTCTTCATGAAGTCCGAAATCCGCACGATCCTGCTTGGGATCGGTCAGTTTCTTTTCTGTGCGTTGCTGAGCGCGTCCGCCTACGGCCTCTACGTCCTGAACCTCAGGGTAAGCGTCCCCGTCGAGAGTCTGATCGAGCTGGGCCAGGAAGCGCTGCTCCTTTCGGCGGCGATCTTCACGCTCAGGACCGCGTCGCTTGAGAAGGCACTCTCGGGCGGGCTGTGGCTCGTCGGCGGCTTTCTCGTCGCGCTCTTCATCCGGGAGCTCGACGGTTGGATCGGCCACGCCTGGGTCTACTGCGAGCTCGTCTGGCTCTGCGGTGTCGCCTGGGCCGTGAAGGCCGCGGGGCTCGGCACCGTCATTCCAGGACTTGCCCACTTCATCGGCCACCGCGCCTTTCCGATCATGTGCGCGGGCGTAGCGATCCTGCTCGTCTACTCGCGCCTCTACGGCATGCAGACGCTCTGGCTCGCCTATGCGGGCGAGGCCTGCTCGGGCCTTTATTCGGTGAAGACCCTCTCGGAAGAATCCACCGAACTTCTCGCCTACATGATGATCCTCACGAGCGCCGCCTTCTATGCAGGCAACTGCCTGCGAATGCGCCGCCGCAGGGCCCGCGCCGAACGCCTACAGAAGGAAGCCGGCATCAAGACCGCCTGACAAGGCCGCAGCCCGCAAAAAGGAAGGGACCCGAATCCTGATGGACATGGGTCCCTTTGTTCATTCCGCCTTCGAAAGCCATCGGGGTCTTTCAGAAGCGTTCGACCGTTTCGGCGCTGTTATTTTAACTTAGCGAGCATTCCGCCCGCGATCCTGCGCACGAGGCAGCGGGGAAGAAATCGGGTCATGAAGGCGCCGAAGCGGTTGGCTGCGCCGTCGAGTACGACGACGCGGCCCGCCATCATGCCCTTGAAGCCCGTTTCGGCCACGCGTTCGGGGTCGGCGGAGAGGCGATCGAAGGGGCTTTCCTGCGAGAGGCCCGCGGTCACACCGAACTGCGTGCGCGTGGGGCCGGGACAGAAGGCGGTGACGGTGACGCCCGAGCCCTTGAGCTCCTCTGCGAGCGACTCGGTGAAGGAGAGCACGTAGCTCTTGGTGGCGCCGTAGACGCCGAGGTAGGGACAGGGCTGGAAGGCGGCCGTGGAGGCCACGTTCATGATCCTGCCGCGGCCCTCGCGCTTCATGCGGCGCGCCATGCGAAGCGAGAGGCTAGTGAGCGCCATGACGTTGAGCCTGATCATCTTCTTCAACATCGCCTCGTCCATGTCGGACGCAGGACCGAAGGCACCGAAGCCCGCGTTGTTGATGAAGATCTCCGGCACGATCTGCCGATCCGAGAGCCAGCTCGAGATCTGGTCGACCGCACCCGCCGCCGTCAGGTCGAGCGCGAGCAGGTGGGTTTCGGTCCTCAGGTCGCGGCTCAGCACTTCAAGAGCGCGCATGTTGCGGGCGATGAGAAGAAGCCGGTAGCCCTTCTGGGCTGCGAGCTTCGCGAGCTCCCGGCCGATGCCGCTCGAGGCGCCTGTGATGACGGCGAGCGGCTGAATGTGGTCTGGCATCGATCTGACTCACTAGAATGCATGGATGCCGCAAGTGTACAACGGCTTGCGCCCCAACGCCCGCCCCTTCGAGGCGGTAAGACGCCAACACGGGATAGTCCCATACGGCAAACAACCTAGAGACATTGAGCCATCGCATGACAACCCCCATTGAGCGCCCGAACGGGACCGATTCCGGGAAAAATCTGCTTGCACAAATCCTTCTGCTTCTCACGGGCATGGCCGTGCACACGCTCGGCATCGCGCTCATCACGCGGGCAGATCTCGGCACCACGCCCATCAGCACGCTGCCGCTTACGCTCTCGGCCGTGATGGGCGTCACGCTCGGGACGTCCACCTTCATCATCAACATTGCGTTCTTCCTCTCGCAGATCGCGATGCTCGGCTCAAGGTTCGAGCGCCGCCAGTGGCTGCAGCTCCCATCGGTCCTTCTCTTCAGCGCGATGATCGACGCCTGGATGGCGGTTCTCTCCCGCGTCCCCGTCGAGGGTGCCGTTGCGTGCTGGAGCGCCTCGCTCCTGGCGAACGTCGTCATCGCGGCGGGCATTCTTCTGCAGCTTCGCTCGAGCCTCATCCTCCAGCCGATCGACGGCGCCGTGCTTGCCGCCTCGATCGTGACGGGACGTGCGTTCCCGATCATCAAGATCGCCAACGACGTGGGCTGCGTCATCGCGGCCGCCGCGGTCGGCCTCGTCTTTCTCGGAAATCTTTACGGAATCGGCGCGGGCACGCTCGTCTCCGCCTTTGCCGTGGGCTTGCTCATCAAGCGCCTGAAGCCCGTGCTCATGCCCGGAGAACAGCTCTGAAGACGTGTCCCTCCGGTCCCGCATGCCTCAAAGGATCCACGAAAAGACGGCCCGCCTCTCGAATGTGAGAAGCGGGCCGTTCTTCTTCAAGGGACGCCGGGATCCGTCTCAGTCCCTGCGCATCGGGATCATTTCGCCTTGGGCGACGGAACGATAACGAGTGCGGGACGGGTCTGTGCGGGATCGGGCAGGGGAGGCGTCACGGCGAGCGTACCGAACGTCCTTCTGAGTTCGGAGATCTCGCCGAAGCTTATCGCGCGCTGCGGACAGGCTTCGACGCAGATGGGCGCGCCGCCCTTTTCGAGACGATCGAGGCAGCCGTCGCACTTCATCATCTTGCGGGCCTTTTCATCGAGCTGAGGCGCACCGTAGGGGCAGGCCTGCGCGCACATGCCGCAGCCGATGCACTTGTCGCGGTCGATGACGACGAGGCCGTCCTCGGCGCGCTTGTAGTGCGCCTTGGTCGGGCAGACCTTGACGCATGCCGGGTTCTCGCAGTGGTTGCAGGCGATCGAGACGTACCAGGCGCGGACGTCCTGATGCCAGGCGCCCGTCATGCGGTCCTGACGCCAGCTGCCCGAAACTTCTTCGAGCACGCGGCGCAGATTGAGGCCGACGGGCAGATTGTGCGCGTCCTTGCATGCAACGGCGCAGGTCCTGCAGCCCGTGCAGCGCGAGACGTCGACGACGAAACCGTATTGCTTTGTCATGTTCTATCTCCTTTTGCTCAAGCCTTGACGACCTCGACGAGGTTGGTGTGCTGCGGATTGCCCTTGGCGAGCGGGCTCGGGCGAAGCGACGTGAGCGTATTGATGTTGCCGCCAACGTCGACCCTTCGGCCGTCTTTCATCACGGGCCTGTACCACGCGCCCTGCGGAATCGAGACGACGCCCGGAATGATGCGCGGCGTCACCTTCGCCACAAGTTCGACCGCACCGCGGTCATTGAAGACGCGCACGCGGTCGCCCGAACGGATGCCGCGAGCATCTGCATCGAGCACGTTGACGAGCACCTCGTCGGGGAACTGCTCGCGAAGTGCGGGCAGGTTGTGGAAGGTCGAGTGAATGCGGCCGTGGCCGTGATAACCGTAGCATTGGAGCGGATACTTCTTCTGCAGTGCGTCGCCCGGCATCTCCCAGGTGCGCACGAACATCGGAATCGACGAAATGACGTCGCCCTTGGGAAGCACCCAGTTCTTCGCGATGTTCGCAAGGCGCTCGGAGTAGATCTCGATCCTGCCCGACGGAGTTTTGAGAGGATTGGCCTTCGGGTCCTTGCGGAACGCCTCGAGCGCGATGCCCGCGTTGGGAAGATCATGGATGTGAGCGGGCCCCGTCTTCCAGAAGGTCGCAAAGTCGGGAAGCGACGGGATCTTGCGGCGCGTTTCGTTGTAGCACCATTCGATCCACTCGAGCTGGGTCTTTCCTTCGGTAAAGGCCTCTTCCTTGCCGAGATGCCTTGCGATGCCGCGGCAGATCTCCCAGGTCGGGCGCTGCTCCCACTGCGGTTCGACCGCCTTGTGAAGCGGCAGGATGGCGGCGGAGTCGCCGTTGGAGCCGCCTGAGGCCGTGACGTCGTCCGCTTCGGGTCCGAGCGTGTCCGGCAGGAGAATGTCGGCGTAGCGGGCCGACGGGGTCATCATGTTGTCGCAGACGACGATGAACTCGCACTTCGAGGTGTCGCGCAGGATTTCGTCCGTCCTGTTCGAATCGCTGTGCTGGTTGATGAGCGTGTTGCCGCCCGAATTGACGATCATCTTGATGTCGTGGCCGAGCGTCTTCACGCCGCGCAGGCCGTCGTGGACGTCATCCATCTCCCTGCCGCGCACGATGGCATCGGTCCAGAGGAAGCACGGAATCGTCGCCTTGACGGGATTGGTGCCGACCGGCAGATAGACTGCGGGCACGGCCGTGTTGCCTTCCTGCTGGCCGGTGCTCGTGCCGGGAAGGCCAACGTTGCCCATGAGGATCGGAAGCATCGCAATGGCACGGCTCGTCTGTTCGCCGTTGGCCTGCCGCTGCGGGCCCCAGCCCTGTGAGAAGAAGACGGGCTTAGTCGTACCGATCTCCTCGGCGAGCCTCACGATCGTCTCGACGGGGACGCCCGTGATGCGGGAGGCCCATTCGGGCGTCTTCTCGATGCCGTCGGGCCCTTTGCCGAGAATGTGGCTCTTGTAGTCCGAGCCCTTGGGTGCGGAAGCGGGCAGGGTGCCTTCATCGTAGCCCACGCAATATTGGGCGAGGAACGCGTGGTCCACACGGTCGTGAACGATGAGCTCGTGGGCAATCGCCTCCACGAGCGCCGCGTCGGTGCCGGGACGGATCGGGATCCATTCGTCGGCATGCGCGACGGCCGTGTCGCTGTAGATCGGATCGATCACGATCATCTTCGGCTTCCTGCCGCCCTCGGCTTCGCGCGTGCAGGTCATCTGCCAGGACTTTCCGTGTCCGGAGCCGCGCGTGACGGCGGGATTGTGGCCGAAGGTCACGTAGAACTTCGCATTGGCGATTTCCGAGATGTCAGAGGACGGGCTCGCGCCGTAGGTCATCGGGAAGGCGGCCGAGATCTGAGCAGTCGAATAGGAACCGTAATACTTCAGATAACCGCCGCAGAGATTGAGCAGGCGCCACCAGGCTCGGCGGGAGTTGACGAGCGACTGCTGGCCCGAGCAGTACTGCCAATAGAGCGATTCGTTGCCATACTTCTCGACGGTCTCGCGAAGCTTGTCGGCGACGGTCTTGAGGGCCTCGTCCCAGGAGATGCGCTCGAATCGGCCTTCGCCGCGCTCGCCCACGCGCTTCATAGAAATGCCGCAAGGAAACATCTGACTTCAGTCAGGTGAGGAATTGCGGCCCATGTCTTTCACACTACCACGTGATAAAATTAAGGATATGGTGGAAATAGTATACAACCGAAATTGCGTTTACCAGACGGCATACCATGTGATATGGTGTCCGAAGTACCGCAAACGGATACTTAAAGGTGAAATAGCCAAGGCTTTGCGTCTTGCCATCACCGCGATCTGCATTGAGCGCGAGTGGCCGATTCTGACCTTGGAAATCCAACCTGACCATATCCATTTGTTCGTAACCATCCCTCCGTCACAGGCTGTAGCCGATGCCGTAAAGATTTTGAAGGGTTCGACGGCCCGGAAGCTGTTTGTGGCTTTCCCGGCGTTGAAGGATCAGCTTTACGGCGGGCATTTGTGGTCTCCGTCCTATTACGTAGGTACGGCTGGCAATGTCAGTGCGGAAACCATCAGGCATTACATTGAAAGGACTGAACATATCAAAGGGCGCAGGTAAGCTCGTTCGACGCAAAGTCGACGTGCGTACCGTCTGCATTGCCTTGGAGGTCGATGCCGATGCTTCCGAAAAGATGCATCAGACCCGTCGCCTCTACGGGCAGGCCTGCAATTTGCTCGTCCCAATCGTCGTGTCCGATACAGATAGGAAAAAACGGCTCTGGCAACGGTACAACCTGCACAAGGCTGCTTATCCGATGGTTCGAACCAAAATGTCCGTTCTTGGTGCACAGCTCGCCTGCAACGTCATGCGTTCGGTATCGAGCATGTACCAGTCGTGGATCAGCAACCATCCGAACTTCTCGAAGGATAAGAAGATGGTGCTCCCGAGCATCAGCTTCAGGAATCCTGTTGTTCACCTGGACAAGAACACCATTCGCTTCTTCAACAACTACACCGAGGCGTCGGTCTATACGGTGAATGGGCGTGTCGGCGTTCGTCTTCGTCCGGGAAAGTTTCAGCTGAGCCAATTGGCCGGTTTTCTGGCTGAAGAGCTTGCCGGAACGTCGAAGGAGAATCGGATTTACAGGCTTGGCGAATGCAACCTCGTTTGGAAGTGCGGCATCAAAGGCACGCCTTCCAGATGGGAGCTGCACATTGCCATAGAGAAGAAACTCGAGGAAGTATCTCTCGACAACTTGTCTTTGAATCAAGTCATGGGCGTTGATGTTGGCGAAAACAACGCCGCCGCACTGTCTACCGGCCGAATCTTCAAAGCCGGGAAGATGAAGGACGACCGTGACAAATACCTGAGCAGTCGGGCTCGTTTCCAGCGCAATGGCTCCAGAAGCGCCAGACAGGCACTTCGAAAGGCTTCCGGCCGAGAGAAACGACATGTGGAACAAATCAACGACGAAATCAGCAAGTCCATTATTGAAGATGCGGCAGAACGCAATATTCGCCTGATCGTTCTTGAAGATCTTACGAACATCCGCGAGCGAATCAAGGCCGGGCAGAAGGTTCGCGCACGCCTGCACCGCTGGCCCTTCAGGGAGCTTCAGCAGAAGATAGTGGACAAAGCTTGTAGAGCGGGTATCGAAGTGATCTTCGTTGACCCTCGCTATACGTCGCAAACCTGTCCGCATTGCAATGCCATCGGAACACGGCAGAAGCACCGATTTGTTTGCAAGAACTGTGGTTACAGAGCGCACAGCGACCTCAATGGAGGTCGGAATCTGCAACGTCTGGGTTGTCTGCTGATAACCCAGGGGCTGGTGTAAACAAGCCCTATGTTGAGCCTGCTTTAGCAGGTGACAATAAAGCTTTCGACTTTAGTCGAGAGTTGTTTACCGGATACTTCAGTCGATCGGGACTGTAGAGGCGCTCGCGCATGTCGCGGCCCTTGAGGCAGGCGCGCAACTGACGCACCCTGCAGCCGTCCTTCACGGTGTTGTCGGTTTCGATGCGGATCACGGTGCCGTTCTTCGTGTACGCGCGCCATTTCGATGATGAACAACGTTCCAGCGTCTTTTGGAGGATTTCTTGACGGGAGGCAAGCGCAGGCCGCCGTCTTTACCACCCGCAGGCTTGAGGATGACGATGGACGGGGCGTTTCGAGCGGCGGTGCATCGCGACGCTGTACAATGCCGCCTTGGTCCGGACGGACCGCCTTCTCACACGCACTCCAAGGAAAAGACAAGACAAATGACCTCAGTACGCCGCATGCTCACGGGCTTTCTTCTTGCCATCGCCGCAGGCTTCGGCTGGGGCTCCATGGGGGTGGCTGCTCAGGTCATGATGACGGACGGCGGCTTCACCGCCCAGGACCTCGTGGCGCTTCGCGTCTTCGGCGCGGGCGTGCTCCTCACGCTCATGACGCTCCTCACCGAAAGGGGCAGGGTCTCGAAGCTCTTCTCCGACATGGTTCTGCTGCGTGACGTCGTGATCTACGGCCTCGGCGTGCTGGCGACGCAGTTCACGTTCTTCCTTGCGATCCGTGATGCGGGCGCCGCCACGGCGGCCATCATGGTCATCACGGGTCCGCTCTTCGTGATCGGCTGGATCGCCGCCACGACCCGCAAGCCCGTCTCGATCCTCGAGCTCGCCGCCTTCTGCCTTGCCGCCACGGGCGTCGTACTCATCATCACAAAGGGCGACCTGAGCGTCGTCAACTTCTCATATTCGGGCGTCCTCTGGGGGCTTGCCTCCGCCGCCTGCGGCGCCTTCTGCACGTTGCAGCCGGGCAATGCCGTCAAGAAACTCGGCGTCAACGCCGTCGTGGGCTTCGGCATGCTCTTTGCGGGCATCGGCGCGCTCTTCGTCTATCCGCCCACGGAAATCGACGCCGTCTGGACTTGGGAGACCCTTGCGGGCTACCTCTACATCATCGTCGTGGGCACCGCGCTCGCCTTCGTCTGCTATCTGAAGAGCCTCGACTACGTCCCGCCCGCCGTCACCACCATCCTCGGCGCCTCCGAGCCCCTCACGGCCGTGATTCTCTCCGTCGTGCTGCTCGGCACCTCCTTCACGCCCGTCGAGAGCCTCGGCGCAGTCCTCATCTTCGCCACCGTCTTCATCCTCGCCATGAGGGAGGGGAGGCGCAGGGCCTGATCCCGATCCTGTCTTCAACACCGCTCATTTGCTCCCGCTCAAGCGAAACCCGGCGACTGAGACAGAACCGACAGAAGCAAAAAATGGCGGGACTTCCGTTATGGAAATCCCGCCATTTTCAAGTGAGGCAGGCCGGGCATTCATCCCGCCCTCATGACAAGAAAGGCGGAAAGAGGCCGGCAAGCCCGGTGATCAGTCCTTGGCCTTGCGGTTGCGGAAGTACACGGCCTCCTGGATGTCGGTCGTGCGCTTCGTGAAGCAGTCGTCGAGAAGCGTTTCGCAGAGCTCTTCGCCTTCGGCGAGAACACGGAGATTGAAGTCGTTGAGGAGCTTCGCGGCGGCCTTTTCGTCTTCGGCATGAAGGTTGACGAACTCGGCTTCGAAGGCGGCCATGCGCGGGGCGAGGTCGGCCTCGAACTTGGCGAAGGCGGTCTTGACCATCGGGGCGAGGCCGGCGTAGTCGGTCATGACGAGCGTCTGAAGCCTGCGGAACTTCCAGTAGACGGAACGGCGGTCGCAGTGGTCCGTGCCGCAACCGTAGTGTTGGGGAACGGCCTCGAGGCCCTGGTAGAACGGCAGGTAGACGGAGAGGTCGGCCATGCCGAAGGCGAGGTGGATCAGGCAGCCGATGGCCTGCGGGAGCCACGGACGGACCTGCATGATGTGGGACTCGTACGTGCGGAACACGCTGATCGGGCGCCAGGGCTCGTCGCCGCGCAGACCGAACTGGTACGGGTCATGCTCGGACATGTCGTAGTGATTGCGCATCAGGGCCTTGAGATCGTCGACCGTGATGGGCTTTTCGGGCGTGAGATAGACCTCGAAATTGCGGCCATCGTCGACGGGCTGCTCGACGGACGGATTGAGGTGCTTCTGCATGATCCAGACGCGCGGGTCGTTGTAGACGCGGTCACGCTCGTCGTTGCGGGTGTAGGCGGCGGCGAAGTCGAAGGGACCTTCCTCGGGGTTCCAGAAGCCGTGCTCCTTCGCCCAGCTCATGACCGTGGGCGAGCCCATCATGTCCTCGCGTTCCGGATCGTATTCGCGCAGGCGGCCCTGGTTGCCCGTGGCCATGTACTTGTCGGCCGGGGTGCGGTGGGCGATCCACTGGTGGCCCGTGCCGGTCTCGAGGTACCAGACCTCCTTGCTGTCGACGAAGCCGACGCCGAAGCCTTCACCGCAGCCGGCCTCCTCGATGATGCGGCCCAGAAGCGCGCACGCTTCGCGCGCGGTCGTGCAGCGGGAGAGCAGAACGTCGGGAATGTCGTCCTCGGTGATGCCGGAGGCCTTGTTGTACGGGTCGATCGCGAGCGCGTCGTCGCGGGCGAAGATGGACTCGGTGCCGGTGAGGCCCACGCCCGCTTCGTTGAAGCCCACGGCGCCGTGGAGCTGGGTCTGCCAGTTCGGCACGGTCGTGAAGCGCATGCTGCGGGCGGGCTGGGGCCATTCGAAGGCGGTGGCGCCCTTGTGGTCCTGCGTGCGGTACATCGAGCCTTCGGGCCATTCGCGCGCTTCGTGAATCACGAAGTGCTGGGCCTTGAGGGCGCTGCTGTCAGCGCTGCGGGCAAGAAGGAAGGAGCCGTCGGCCGTGGCCTTTTCTCCGACAATGACGGAAGTGCACATCTTGGATGTCCTCAGAAAATGCGCCGGCCCGAAAGGGAGAAAGACCGGCATTCAGGCCGCATATTTTAGGCGGCACCCTCTGAAACCGCCATCGGCGTTTACCTGAGGTTTCCAAGGGAAAACCATCTGAAACGCCCGTCCGGACGGCAATCCGGAAGACAGGCCCCATAGGGCGGATGACGACAAGGGACGAAGGAGGTGAACGAAAAAAGGGCCCGCCCCGCTTCCCCTCTATATATACAAAGGGAAGGCGAAGAACGAGCCCTTTTGGGAAAAACCGCGTCCCCCGGGAAGAGGAACGCGGAATCTCATCAGAAGCGGTGGACGATGCCGGTCGTGAACTCGTAGCCGTTGGGCTTGGCTTCGGTCGTGCCGTTCTCGACCTTCTCCTGAGACCAGCCGGTCATGGCGTAGACGGCGGTGCGCTTGGAGAGGGCGTAGTCGTAGCCGAGGGCGGCGATCACGCGCTTGAAGTCGACGTTGTCCTTGTTGTCCATGTCGCGGTAGGCGACCTGGGCCTTGGCGACGCCGCCCATGGCGGGCACGTTCACGCCGAGGCTCACGCCGTAGCCGTCGACAAAGCCGTAGCCCTTGTCGCCGGTTACGGCCATGATGCCGTCGTATCCGACACCGGCACGCGGCCTGGCCTTGAGTTCCTGGTCGCCGAAGAACTGCGTGAAGGCGAGGACCTTGACGCCGCCGTCGAACGTGTAGTTGCCGCCGAAGGTGACGGTCCAGCCGTCATCCTTGCTGGCGGCGGTGCCAGTGCGGTACGTGCCGTACATCGTGGTGTCGGCGACGAGCACGGCCTCAAGAGCCCCGGCCTTGTAGCGTGCGGCGAGAGAGGCGTAGCGGTCGGATTCGCCGCCGTGGCCTTCGACCCCGCCCGTGGAGGAGTCGTTCTTGAAGGAGTACATGGCGTAGCCCGTGAAGCCTGCAACGGTCGGGGTCACGCATTGTCAACGCGCGTCCAGGAGGAGGCGGTCACGTGGCCGGAGCCGAAGGCCTTCGTGTAGTTCGCAAAGAGCGGGTCGATGGCGCGGAAGAGGCCGTCGGCGCCGAGCGTGCTGCCAAAGACGGGCATCAGGCCGGCGGAGAGCTTGCCGAACGGACCGACGAGGTCGACGTGGGCTTCGCGACCGAAGAGCTTGCCGCCCTGGTCGAGACTGCCGTCGTCGGACTTGATGCCGGACTCGAGCACGAAGGCCACCTTGTAACCGTTGCCGAGGTCTTCAGAACCCTTGAGACCGAAGCGGGAGCCGAATTCCTTTGCGTTCTCCATCGAGAAGGAGTTCACACGGTCGTGGCCGGCAAAGTCGGCGTCGCTCGACACGAAGGAGAGGCTGGTGTCGATGAGGCCGTAGACCTGGACGTCAGCGGCCTGGGCGCCCATGGCCGCAGCGGCCACGGAAAGGGCGAGAAGAGACTTCTTCATCATGATGTTCATTTCCTAATGGGTTGAAAAGCGGAATGCGCTTTGAGTCAGGAGGGCGCTTCGCCTCTCCTGCGGGCAGGACGGAATAATACAGTATCAACGAGTACTTTTGTTTCTGTCTTTAATCACCGCCTTACCTCCGGCATTCCTTCCGCCGATTTCGGGCGGGAACGGGCGCCGCGTCCGACCGGACGAAGCGCCCGCCGATACCTGCACGCGGGAGGTCTCAGGCTTCCCGCTCGCAGGGCGCATCTTCAGGCGTTGACCGGGATCAGGCCTTCTTGAAGGCATCGCGGGCTGCGATGCGGCCGAAGATCATGCAGTCGGCAACGGCGACGGTGCCGAGACGAACCATGCCGTGGACGCCGCCCGTGGCTTCGCCGGCAGCATAGAGGCCCTTGATCGGGGTGCCGCGCACGGACATGACCTGGGCATGCTCGTTGATCTCAAGGCCGCCCATGCAGTGGTGGACGCGCGGCCAGAGGCGAACGCCGTAGAAGGGACCCTTGTCGTTGACGCTGGCGCCCTTGAAGAACATGCAGTCGAACTCGGGGTCCTTCATGGCCTTCATGTAGCCGTTGAAGGTCTCATTGGTCTTCTCGAGCGTCGCGTAGTCGATGCCGTAGCCGGCAGCGAGGTCCTTGAGCGTGTCGAACTTCTTGACGACGCCGGTCTTGAGGGCGTGCTCCCAGAGCTTGTCGGTCATGTTGTGGCCGACGATGGCGTTCATGACGTTGGCTTCGCAGGTGTAGATGACGCAGGGGTGGCCGATGGCGACGATGGCGTCGGCGCGGACCTTGCGGTTGCCCGTTTCCTTGATGAAGCGCTTGCCGGTGGCCGGGTCGACCATGGGCCCGAGGCCGACGCAGGACTCGACGAAGAGCGGAGCCACGCCAAAGCCCTTTTCATCGGGCGAGGTCCACGGACCGAGCTGGATCCAGTCCATCTGGACGGTGTTGGCGCCGATTTCCTGGGCCTGCATGATCATTTCGCCCGTGGCGCCCGGATGGTTCGTGGAGGTGAACTTGTCCGTGAGGCGCGGGTCCTGGCTCATGCGGTACTTGACGTTCTGAGCGAAGCCGCCGGCGGCGATCAGCACGCCCTTCGTGGCGCGCACGTAAAGGACCTTGCCGGAATTCTCGCGGCCGAAGCGATAGCCCTGGCGGGCCTTGACGCCGATGACTTCCTTCTTGTCGTTGACGATGATTTCGTCGACGATGAAGCGAAGGCGCGGCTCAATGCCGAATTCCTTGAGCTTGGCGAGCATCGGAAGAATGAAGCCGGAGCCGGAGTTGTTCGTCACGGCGTGCGAACGCTTGACGGAGTGGCCGCCGTGGTAGGTTACGGCCTTGAACTGGACGCCGATGTCGTCGCGCAGCCACTTGAAGTTGGCTACGGATTCAGCGGCGATGCAGATCGGAAGAGCGTCGTGTAGGG
>OGGW01002163.1_pt1 | contig 12905 bp, 3 predicted proteins | sample 1571291 | NCBI WGS metagenome assembly OGGW01 (sample SAMEA2582028, study PRJEB24529) | metagenome | biome: Human gut stool | place: China | collected 2011 | reverse complement strand
ACATGGTAAATGCTGGTGTAACTCGTAAATTCGGTACTTCCGATGCGAAGAAAGCGGTTCCTGAACGTTACAAAGGTGGCCCTATTAGCTCCATATACGTAATGCAAGATGAAATGACTGCGTTAAAAGCTGAAAATGCACGCATGCAAGAAAGCCTCAACGAATTGTCTTCCGTTAAGGCTGATAATGCTCGTATGCAACAACATGACCTAGAGTTAACTGCTAAATACAATCAAGTACAACGAGATAATGAAGAAATGAAAGCTCAAATCGCATTACTTATGCAACAAGTGGGTCTTTCTAAATAAGGGAGAATTCTTAGTCTAGTCATGTAAGGAATATGAAAGCCACCCTTCGCAGGGTGGCTGATTATCAGGAGGATGTATGAAATTCAAAAAATTTATGCCTGTATTGGCACTGGCTTGTGTGTGTGCGGTAGGCCAAGCGGATGCGGCTCAAGATCGATTGATGATGCCGGAACAATTGGCTGAACCATTAAACGTGATTGAAGCGGAAGTGGCTGTTCCTGTACCTAGCGAAGAAGTTCGGGACGTAGTAAATGCTTTCACACAATTCCAATTGGACCAAAAGGGCAAACGTATTATGGACGATTCCCGTGTTATGACCGGTCAAGAGCGGTATCGTAACAATGTGTTGTACTACATGAACGTTCGTCGCAGCTGGTACATCGTGAGCCATCGTTATAAGAAAGACAGCTATGCACGCATGGCTTTAGATCGTTTGTACAACGATTACAAACAGTTCTTTACAGAACATATGACTGTATCTGAAGATGCTAAATTGGACTATGCGCAACAAATCATCGATATCTTGGATCGCAATACAGCCAATGTACATGATGATGAATTGCGTTTCTACATGAACGAAATGGTTATCTTCAGCTTGAACGAAGCTATGAAAGACGGCAATAATCGCGTGAAACCTGTGGATGAAAAAGCAGCTCCTGCAATGGACGAACTTCATACAGTGGATCTTCGCAAAGCGATTAATGCGCCCACAATTCAATAAAATTTAGACTATATAAATGGTGAAAGCCGAGGCACAAACTGCCTCGGCTTTTGTCATACATAGACTAAATCTCTCATATATGAATATGTAAATTTAATTCCATAAATATATAGAAAAGATGAAGAATTTCTATCTTATTTTTTAAATCTATTAAATAAACTATAAAAATGAATGAAACATGAAAAAGTTGTTTACAATATTGAATATTTTTGATATAGTGGTCACTAGAGTGAGTATCTTAAAGGAAAAGATATACGTAATAGTACTTAAACTATAGTATTGAGTACTATTTTTTATGTTAGAAGTGTAGATGATTTTTTATGTCTATTACTTCTTCTTTTATTTTATTTTTATATGAGGCTATAAACAGAATGCGTAACCGGTAGAATCGGTAGTTCGTGAGAAAGGAATAACATGAATCGAATTTATAATGTAATTTGGAGTAAAGCTAAAAATTGCTACGTTGTAGTATCTGAGTTAGTTAAGAGTGGTGGCGGTAAAGCTAGTGTGAATTCTGCAAGAACGAGCATTACTTTCCGTGCGGCTTTATGCGCGTTTGCTATTACGGGTTGTTTAGTATCGGGAATTGCAGAAGCAAATGTAATACAAGGTCCTGGCGCGGCTGCAACTGGTAGCAATAGCGTGGCAGTCGGTGATAACGCAAAGTCTGCAGGTGCTAAGTCTGTGGCTGTAGGTAATGACGCGACTACATTAGCAACAAGTGAAAATGGTATTGCCATCGGTAATGGTGCAAAGGCTGAAGGTCAACAACGAGTGAAGGTTCCATATCCTGCGGGTACTATTGCTATCGGTCAAGGGTCAGTTGCAAAGGAAAATGGCGATATTGTAATAGGTCGTCAAGCGAAGAGCACGATTTCCATGTATCATCAGCAACCTGGTTCCGGCGCAGTCGTAATGGGTGCGGAAGCGGCTTCTTATGGTTCTCGTGGCGACGTAGTCATCGGTGCTGCAGCGGAAGCTAATATAATTAGAAAGAATGCTACTGTTGATAGTGACGGACAGCTGTTTTCACAATCTGTAGCTATCGGTAGCGTAGCGAAGGTATATGGTACTCAATCTATCGCTATCGGCGGTGATGTGAGATCTATCGGGCAATCCTCTATCGCTATCGGCGGTGATGATATCGATAAGGCAAAGCCTGATTTATATAAGGCTATTCCTGATTTAGCGGTGCCAGGTACGCAGAAAAACTTTAACCGTGAAGTGGCTGCGTTGCATCCAGGTGGATTGGGTACAGCAGCTCTTAATGATAGTAAGAACTATGTAAATACTGCATCTATCGGAAATGCCAGCCTTGCTATTGGTATGATGACGCAGTCTTTAGGCACGGGTTCTAATGCTATCGGTGCTAACTCCTTGTCAAAAGGTGTGGCTAGCACCGCTATCGGTGCTATGGCTCGTAGCTGGGGGAATAACTCTCTTGCTATCGGTAGTCAGGCTGGTGCTTATGGGGAGAAATCCACAGCTCTCGGCGATACAAATACAGTGGGCTTTGATATGACGAATGCCGCTTTATCCGGTGCATCCGCAGGTGCTCTTGGTAAAGGTAATAAGGTTTACGGTAATAATGCATATGCTATCGGTAGTGACAATACGGTAGGGACTGCTACTGTTACAGAAACTACAGAAGCTAATGGCGATAAAATTAAAAAGGTTACTGCTGGTACGGTTAAAGGTAATACGGCGGGGGCGTTTGGTTATAAAAACACCATTACAACGGATAATTCCTATGCAGTAGGTAATAACTCTACTATTTCCGGTGACAATGGCATGGTTCTAGGTAACAGTGCTACTGTAACAGGGGCTAACGGTTTAGCTCTTGGTAATAATACGAAAGTAGCTAATGACAATGCCGTAGCTATCGGTAATGGCTCTGAAACAGCAGCGGCTGTGGCTACTCCTTCTGCAACAATTAATGGGGTAACTCATAACTTTGCAGGCACAAATCCTGCTTCCACAGTAAGCGTAGGCAAGGCAGGCATGGAACGGACTGTTACTAATGTAGCGGCCGGTCGTATTTCTGCTACATCCACTGATGCTATCAATGGCAGCCAATTGTTTGCAGTTAAAACGGAAGTAGAAAAAGGCGTATCTTATGCGGGTGATGTAAAAGCTGCGGCAGCTGTAGATAATAAATTCACTCGTAAATTAGGCGAACAAACTAATGTTGTAGGCGGCGTGACTGATGCAACTAAATTGACAGATAACAATATCGGTGTCGTTTCCAATGGCACTGATACGCTAAATATTAAATTGGCTAAAACATTGACCGGTTTGGACAGCGTTACAGCTGGCGGCACTACTATCAATAACGGCGGTTTGACCGTAGATGGTAAGAACTATGTATCTCCAAACGGTATCAATGCGAACAACCAAAAGATTACCAATGTAGCTGATGGTACTAACTCTAATGATGCGGTTAACTATGGTCAATTACAAAATGTGATTAACTCTATCGATAAAGCGCCTACTGTGAAAGCAAAAGATGCAAATGTAACTGTAACAGAAGGTACAAATGCAGCAGGTGGTAAGGAATATACTGTTGGCTTAGGTAATACAATCAATGTTGGTACTGCACATCCTGTAACTGTAGATGGTAATGCAGGTCATGTAACAGGTCTTCAAAATACAGATTGGAATGTAGCCAATCCTGTGGCTGTTCCTGGACGTGCTGCTACAGAAGATCAGTTGAAAAAGGTTAACGATACGGTTAATACCAATAAGGATCAAATCGACAAAAATAAACAAGCAATCGCTGATAACAAACAAAATATCACAACAAATGCCGGTAATATTGCTAATAATACGCAAAATATCGCAAAGAATGCTGGTGATATCGTTACTATCAATAAAACTATTGAAAAAGGGTTGAACTTTGATGGGGACTCTGGTGCAACAATCAATAAGAAATTAGGTGATACGGTTGCTGTTAAAGGCGGTGCTACAGGCACATTGTCCGATGGTAACATTGGTGTTGTATCCGACGGTACAGGTACATTGAATGTAAAATTGGCTAAAACATTGACTGGTTTGGACAGCGTTACAGCTGGTGGTACTACTATAAACAACGGCGGTTTGACCGTAGATGGTAAGAATTATGTATCTCCAAATGGTATCAATGCTAATGACCAAAAGATTACCAATGTAGCTAATGGCGACGTGGCTGCTAACTCTAAAGATGCAGTTAACGGCGGTCAATTACATCAAGTTAAGCAAGATCTTGGTGACCAAATTACGAATACCAAGAATGATTTAAATAATAAAATTGATACTACTAAAACAGACCTTATCAATAAAGGCCTTCGCTTTAACGCGGATAATGACGATGAAAAAACGAATAAATTAGGCTCTAAGGTAACTGTAAACGGTGATGACAACATTACTACAGAAATTACTCAAACTGGTGATGATACTAAGATTGCTCTTAAATTAAAGAAAGATCTTACTGTTAGATCTGTTACCGCTACGGATACTGTGAAAGCAGGGGACGTAACAATGGGTAAACAAGCTGATGGTGCTAACCCTGGTAATACAGGCAACTATATTACGGGTCTTGATAATAAGACTTGGGATCCAGGTAATGTTGTATCTGGTCGTGCCGCAACAGAAGACCAATTGAAACAAGCTTTGGCAAATCAAACTGCAACAGGTCTTAAATTTGATGCCAATGTAGGCGGTGTACAAACTAGTAAATTAGGTTCTACCGTAATCGTAAAAGGCGAAGGTAAAGCTGCTGATACCGATTATAGCGGTGAAAATATCAAGACTTTCATCAAACAAGATGCAGCAACAGGCAATACGACGATTGACGTGAAAATGAGCAAAAACCTTAAAGCTGAGTCTGTAAAAGTTGGCAAAGGTGATAATAAGGATGGTGTATCTATCACAGGTCCTGATGCGGCGAATGGTACAGACGGCAAGGTAGCTGTTACCGATAAAAATGGTAAAGACGCTGTATCTATGTCCGGCAAAGACGGCATTGGTCACATCGGTCTTAATGGTAAGGACGGCCGTAGCGCTGATATTTCTGTTGAAAAAGGCGACCCTGATATCGAAGGTAACGCAATCACTCGTATTAAGTACCAAGATGAAAATGGTAAAACACATCAAGTGGCAACCAAAGATGACGGTATGAAATACGGTGGCGATAGCGGTGCTGTGATCAACAAAAAGCTTAACGAACAAGTAAACGTAATCGGCGGTATTACTGATGCTAGCAAGTTGACTACAGAAGACAATTTAGGTGTCGTATCCGATGGTAGCAATAACCTCAAGGTTCGTATGGCAAAAGACTTGAAAGGCCTTGAAACAGTAACAACTAAAGATGCTGCAGGCAACACTACTGTTGTAAATGGTGGCGGCATGACGATTACACCTGCTAGTGGTAACCCTGTGAGTCTAACTAAAGATGGTTTGGATAACGGTGGTAACAAGATTACTAATGTAGCTAAAGGTACAGCTCCAACTGATGCAGTCAATAAATCTCAACTGGATCAAGCTGCTGCTGCTGCGACTACAACGGTAACAGCAGGCGATAATATTAAGGTTACACCAAGCGACAATCCGAATGGTTCTAAAAACTATGAAGTAAGTCTTAAAGACCAAGTAACATTAGGCTCCGATCCGAAGAAACAAATTGCCATCGATGGTAATGCAGGCACAATCAAAGCCGGTGACAAGGTTGAAATCGACGGCAATAAAGGTACTATTAACGTTGGTAAAGCTGGTCAAGATGGTGTATCCATCACAGGCCCTGATACAGCGAACGGCACAGATGGCAAGGTAGGTATTGCTGGTAAAGACGGCAAAGATGCCGTATCTATGTCCGGTAAAGACGGTGTTGGTCACATCGGTCTTAATGGTAAGGACGGCCGTAGTGCGGATATTTCTGTTGAAAAAGGTGACCCTGATCTTGATGGCAACGAAATCACTCGTATTAAATACCAAGACGAAAACGGTAAAACCCACCAAGTGGCAACTAAAGATGATGGTATGAAATACGGTGGCGATAGCGGTGCTGTAATCAACAAAAAGCTTAACGAACAAGTAAACGTAATCGGTGGCATTACTGATGCTAGCAAGTTAACTACAGAAGACAATTTAGGGGTCGTATCCGATGGTACTGGCAACCTTAAGGTTCGTATGGCGAAAGACTTAAAAGGTCTTGAAACAGTAACAACTAAGGATGCTGCAGGTAATACTACAGTTATGAACGGTGGCGGTGTAACGATTACACCTGCTAGTGGTAATGCAGTTAGTCTTACTAAAGATGGCCTCAACAACGGTGGTAATACAATTACCAATGTTGCGGCTGGTGTGAACGGTACTGATGCGGTTAACGTAAATCAATTAAAAGGCGCAACAGATAAGATGGCGAATGCAATCAATGCTGTAGCGGGTGAAACACAACGTGTAGGTGCTCATGCGGCGGCTATGTCTGCGTTGAAACCGATTCAGTATGATCCGTTGGAACCGACTCAAGTAATGGCCGGTATCGGTAATTACAGAGGTGAAACGGCAGCGGCGTTAGGCGTTGCACATTACACAGCAGAAGACACTATGTTCCATGTAGGCGTATCTGTTGGTAGCCACCATAACATGGTGAATGCCGGTGTGACTCACAAATTCGGTAACTCCGATGCGAAGAAAGCGATTCCAGATCGTTATAAAGGTGGCCCTATCAGCTCCGTTTATGTGTTGCAAGATGAAGTGACAGCGTTGAAAGCTGAAAATGCACGCATGCAAGAAAGCCTTAATGAATTGTCTTCCGTTAAGGCTGATAATGAACAAATGAAGGCTCAAATTGCATTGTTGATGCAACAAGCAGGGCTTACAAAATAACTTGAACTTGATTAAATGTGTTATTTAGTATACTCTAGTCATGTAAGAATCATGTAAGGAATATGAAAGCCGCCCTTTGGGAGGTGGCTCATCATTAGGAGGATTTATGAAATTCAAAACATTTATGCCTGTATTGGCACTTGCTTGTGTATGTGCGGTAGGTCAAGCGGATGCGGCTCAAGATCGATTGATGATGCCGGAACAACCAGCTGAACCATTAAACGTGATTGAAGCAGAAGTGGCTGTTCCTGTACCTAGCGAAGAAGTTCGGGACGTAGTGAATGCTTTCACACAATTCCAATTGGACCAAAAGGGCAAGCGCATCATGGATGATTCCCGCGTTATGACTGGTCAAGAGCGTTACCGTAACAATGTGTTGTATTACATGAACGTTCGTCGCAGCTGGTACATCGTAAGCCATCGTTATAAAAACGACAGCTATGCGCGCATGGCGTTAGATCGTTTGTACAACGATTACAAACAGTTCTTTACAGAACATGCGACTGTATCTGAAGAGGCTAAATTGGACTATGCGCAACAAATCATCGATATCTTGGATCGTAATACGGCCAATGTACATGATGATGAATTGCGTTTCTACATGAACGAAATGGTCATCTTCAGCTTGAACGAAGCTATGAAAGACGGTAATAATCGCGTGAAACCTGTAGATGAAAAAGCAGCTCCTGCGATGGACGAACTTCACACAGTGGACCTTCGCAAAGCGATTAATGCACCGACAATTCAATAATGTTAGATGATTCAATTATAAGAATTAAGTGTTGTTGTGTTGTATTTCTTATAATTGTATGACCGATAAAAAATATCGGGGTGTTGTTCGTATTAACAATACCCCGATATTTTTATGCATATAATTTTGCAATCAATGTGATTCGCTGACCTTGAATCACCTTATATGTAATTTTTTTTACGATGGCCGTAAAATTGTGATGCAGAAATTGTAACTGATCGTTAGGTTGAACGTCCGCATCATATGTGAATACGCCTTCTTCCCCATTAAAGCGACCTTTGATTGTGAAAGTTTGATTATCTCGTGTAACTACGATATCTTCTTCTGTAACCGTATTTGGTTTATCTATATTTTGTTGTAAGATATTGAGTTCTGACATAGATTTCTTCCTCCTTTCTGCTTTCAGTATAACAATAAAAATTAAAAAACACATGGAGTAATCGTATAAATTGTTTTTATACACATATGCTCTATTTCTATAAAGCCTATAAAGCCCGCCAATACGCCTTTAGAGTGTCTTAGAATAAAAAAAGGAATGACGGCGATTTAAATTTCACCTGTCATTCCTTTTACTATATAATAAAATGTTACCTTTATTGATTGTGCAATAGTTAATTGGCTTAAGTAGGTATGTAGTAATTGTGTACGTACATTGAGTCAAAATGGCAGAAACACTGTACGATATCTGTTTATGAAAAGATATCATTCTATTATATGGTCTATCATAAATCAGAATGATGAAGAGAAAATAAATTGGTTATATATGATGTGATATTGGTACATAATTATGGAGCATATTAGTATTATTTATGAAAGTTGGTGAATAATAGTAAAAAAATACAGCATTTATGCAGAATATTCAGTATATTTAATTTTATCGAAATTATTAATAACTTAAACACAAAAGTTTTATGAAAATAAAATGAAAAAAAGTTTACTTTTCCCGTAATTTGTGGTATTTTAGATATACACATTCAAGAATGTCGATGAATTCTCAATACATCATCGATACATCATTGTTATTTCATTAAATATGTAGATAGTTAGTTAGTAAGTTTTATAAGTTTTATAGGAGAAAGATTAATGAATCGAGTATTTAAAGTGATTTGGAATCGCACAAAGGGCTGCTATGTCGTTGTGGCAGAAACAGCAAAAAACATGACGAAACGTTCCTCTTTGTCGGTTGTATTTTCTAAAATGGTAGGTGCTACAGCAGTTGCCGTTATGCTGACAGGCGTTATGATGCCTACCGATGCCTTGGGGGCACCGATTAAAAATGGTGTCGGAGCGACAGCTGAAAACGACGGTGGTATCGCGATTGGTGATAGAACAAATGCTCGCGGTGACTATAGTGTGGCTATGGGTACAGACGCTACTGTTGGTAAAAATGATCCATCTGAATCTGAAAGCCAAAACGGTATCGCTATCGGTCATGGTGCTACAGTAAGTGTTAACCCTGCTACGGCAACACCAGGTATTACAGATAAGAGCGGTGGTATCGCCATCGGTCATGATGCGACAACTAAGGATATCAATACTATTGCTATTGGTACAAGCACTATCGGTCAAGGTGCACAGGCGGTGGCTATCGGTCGTAATGCGCGCACAATTGCTAACAACGGCGTAGCTATCGGTAACGAAGCACGCGTGCAATCCACGAACGGATTTGCGTTGGGAAACAATGCACGTGCCGGTTTTGATGAAAGCAATAACTTGATAGGTCTTGATAATGACCAGGCCTTCGGTTCCAATGCACGTGCTTATGGCGGTTCCTCCATGGCCTTCGGTAATAATGCGAAGGCATCCAAAGGCGGTGCTATTGCCATGGGTAACGGTTCTCAATCTCGAGGCGATTGGGGTGTAGCTATTGGTAATGGTGCAAAAGCATTGGCACAAGGTGCCCGTGCTATTGGTGCTAACTCTACAGCTGATGCTACTAATGCTGCTGCTATGGGTTGGGATAGTGTGGCTAGCGGTGAGGCTTCTATTGCTATCGGTGAGACGGCAAAAGCGACTGCAAATAATTCTATTGCTATGAGTAAAGCTGCAATCGCAGCTGCAGATGATTCCATTGCCATCGGTAAAAATGCATCAGTTGATGCGAATCAACAAAGATCTATTGCATTAGGTGCTAACTCCAAGACTGATAATGTAGTAAGCACACCAAATCAATTGGTAAATGGCTTATGGTATAAAAACTATGCCGGCGGTTCTGCTGATTCCACACTTAGTGTAGGTAGCGATACACTAAAACGTACTATCACAAATGTGGCTGCAGGTCGTGTAAATGCACAATCTACAGATGCAATCAATGGTAGCCAATTATATGGTGTTGCAAATACCTTGGGTAATTTAGCAAGTACTACAAAAGGCCTTTTAGGTGGCAATGCAGCGCTTGACCCTGATACTGGTAACTTGTCGATGAGCAATATCGGTAACACAGGTAAAGGCACGATTCATGATGCTATTAAATTCAATAAAGACACTATTGATAAAGGTCTTAACTTCGATGCTAATACAGGTGGTGCGAAAAACAACCTATTAGGTTCTAAAGTTACTATCAAAGGTGATGGCAGTAATATCAATGCCGCAATTACACAAGCTAATGGTGATACAACTATTAACATGACTTTGGGTAACACTGTTACAATAGGTGCAGCGAACCCTGTAACGATTAATGGCACTACAGGCCATGTAACAGGCCTTCAAAATAAAGACTGGAATGTAGATAATCCTGTAGCTGTATCCGGCCGTGCTGCTACAGAAGATCAGTTGAAAAAGGTTAATGATAAAGTTAATACCAATAAGGCTGCAATCGATAAAAATGCTGGTGATATCAATACTAACAAGCAAAATATCACTAAAAATGCTGGCGACATTGCGAATAACAAAACTGATATCGCTAAAAATAAGCAAGATATTTCCACTATTAACACAAAGATTAATAAAGGCTTGAACTTTGCTGGCGACACAGGCACTGTAAGTAATAGACAATTAGGTGATACTGTAACTGTTAAAGGCGGTGCGACAGGCACATTGTCTGACGGTAATATCGGTGTTGTATCCGACGGCAATGGTACATTAAATGTGAAATTAGCTAAAACATTGACAGGTTTGGACAGCGTTACAGCTGGTAATACTAAGATTGATAACAGCGGTTTGACTGTAGGTGGTAAAACATATGTATCTCCAACAGGTCTCAATGCGAATAATCAAAAGATTACTAATGTTGCTAATGGTAGCGACCCTAATGATGCAGTTAACTATAGCCAATTACAAGCTGCTATCGGCGGTACAGCTAAGGCATCCACTGTAAAAGCAAAAGATGCAAATGTAACTGTAACAGAAAGTACAAACGCAGCAGGCGGTAAGGAATATACTGTTGGTTTAGGTAATAAAATTACCGTAGGTACAGCACATCCTGTAACTGTAGACGGTGATGCTGGTCATGTAACAGGCCTTCAAAATACAGATTGGGATGTAGATCATCCTGCGGCTGTATCTGGTCGCGGTGCTACAGAAGATCAGTTGAAAAAGGTTAATGATAAAGTTAACACTAATAAAACTGCTATCGATAAAAATGCTGGAGATATCACTACTATCAATACAACTCTTGATAAAGGCTTGAACTTTGACGGTGATTCCGGTGCGGTTATCAATAAAAAATTAGGTGAAAAACTGTCTGTCAAAGGCGGTGCAACAGGCACGTTATCCGATGGTAATATCGGTGTTGAATCTGACGGCAATGGCACATTGAATGTGAAATTAGCTAAAACATTGACTGGCTTGGACAGCGTTACAGCTGGTAATACTAAGATTGATAACGGCGGTTTGACCGTAGCTGGTAAGAACTATGTTTCTCCAACAGGTCTCAATGCGAACGATCAAAAGATTACCAATGTTGCTGATGGTACAGTAGGCGCAGGCAGTAAGGACGCTGTAAATGGCGGTCAATTGCACGATGCTAAAAACGAATTGAATAATAATATCACTGATGCTAAAAATGAACTTATCAAGAAGGGTCTTCGCTTCGATGCAGATAATAACAGCGAAAAAACGAACAAGCTCGGTTCAAAAGTAACAGTAAATGGTGATGGTAATATCACTACTGAAATTACGCAAACCGGCGATGACACTAAGATCGGCGTTAAATTGAACAAAAATCTTAATGTTCAAACATTGACGGCTACAGATACCGTGAAAGCTGGCGGCGTAACAATGGGTAAACAGGCTGATGGTGCAAATCCTGGTAATAATGGTAATTATGTAACAGGACTTGATAATAAAGATTGGGATGCAGGTAACATCGTATCCGGTCGTGCGGCAACAGAAGATCAATTGAAAAAAGCGTTGGATACACAAAGTGCTAATGCTACAGATTACCGTTTGGTGAAAAATGCAGCTGCTGCAGATGGGGCTTATACAGTTGATTCTAACGGTGATGTTGACTTAACTGTAGAGGATAAAAACCATGCAGGTCAAAAAGAAACTGTTAAGATTAAGGATGTTGCATCTAAATCTAGTCTCGATAAATTGACAGATCGTGCTGTTAAGTATGACTTGGATCCAGCTGGTACTGTTGATAAAACTAAAGTAAGTTACGAAGGCCCTGCCTATGCTAACAAAACTGGTGGTACTCATGTAACAAATGTGGCGTATGCTACAGGCAACGATGGTAGCGAAGCGGTTAATGTGGATTACTTAAAAGACAAAATCAAAGATAGCGAAGATGCATTAACTAATAAAGGTTTGAAATTTGATGCTAACAGTGGCGGCGTAAAAACTAATAAACTTGGCTCTACGGTTACTGTTAAGGGCGAAGGTACTGATGCTGATACTAACTACAGCGGTGAAAATCTTAAAACTTTCATCACACAAGATCAAGATGGTAATACAACTATCGATGTGAAGATGAACAAAAACCTCAAAGCTAATAGTGTGGCTATTGCCGGTAAAAATGGTCAAGACGGCGTTACACTTAAAGGTGGCGACGCTAAAAACGGTGTAGATGGCACAAGCATTAATCGTTTAGTGACCGAAGATAAAGCCGGCAATACACATACGCTCGCAACTCTTGACGATGGTATGATGTACGGCGGCGATACAGGTAATGTGATTAAAAAGAAACTTAACAACCAAGTGAATGTTAAGGGCGGTATCTCCGATGAAAGTAAATTAGCTACTGAAGACAACATCGGTGTTGTTTCCGACGGTTCCGATACATTGAAATTGCGCTTGGCGAAAGAATTGAAAGGCTTGACGT
>OGGW01002147.1_pt1 | contig 13011 bp, 15 predicted proteins | sample 1571291 | NCBI WGS metagenome assembly OGGW01 (sample SAMEA2582028, study PRJEB24529) | metagenome | biome: Human gut stool | place: China | collected 2011 | reverse complement strand
AAATGCGCCTGGTAAGCAGAGTTTTTGAAATGTAAGGCCTTTGAATAAGACAAAACGCTGCCTCATCGCTAACTTTGCAACAGTGCCAACTGACCTGCGTTGATCTGGGGGCGGTTGTTGATAACAAACGACTGGGTGCCGTTCTGAGGCTGGCACAGCAGAAACAGGAAGAGCTGGAGGCTGAAGGAAAGCGAATGCGCAGTACAAAAATGCCCCGCAGGTGCGCTCAGGAGCGTGCACTGGAAGAGCTCAGGGCGATCAACCCGGTGCTGGCCAGTCCGCAGGATTTTATCCCCAGCCTGAAGCGATGAGCCCTTCCCTCACCTGCGGATCTGATATGGCCGACAGATGAGAGAAAAATGGACGACAACAAACCAGTGCTCCTGACACTTCACGAAGCGCTACGCCTGGATTTGATTGAAGCCTATATGGCGCGGGAAATTACGCTGGCAGAAGTGGCAGAGTCCATGGATCTCACCCGTCGTCAGTGCTCCCGCCTGATTAAACGCTACCGCGAGCTGGGGCCAGCCGGTCTGGTCAGCCGGCGCCGTGGAAAGCCAGGCAATCATCAGTTAAACACCACCATCAGAGATCAGGCACTGCAGCTTATTCGCTCACGCGGCCGGGATATGAATCCGTCAGCCATCTGGCGAATTCTGACCACAGAATACGGTGTCCGGATTTCAAAAGAGACCGTGCGGAAAATGATGATTGCCGAGAAAACCTGGCACCCTCGCCCGTCCTCAAACCCTGAATCAGACTGAAGAAGGTATTGGCCGGACTGACCACAGACGTCACTTCAGCTTGGCTTTAAATACGACATTTCAACATTGGCTAGATAGGCTTTGTTAGAACCATTTAGTAATGTCACTTTTGGGGCTGCGGATGTTTTCTTGGACTGTTATGTTGTGATCCCAAGATGCTGCCGGTACTTCACAGGACTCATTGCACCTAATGATAGCTTGATACGTTTCTCGTTATACCAGCGTATGTACCTGTCCAGGAAGCAGATAAATTTTTCCAGCGTGATACCCGCCCAGTCTCTGCCATAGAACATTTCGTTTTTGATACGCCCGAAGAAGCCTTCACACGCAGCATTATCCGACGAGCATCCTTTGCGCGACATGGACCTTATAAGTCCGGAGGTGTTGATACGCTCGAGCCAGCCCGGCCACCGGTAATGGCCACCACGATCGCTGTGTATCACCGGTTTATCATGTTCGCTGAGCGTATCGAGTGCGTCATCGAGCATCGTATTCACCAGCGTCGCGTCCGGGCGTGTTCCTATCGACCAGCTTACAACCTAGCCATCAAAGCAGTCGATAACCGGCGACAATCAGCTCGTATTCTTCTGCAAGTTGCTTATCCAGTTGCCCCTGACTGTGAGCCTGAAATGCGTGAGCTATTTGCCCGTTGATATGCCGAATCAGTGGTGACAGATCGGGAAACACATACTGGACTGGTGAAAGCCTAGGAACAGGAAGAGGTCGCTCATTTTGTAAACAGGGAATCAATATTCCCGTTGATGTTGATTAAGCCACTGAGCTACCGAGCTGGCAAAGTAAGTCAATATGCCGTCTGCCCCGGCGCGTTTGAAGCATATAAGTGACTCAAGCACCGTTTGCTCTTCGTCGAGCCAGCCATGCCGGAACGCGGCCATATGCATCGCATACTCACCGGAAACCTGGTAGGCAAAAACGGGTACTGCAAAAGTTTTCCTAGCTTCCCTGATAATATCCAGATATGGCATGCCCGGCTTAACCATCACCATGTCTGCCCCCTCCTGCAAATCCTGGGCAATTTCATGCAACGCTTCCATCGCATTTGCCGGGTCCATCTGATAGTTTTTTTTGTCCCGTTTGCCCAGCGCCATGGCAGATTGAGTGGCTTCGCGAAAAGGACCGTAATAGTTTGACGCGTATTTCGCTGAATATGCCATGATCTGAATAGTCAGCAGGCCATTCGTTTCAAATGCCTGTCTGATATGTCCGATGCGGCCATCCATCATGTCGCTTGGCGCGACAATATCTGCACCCGCTTCAGCGTGCGTAAGCGCCTGTCTGGGGAGAATTTCTTTTGTCGGCTCATTAAGCACATATCCATGTTCGTCAATGATGCCGTCCTGACCATGTGACGTATAGGCGTCAAGCGCAACGTCAGTTATCACCCCGAGTTCAGGAAAAGCCTTTTTCAGCGCCCTTACAGTTCGCGGTACTAAACCGGATGGATCCCACGAAGCGTCTGCCATCAGCGATTTAGCAGAACTTTCTATACACGGAAACAGTGCAATAGCAGGTATACCTGCCTGAACAAATTGCGCGGCATCATGAAGCAACATATCAACCGACAGGCGAAACACACCCGGCATCGACGGCACTTCCTGCCGCAGGTTTTGCCCCTCAATAATGAATACAGGTAAAATCAGGTCGTTTACGGTCAGCTGATTTTCAGCGACCAGACGGCGACTGAAAGAATGGGTACGAGAGCGACGCAGTCGTCGCGCCGGGAAAGAACCAGGAATAATAATACTCACAAAATGTACCTTTTCTTCTGCGTTCTCAGGGAGAAGTTAAGCCTGAGCAAAATAAATACGTGGCTAGCGACAGAATTCCAGTGGCAGGCCGTACTTCTGCTGTATGGTGTGCCCATTCCAGATAACGTGGCCATTTACCAGCGTCATATCAACCGCACCGCCTGACAAAATCCGGCCTTCAAAGGGAGACCATCCGCATTTGTATGCCACATCCTCCCGGATTATCTGTTGATGACTGAACGGATCGATAACCACCAGGTCCGCCCAATAGCCTTCCCTGATATAGCCGCGATCTTTGAGCTGGAAGCGCTCGGCTACAGCATGGCTGGTCTTTCTCACCACCATTTCCGGGGTAAAAATCCCCCTGCTGCACATATCCAGCAGTGCAGGAAGAGCATGCTGCACCAGCGGTAAGCCGGAAGGCGCAGCAAAATAGTCACTCTGCTTTTCCTCCAGTAAATGCGGCGCATGGTCAGTTGCGATAACGTCGATAATGCCTTCATTAACGCCTTTCCAGAGGGCTTCCTGATGAAACGAGGTTTTTACGGATGGGTTACATTTGAGCTTATGCCCCAGCGTTTCATAATCGTCATAATTAAAAAACAGGTGATGAACGCAGGCTTCAGCCGTGATGGTTTTCTGGCGCAGCGCCTCCAGCGTGGGGGCTGCATCAAAGAGAACAAGTTCGTCTGCGGTGGTAATGTGCAGAACATGTAATCGGGTACGATGTTTTTTCGCCAGAGAGACGGCCTGGCGGGAGGATGTCAGGCAGGCGTCCACAGAACGAATAGCGGCATGCTCGCCAGGAGGAATAGCATCCCCAAAACGAGCCCGCCATATCGCCTCATTTTGCTTTATTGTCGGGGTATGCTCGCAATGTGTTGCCACAAGACAAGGGGCATTAGCGAAAATACTTTCCAGCACCTGTTCATCGTCCACCAGCATATTCCCGGTAGAAGCCCCCATAAAGACCTTCACCCCACAGGCTTGCGAAGCCGTAAGCGCTTTCAGTTCGTCAAGGTTATCGTTCGTCGCGCCGAAGTAAAAACTGTGGTTCGCCAGCGAAGAACGCGAGGCACGCTGAAATTTCTCACGCAGCGCCTGACGGGTTGTCGTGGGTGGCGTAACGTTCGGCATTTCCATAAAACTGGTAATGCCTCCCATTACTGCGGCAGCGGATTCAGTGGCAATGGTTCCCTTATGCGTCAGACCGGGTTCGCGGAAATGAACCTGATCATCAATCATACCGGGGATCACCCATTTCCCTCGCACATCAATAACCAGCCATTCCGGTCGGGAGGGAATAAACGAGGCAATTTTCTGGATCCGTCCCTTATCAATGAGGATGTCGGCCTGATAGCGCATGTCCTCACTGATTATTAATGCATTGGTCAGTAATAAAGGCTTCATGACATCCCGCCCCCGATACTGTTGCGCTCCAGTATGGATGAGATAAACGCGCCGATTAAATAACGGTTTGCCTCTGCTCGCTTTGCAAAGGGTTGCAATCCCGGCGTTTCAGTGCACGCTGCGACGTCGGAACCTGAAGAATACAACCAGGATTCAAATGACGAATCAAAATGGTTAAAGATGATGCCATCCTCACATTCACAGCCATCAACCCGCTCTTTTTCCATGACAGGGAAAAAGCGTTCAAGCTCATCACGTAATGCTACGCTAAAATGGCCTGGACGGGCAGTATGTTCAAAGGTGTAGAGATACGCCTGCTGGCGAAGAATATCCTCGTGACAACAGAGCACACCGTGTCTGGCTGCGTTTTTCAGAAGCGCTTCATAATTAAGCAGTACTTTTCCTTCAACTGAAGGTTCGACCTCTGCCCCATTGGTAAAGCCGCGATTTGGGTTCTGTCCAGTACTGTTGAGCCGACAGCCAGCACTCAGGCCAGACAGGTTCACAAGCGGTAAAAAACTCACAGCTACGTTATCAAACAATTCAGGGGAGCCTTCGCGCAGAAAATCCAGCATCCCCCAGCATCCCGCGGGTTCTTCTCCATGAAACCCTGCCGCAATCAGAATATGCGGAACGTCAGCCCCCTGATTGACGGACTGATACAGCGATATGTTGCCCTCTCCAGGACCCCCCAGAACAATTTCATACAGCCCCCATCGACTGGACTGTTCCCTGAATGCCTTTTCAAAAAAAGCAATATCGTTACTTTGGGTATCATCCTTCTTCACTGGCCAGATATGACAACGGTTCTCGCGCAGGGACGAACTGCCTCCATGTTGATTAATCAAGGCGCACCTCCGGCGGTCGGCAACACATCTCAATGCAGTCAGCTGCTTCGTTGAGTAATAGTGTTCCCATACATTTCCCCGTACGATCGCGTACGGTGACACGCGCCGCATTTTCCTCCGCATCGCCAATAATCAGGAGGAAAGGAATGCGGGCCAGCGTCTGCTCCCGGATTTTGTATCCAATTTTTTCATTACGAAGATCGGTCTCACAGCGAAGTCCTTTCCGGCGAAGTGCCTTCAGAACCTGCTCCGCGTATCGATGTTGTTTATCAGTAATCGTCATGACCACGGCCTGAACCGGCGACAGCCAGGCGGGCAGTTTACCAGCGTAGTGTTCAAGAAGAATACCGGTAAAACGCTCAAGAGAGCCGAAGAGCGCCCTGTGTAACATCACCGGGCGTTTTGTCGAACCATCCTCGGCAATGTAGCCAATATCGAATCGATCAGGCAGATTCATATCTACCTGTAGCGTCCCGCACTGCCAGTCACGACCGATCGCGTCGCGCAACACAAACTCCAGTTTAGGGCCATAGAAAGCCCCTTCACCGGGATTTACCGACCATTGTAACCCCTGAGCTTCCAGAGAGGCTGAAAGCGCGTTTTCCAGCCGATCCCAGTCGGTGTCACTTCCCATGCGTTTTTCAGGACGGGTGGATAACTTGATTTCGACCTCTTCAAATCCAAACTGCTTATAAATATCAAGCACCAGATGAAGGATACTTTTACACTCCCCCTCAAGCTGTTCCAGCGTGCACGGGTCCAACGCTTCTTCGTCAAAAAGCGTGATGATATTGAGCGTGCCACTTTTCTGCACTGCCTCGATCAGATCGATATATTGGCCATCGATTTCAGCATACACGGCGTTTTTCGCGACGGAAGAATCGATACTTTCCGCGACGTTCTGCAACGTGGTCCCTTTTCTGACGAGCTTCAGAGAGCCATCAGGAAGAGTAAAGGTGAGAGGTTCTGACTCTGTTATAAGCGCTTCTGACATTTTCGTATCCCGACATAGCTCAGTGATTAACAGCAACTATGTTGCATTAACCCACAAATTAACGCAACCTTGTTGCATTAAAAGCGTCACTAGGGAGTGCCTGAATATGTTAAGGGAAAGCATGGAAATGTTATTAAATGGTAAAGATAATCTTTGCCATTTAAATACGTCTCACGCTAAGGCATACAATTTACAGTATGATATAACGTATAACTGATAACTAATAACTAACTACGATTCTGTCAGATGGAGAAAATGTTTCAACTTTTGCTCGCCTTGAGAACGGTGTTAAGCGCCCTCGCAAAAGACTGAACATATCTGGATAGACATTATCAAATGAAAAACAAAAGGTTACACACCCCCCTCCTGCCAGCGGAATGACAAAGAACATGGTGGGATAGCGAATACAGACGGAAGAGGTAATATAAAATGAAAAAGCGCATTGCCTGCCTGCTTTCATTCCTGCTTTCATTGTATACCTGTACAGCACTCGCCAGGCATCAACAACTAATGCACAATGTATACGATACGCAAGAAAGCCAGAGCAAAGTTAACGAAATCCTGTCCGCCGTCTCTTTTCACGGGAATGAACTTAGCTATGGCGAACGTATCGCTGAGATATCTTCCCGTTTCCTCGGAACGCCTTATCAGGCGCATACACTTATTGGATCATCTTTGATGCAAGAGAGGCTGGTCACTAACCCCAGTACCGTGGATTGTTTTACTTTTATTGATTATGTTCGCTCCATGGCGCACGCCAGTAGCTGGCAAACTTATGTATCTGAACTTGTTAAGACCCGTTATACAAACGGGATGATTGATTTTACTGGCAGAAAACATTTTTTCACGGACTGGGCGGTCACATCTCCGCGAAATGCACAAGATGTTACTCAGGACATCAGCCCGTATACTATTACTGTCAACAAACGGCTAAACCAAAAGAATAAAAGACAAGAATATGTTAAGGGTCTCGGCATTATCTCACGCCGGATAAGCTATATACCGGCTTCTGCAATAGATAAAGAGGTAATAAATAAACTGAAAACAGGTGATTATGTGGGTATTTATTCAACAAAAAGAGGACTGGATGTTTCACATGTTGGGATCATTATCAAAGACCACAATAACATCTGGTTCAGAAATGCATCGTCATTAGCGAAAAACAGAAAGGTAGTTGACTCACCTTTTATTAGATACATGGCTACAAAACCGGGTATTGTAGTTTTACGAGAGAAAACAGATCAATACCCCTGAACAGTAGAATAGTGTGTCAGGCAATAGCGCCTTTACCCACTCCCTCAAAGGCATGGACTTCTATTTTCGCTGCGGGTAAACCGTGCTCAATTGATTGCCTGATAAATAAAGCCAGTGACTCAACCGTGGTATCACACGGCAGAATATCTACTACCTCAGAACAAAGCATGATTTCAAAGTATCCCTGAGAACTTCGCCAGGAAGAACATGTCAGCCCCTTATGCCAGTATGTAACGGCACGCGGTGAAAGTGTTGTCACTGTAACGACATCTTCCCGGCTTAACAGATAAGCGTTATTCCATCGCGTTGCCCACTCCTGTTCCCACATATGGCTTCGCTCACCATCCACAAAAATTCTGATCGCAGAGCGATGCCCATGCGCTATTCTCTGGCAATTTCCGCGGTGTTTTTTCAGTCCATGCGAGTAATGATAACTGTCACCACTAATACTTTCCGGCCGTAACGTTATCGTTATGTCTTTTACTCCCTGCGGCAAACACGCCAGTAAATGTTTTTCTATTTGGGATTCAAGGCAACGGGAAGTAATATTATCTGCCTGGACCAGCCAGAAACTCTCCTGCGGCCCGGAAATAAAACACTGGGTCTCCCCATTCTTACGCAGCATGGCGACTTCCGTCGTAGTCCCCGCATGACTAACAATAATATGACTATTTTGTTCCGGCACAATCCTGCCTTGATCGGCCAGTTTATCAATTTCATGTTTGATACTTTTTTTTGCATGTGAGAAATCCATTACCATTGATTCAGCATTCAGATCCCCTTCAAGAATAATATCAACGATAAGGCTATCGCCAATCAGTCCGGCCTCCGCATCAAGGAAACTAAAATCCATGACCGTCAGATCATTAATAAAAAGTTTCACCGCTACCTCTTTAGTAAAACAGAAAAGCCTCCTCCGCAAAAGGATTGATGAGGCAAGTATCATTTTGCTACATTAATAACAAATCGTTAATAATACGGTGTTATGTTAACGACACCAGCCGAGCCATACTCAGAATTCATTTCGCAACAGCTGATAACCTTCCACCAGTTTGACATTAGTGCTGGCGACTTCTTCTGAAAATTGTAAAGAAGCGGGATCCACTTTCGAATAACTTTTAAGATCGGAATCTGGCCCCACGCGTTCCGTTGATGGAATATAGGTGTTCTCAGGCAAGGTAACGCCATCCACAACTGCATTATAGCGAATAACACAACCCGTCTGAATATGACAGTTAAACAACACACTGTTGAATCCAATAAATACCCGCTCGTCAACCTGACAGGGGCCATGCACTATTGCACGGTGGGCAATAGATGTTCCGCTTCCTATCGTCACTGGCGCGCCGCTTTTTGAGTGAATAACCACTCCGTCCTGAATATTAGAGTGGGAATGGATAATGATAGGATCCATATCCCCGTCTGCATTTAGCTCGTCAGCACGGATAACCGCATAGGGTCCGACGTAAACATAATCATGAATAATGACACGTCCACAAATTACCGCGGTGGGATCGATATAGGCCTTTGTTGACACCACTGGGGTATGACCTGATGGGTTTTTACGTAACATTTTTACTTCCTTTCCAGTGAATACGGGCAACGGCATTATGGGGATGCAGGCTTTCCTGATGTTCAACCCTGATATCAAATGCTTCACAAAAGGATGCACAACGAAAAACATTATTGAGCCGACGGGCAGCATCTTCGCAAAACATCAGATTTTGACCGTTAGCCACTGCAAAAGCCTGTTCGTCGCTCCGCTTGACGACCGTTTGCACGGCTGTCCCGAGAGCAACTTCAGCATAATCAATCAGCTCAAGCACAGGCAGTGATTTTGCTTCAGGATTAAGACGGATATCCACCCATGCCCAGCTTCGCTGGCTGTGCGGGGGTGCCGGCATTGCTTTCTCAACAAGCCAGTCGGCTATTTCTGCTGCCGGGAGCCTGTCGATCCGGTTACCAAAGTCTTTGCTAAACTGCAAACCCGCGACGTGGCGGCTAAGTGCAGCGGAAGCCGGGCAGGTTGACGAATAAGGGATACCCACTTTGAGGGTAACCGTAAAAGATTGCCTGAGTTCGGCGCTCAGAGTCAGAGGATAAGCTTTCCAGCCGGAGTGATTAGAATTTAACGACTTACGCGACAGTAACAAATCCCCTGAAATCTCAATACTGGCTTCATCACTACGTCCCTGATGAGATACCAGAAATGCTTTCAGCACATGTTGCAATAATGCCGGTGTGATTTCCCCTTGTGTCAGTTCGTCCAGAAGAAGATAAAGGCGAGACATATGGATCCCCTTTTCAGCTTCAGGTGAACTGAGAAGGTTTATGCCGGCATTGACCTTTGCTGATACCGGCCTACCTGCGATGTCTATCGGCAGGTCAATTTGCTCCATGCCAACCCAGGATAATGACTCTCCCTCACCGTCACCCTTAGTGGACTGAATATCCGGTAGCATGCCGGGGCATAAGGTTTGTTTGGCTGCAATACTCATATATACCTGCCTGATCTGATATTTACTCTCATCCCTACCCTGCCCCCCGCTTGGGCCACCGCTTTATTTCTTTTGATACTGAATCTCAACTTTTTCCTCCTTTGTTTTGGCTTCAATACTTAATTCTGCGGTGGGCCTGAGTAGCAGGCGTTGCAGACCGATAGGTTCGCCTGTATCCCGGCAGAAGCCATATTCTCCATTTTCAAGCCGTATCAGCGCTGCATCATATTTCGGCAACAGGCGGCTTTCTCTGTCTATCTGTCTGAACAACAGACGTAACTGTTCTTCACGAATGGCGATGTCACCTTCGTCACCCGTTTCTGGATCCTCCTGCAACTGTTGCTTCATCTGGTCTATATGATCAAGCACCTCCTGCCTTTCGTGGCGGATAAGCCGCCGGAAGTAGTCCTGTTGCGCAGGGTTCATGTAGTCTTCTGACGGCATTGCCAGGATTTTTTCTTGTTCAGCGCGGGTAGGTTTAGTCATGTTCTGTACCGATAAAATTACACACTAAAACGTTATAACATAACATCATCTGTCGCTACAAAATAACCTGTTAAGCCAGCCGGGCCACTTTCGTGGGCCAGGGATCGTGGAAAATTCCCCCCTGCTGCCACCAGCGAATTTCCTCTTCAGTGAGTAAACACTGGCGCAACGCGAGGACAAAATCGTCAATTTCGCCGCTCTCGCCAATAACAGTCAGGCGGCAGCGCCGGTCACCAAATCTGCCCGGCATTTTTGCCAGTTGCTCATGGATAGCTGCGCGTTCTTCCTTTGTCAGTGAATTATCAGTGTGGGTCAGGACCCCGGCTTTCCAGTAGCTTATGAATTCGAGATTGATGCTTCCTGCGGCCTGGTTCCACAGTAATGCCAGGTCATCCCTTCCCGGTAGCCAGAAAAAACCCTTGCTGCGGTAAACGCCTGCGCCCATGAAGCGATGGCAGGTATCCCACAGCCGCTGCGGATGAAATGGACGGTCATCCTCAATGACCCGCCACGAAATATCATATTTTTTGTCGGGTTCATCCGACAAAACTGCATCAATTGCATCCTGAAGCTCATCAATAAGTAACGCCACCCGATGAAAATCGTAATCCGGCATGGAAAGCAATTCATCCAGCTGTAAATTTCCCCAGGGCACAGCCATAATTGCAACCTGCGGATTAAGTGGATGTATGGCTCTGGCTACCTCAGTAACAACATAGAAGGGTAATCTGTCGTTTTTGGTTAACAAGAGCTTATTACAGAACATAATCTGTTCTGCCAGCAGGCTTTCCACTCCCCGGGTCCCTTTATTGAGGTGCTCCTGGAAAACCGGAATAAGCTTCTTTCCACCGTCGTAGTCATCATTAAGCATGACCGTATCTACAAGAGACAAAAATGCTTTGAGACTTACCTGGGTGTGTTGCCGCAGATAGCGGACCAGGGGAAGAGGATGGCTGCTGCCTGACGTTTCCAGTAAAATAAAATCCGGAGACCGTGTTTCGAGCAGGTTTTTCAGCGCGGAATCCAGCTTCTGGATCCCACTTCTGCTGCTGATACTGTCTGCTGAAATACTCACAAAATTGTTACTGGCTGCATCAACGATTTCTGTGTTGGCTATCAGGACGCCATCCACATCAAGTTCACTCATGTCATTAACGATGACGGATACAGCCATTCGCCGTTTGTGTGCCTGTGTAAGAAGGTTTTTTAGCAGAGTAGTTTTCCCTGCCCCCAGAAAACCATTAAGGATAATGAGCGGTGTTCTTTTCATAGCATCCGGCCTTATGTCGCTAAACGTTAATGCAATCAAGTTGCAATAATACCGGCTTCCTGCCAGAATTCAAATAACATGACTCGGAGGGGGAAATATGACAACACCAGTAGCCAAAACGTATGACTGGAAGCAAACGTTGCGCACACATGGTTTGCGGGCAACGCCATCCACCCTTGCAACGCTGCAGTGCCTTGAACATGCCAGCCAGGCCATGAGCCATGACGATTTAACTCAGCAACTGGGCGAGCAGGCTCCCGATCGTGTGACCCTTTACCGAATACTGGAGCGGCTAATGCAGGTAAGTATTGTCCAGCGTTATACCGACTCGGCAAGAACTCAGCGTTTCGCTCTGACCCAACGGGCTGCCGTAGGACTTTTTGAATGCGATAACTGCCATCATGTTATTCCTATTGAGCGGGAGCCAACCCTGGAAGCGGCCATTGGATTGGTAAAGTCACATCTCACTGGGCATGGTATGACCGAGCTGTGGATCTGCTTGACTTTTCTGCAAACTTGTGGGGAAAATAAAGGTATTTATGACATACCTGTGGTCATCTACCGCAAGGAGTTCCGATAGATGGCCCGCATTTTCTCTCCTCCGGAGAGCATCGGCTCCCCACTTGGCTGTGTGGGCGCAGATAGAACACCAAAGCGCGATGGTGATCTCGCTGTAAGCGGGTTGTGCGCGACGAGGAGGTCGATTTTGACAAACGTGCTATACAGGGTCACAGCTGCACACATTGAAGTCGTGAACGTCGTTCATGCCCGCCCTCAGAATAACGAAACAAGGAGAAAACTTTCATGAAATCTCTATTTTCCTCTATCGTTCTGCTTGCTTTGAGCGTCCCCGGGGGGGCTATGGCAGATGAAGTCACCCACACCCAATACGCCTGCGATGACAGCAAAACGCTGGATGTGGTCTACATCGGGGACTATGCTGTCATCCAGCAGATGGATGAGTTGATCCCGATGAAGCGGGCTGTTAGTGGTTCAGGCATGCGCTATGTGCCGCTCAACAAGGATTACATCTACGAGCTGTGGGGCAAAGGCAGCAACATGAATCTTTCCACCTATGATGGTAAAAAGAACGAAGACATCCTGAGCAACTGCAAGCCGTAAGCATTCAACGAGACAGCCCGTCATAGCCACGACTGCGGTTCCGATCACGCCCTCGGCCCAGCTCTGATTGTCTGTGGGACTGACCTGCAAAACAGGGGGGGGCTGAAAGATGTCCTGATAGCCTGAGTGGATGGACTCATTGGCTTTCCTGAAGTAGTCAGTGTGCGGAAGTGGATTTCCGTGTCTCGTTGTTGCACAAACACGACAACGCCGAATAGCTTCGCGTTTTATTAGGGCGAAGCTTGGAAGAAACACCAACTGCGCCATGTCTTTACCCGCAGCCAAGATGCCGATGCAACCCAGCAGATGCTACAGTTCAGGCGTAACAAAGCCACCGTTGGATCGCATCACAGCGCGCCGTTGCGATAACGGCTCAGCGTGGCAATCACTTCACTCAAAGGTTTATCGCTGAAGCTCAGAATGCCCTGCGACCAAGCGGCGCTTTCATCATCCACTGAGGCTATTGCACCAAATTCAGGCGCGCTAAACTGCAGACTCTCGCTTTCAAGGCCATGTACCAGATCAAATCGCGACTAATACATCTTATCCTTAAGCCCGGGCTTTCAGACGATCCAGTTTTTCAACTTTCTGACGAA
>OGGW01002144.1_pt1 | contig 13045 bp, 7 predicted proteins | sample 1571291 | NCBI WGS metagenome assembly OGGW01 (sample SAMEA2582028, study PRJEB24529) | metagenome | biome: Human gut stool | place: China | collected 2011 | reverse complement strand
GTTCATGTCTCGTTGACAGGGACATAAGTTGTCTTCTCTTCGGTGGCAACTACTTTTCCCTGAGCGTCGAGCAGTTCATATGCCAGTGTCAGATTGGTTGCAGCCGGACGATGATTGCGCAGGTCGACGTTCAAAGCGAATACTCCGTTCTTGTAACTGTCATCCAGTGTCGATGTGATGCGGAAATCTTTCAGGGCGGCTTTGGGCTGTGAATACAGATAAACATCCCGTTCGATACCGCTGATACGCCAGAAGTCCTGACATTCCAGATAAGAACCTGTGCTCCAACGGAAGATTTTCAGTGTAAGTACATTCTTACCCGGTTTCACGTATTTGTTGATCAGGAATTCTGCGGGGTTCTTGGAATCTTCGCTGTATCCTACTTCTTGTCCGTTGATGTATACATATACACCTGATTTCGCTCCGGCGAGGTGGAGGTAGATATCCCGTTCTTTCCAATCGGCGGGAATATCGATGTCCCGACGGTAGACTCCCACGGGATTGGCTTCCGGAAGGCTGGGAGGCTGCGGATTACGGGGCTTGAACTCATAACCGTGGTTGGTGTAGATAGCCACTCCATACCCTTGTACTTCCCAGTTGCCCGGGACTTTGATATCATTCCAGGAGTCCGTGCTCACGGAAGGGTCGGTGATATTGGCGGGAAGGTCTTTGTAGCTGTCTGCGAAGAAGAACTTCCATGTACCGTTCAGCAACTGATAATAGTTGCTTTTTTCAAACTTCCCGGTAAGTGCATCAGTCCGGTTATCGTACGTCATGAAGGAAGTACGCGGATATTCTTTATTGACCGATACAACTTGCACATCCTGCCAGTAAGGTTTGTCGGATGTCTTTTCGGCCATAGCGCCTGTTGTTAACAGAGAGAATATTCCTGCCAGTAATAGGTGATATGATCTGTATTTCATGTTTTTCAATCTTGTTTCTTTTTTTATTTAACTTTGATATGGTCGAAGCCTTCCCCATAAACTCCGATAACGGCACTTTGCGATACAAATGCGTTGGGGTCGATATCTTTAATCAGTCGGAAGATGATGGTAGACTCCCGCTTTTTGGCAAGCACAAACATCATTTTCACTTCTCTGCCTGTGTAGAAGCCGGTTGCATTGATGATCGTCACTCCACGGTGAGGGTATTCGTTGATGTGTCGTCCTATCTCCTCATATTTATTGGATATGATAAAAAACTGGACAGACTGACGTGCGCTGTTCACTACCTGATCGAGGACGAAACTGCAAATGTAAAGTGTTGCAAATCCGTATACCACCTTCTCCCAGTCCTTCAGAACGAAATAACTGGAGGTAATGATGATCATATCGCAGATCAGTATGACTCTTCCCAAGGTTATGTCCCGGTATTTGTTGATGATGGCGGCAATGACGTCCGTACCGCCGGTGCTTCCGTTGGCGCAGAACGCAACTCCGATACCGCCGCCACAGAACGATGCTCCGATGACGCATGCCATGAAAGGTTGGTCGCGAAGAAGGGAAACGCCTGATGCCAGTTGCTGGATAACGGACAGGAAGAAAGTCAGGGTGAATACTCCAAAAATAGTTTTAATACAGAACTTTAATCCCAATAACTTAAGCGCAAGCAACAATAAGAAAAAGTTAATGCTGAAATATGTATACTGTACCGGGAATCCCGTTGCCCAATATACAATAGATGCAATACCCGGCACTCCGCCCGTCGTAATGTCGTTGGGGAGTAGGAAAACGGTCCATCCGATGCCATAAAGTATCATACCTACGGCGATCATCACATAATCTTTGGCTTCCCGAAGGATAGTCTGTCTAGAGGGTTTTAAAATATCTGCTTTCATATAGGTGATTATAATAATCAGTAAAGTGCCGAACATGAACTTACGGATAACCTGACTTTTTCCCAGTCTGGCTATCCGTAAGTTTATATATTAATAAGGTATAATGGCTTATTCGGCAAAAGCATGTCTGTAACCTTGCACTCTGTTCCATCCGCCACGGGTGAAATCAGGAACTTCTACCGGAGCAGAACCGTTTTCGATGGAGAGTCTGGTCAGTTCGGCCATACAACACCATTCTGCGAGGTCGTAAACGTCCATGTCCAGTGGCAAACCATTGCGCAGACAGTATACCAGACGATAGTCCATGATATAATCCATACCGCCGTGTCCACCTACTTTCTTGGCAGTTTCTTCCAGTTCTTTGTGAATAGGATCTTTGTATTTAGCCATCAATGCTTTTTTTACATCTTCAGATACAGAACCGTGTGCGTTCAGCTTTTCGTGATTCGGCACATCATTAGAGTCTACTTGTGTAGGTCTCAGACAGTATTCCTCAATCGGATATTTGCTGGCATAGCCATCAGCTCCAACTACCTGGTACATACGGCTGTAAGGACGGGGAGTCATTACATTGTGCTGTATCAGCATTGTTTTGCCGTTCTCCGTACGGATGAGGGTTGTGGTCTGGTCTCCGTTCTGGAAGTCTTTTACTTCTTTTCCGGTAGACTTTTTAATGTATGCCGGACCGTTCACAGCTTTGGTGTCCATAGCTACGAGAGTTTTCATACGGTCGCCACGGTGAATATTGAGTACCTGGCAAGCCGGGCCCATACCATGAGTTGCATATACATCACCACGATGTTTCTGATTGTAGTCCATACGCCAGTTGTTCCAGTAATACGGCCAGAAGTCTTCCAGATTGTGTATATAAGCACCTTCTACGTGAAGTACCTCACCGAATACACCTTGTTGTGCCATATTGAGTGAAGTCAGTTCAAAGAAGTCATATACGCAGTTTTCCAGTTGCATACAGTGTTTGCGAGTCTTTTCAGAAGTGTTGATTAGCTTCCAGATTTCATCCAGTGTCATAGCGGCAGGTACTTCGATGGCTACATGTTTGCCATGTTCCATAGCGTATACACCCATGTCTGCATGGTGTTTCCAGTCTGTAGCTATGTATACCACGTCGATATCGTCACGTTCGCAGAGCTTTTTCCATGCTTTTTCGTCTCCTGCGTAGGAAGCTGCTTTCGGCAGACCGGCTTTCTCCAGTATCTTTTGAGCATTTTCAACACGTTCGGGGAGAAGATCGCATAAAGCTACAATCTGAGTTCCCGGAATATGTGTCCAGCGTTCAACCGCACCAGGACCACGCATTCCCAATCCGATAAAGCCTACACGAACCGTTTCAAGTTTAGGAGTAACGAGTTGGATTACATCTTGCTGATTTGCCGGACGAGCCGGAGTTTCTACTTTAATCGGAGAGAACTTTGCTTTTGTCTTTTGAGCAAAACTGGTCTGGCAGGTCAACAATGCAAGACCGATGAGTGTGTTAAGTAGTAGTTTCTTCATCTTTCTTTTAATTTTTAATTGGGGGTTATTAATTGGTTTTTCATTTCGGTGTCAAAAATACTAATTAATTAATCAATCCAGTGTAATTATTGTAGATATTTTCATTGCCCGTCTATATTTTTGGTAGAAAAAGAGTCGCACTATTCGCTATGTTATAATGATATTTTCGGCATCGCCCGAACAGTGAGCGATGCCGTTTCTACATCTGTAATGTGTGTTAAGTTAAATTATTCTTATAACAGAATACGTTTTCCGTCAGCTTGTACGGCATATAATTTGGCATTCACCATCAATATAGATGAAGGAATCTCGAAAGTCGTGAAGGTAGAAAAATAAAGTAATTTTCCATTTTCATCATTCTCTCTGAGTTCAAAAGCCACAGCTTCATCTCCGTTTTGGATGGAGACCTTGCGTCCTGCCAGCTCTGCCGTGATAGCTTTGGTTATCTTCTGATTTTCTTTGAATTGAGTGTAATATCCGACATCTCCGACTGCCGAATAGCGGTAGTCATTCGATGGAAACTCACTTTTCTTTCTGTCTTCAATGTATTGGAAAGCATGTTTCGGGGCAGGGAATTGTGCCATGTATTCTTTTGCTTCCCGAATCATCGCATCACTTACATAGTATTTGTATGTTCCATACTGTTCGATAGTCGTATTGACAGGTTCGAAGAATCCCCACATCTCGAAAAAGTCTGTCAGGTTCTGATTGGCGGCTTTACTTGCCATTTTGGCAAATTCAAGTTGCTTTTTCCCGGGATCTTCACCTTCGGTCATATTCACTTCACGCATCAGTTTGAAAAGTGTTTGCCAGAAATCTGTTTTATATTCGCATCGGTGATAGTAAATCCATAGTTGCCAGTTCATTCTCATATGCGTTTCTGTGTCTTCGTTCTGGTGGGTTGCGTCTCCCATATTATACCAAGCCTGCCCGTTGGCATAACGGGCGGTTGCAACGCTTCCTAACCCGTTACCACGCGATTTGTATTTTCCTAATTTATAGATAATGAAATTAGAGAACAGATTATTAGATGATTCGGTAGAACTGGCCCAGTTAATAGCTGCCTGATGAACATGGCCAATTTCATGAGCTGGTCCCCACGCGTTATCTTCCGCCGCCATTACATTATCTTCCAACAAGATATTGCCTAAGTAGGTATAGACAAATCCGATTTGATAGTCAGAAGCCCACATATAACTTCCTTCCGGTGAGATGGCAAATAAATGGTTGTTGACTTGTGATGGGCGTACATCGTCAATTCCCATTAATTCTTGTTGCCAGCCGACAATGTTATCCCATAGATGGATGGCTGAGAGGATGTTGTTGGGTACATATTCCAATAATTTGTTGCGGTGGAAATAGAACATGATCTTTTCACCGCGTATGCAGAAGTATTTGTGTGTTGATTTTTTCAATAATTCAGCGTATTTTTCGTCTGTCTTATGTTCTTTCAGGTCGAAGAAACCGTTCACTGTGCCACTTCCGAGTGGTATGTGAATTTTGATGGGTTTTGCTGTATTTGAAGTCAGTTCGGTGTTGTACATGACAAACAATTGTCCTTCTCCTTTCATAGTCAGTTTGTTGACTCCGGGATTTAGCATATAGACATCGCCTGAAGAAGCAGTTTGCTTGTATTCTGTTCCTGTTTCCCAAATACACTGCATTGAAATATTCTGTCCGTATGTGTCACCAACCAATCCGATGATATCGTCTCCTGCCTTGACGGATATACCAGTCGGATTGTCGAGATCACTATATTTCTTAGTCATTAATTTATCCGCCCATTCAGCAATATTACTGTATGGTTCATAGCTGCGAATGCGAAATTCTTTTTCCCATTTGTCGTATGTATTGTCACGAACCGGTTCTGCTATTCTGACGAAATAGTCTGGCAGAGCTTGTATCTGTTCGTTGGTGACGTTGTTCTTTATTTCCGTACAAGTTATATCGGTGCAAACGGTAATAAGTTTGTTATCCAGGGTGTTATCCGTATTTGTTTTGTAAAATTCCATTTCATCACAGCTTACAAAATCACCCAGACCGCTTAATACTTCGAATTTGATTCCGGTCGCTTTTATGCCTTCTGAAAATGAAACTTTGGAAGGAGCATTCTGCTCTTTAAAGTCATATTCTCCCTGTAATGTATAATCTGATCGGTCAGGATTGGTTGTTGTATATACTTTGACCTTTCCGAAGTTTCCATTACCGGATCGTGTATAATAAATTAAGTAGTCTATTTCCGTATCTCCTTTAAAATAGTATTCCAGCGTGACAGGGAATTTGGCGGATTGTCCCCACGGAGTGTGGAAAGGGGCAGCTCCATCAGTTGAAAATTTGCCATCATATGTATTTTCAATATCCTGTCCCTCCTGATGCTCACTCGCTTTGCCTCCGGTTGGTGTAACCTTGATGTCACCCTCAACAATTACTTCGCCTTTGGCATATTGATTAACGGTGATAGTATAGGTAGCAGTAGTTGATGTTACTTTTATGTTGGCTGTTCTTTTGGTTTCGCCTGTATTTTCATTCACTGTAATTCTCAGGAAAGTTCCTTCTGCTGCTGTCTTTTGTTTTGAGCATTGTAGCCAGTTTGCTTCATAAGAGACACTCCATTGAGCTAACTCCATAGATGTGTTAATTGGAATCTGGACAGACGTACTTGATTTATCCAGATTTTGTATCAGATATTCTTCACTGATACTGAAGGAGCTATTTATAATCGATTTTTCGGTATCCTTGCATGCCAGTGAAACTGTGAATAGAGTAAAAAGGGCTAACAGGTTAGTAATGAATCTTTTTATTGTCATTTTTTTGCTGTATTAGTTTTTAAGATAGATGAGGTATAAAAGGGTGAATCAAAAGTCTGACTCACCCTTTGTCTCTCATTTATTATTCGGACAGTATGAACAGACTAAATTCGCTCCATACAAAGAAGGAACCACCGGTCCAGTTGCTTTCACATTCAAAGCGTAAGGTGTTGGCAGCATTGTCTATTGAAACGTCGGGAGAAACATAAACTCCTGCAGCACCTGACGGGAGACCATCTTCATCCCACGCAAAACGCTTGTAAAGTTGTAAATTGTTCTCATTCGTTCCTGTATATAAATTGAACCATGCCAAAGCGGCATTTCCGTTATTTGATCTGTTTGTATAGGTGAAACGGAATGTCTTAGTTGATACGGGCAATTTTACTTGAACATAATGCTTGTCGGCAATTGATACACTCCACGCGCTGTGGAAGTAGGTACCTATATCTCCATCCAATAAATTAGCTAAGGAACCTTCTGACGGTTCTATTGCATTACTGGAAAGCATGTCCGCTGTCAGACTGTATTTTTCAACAGATGCAACCAGTATAAATGGATGCGTGTCAAATGCAAAACCGTCTTTTCCATTAATTTCCAGAATCTTTATACCCACCTTTCCGGAGGTCTTCGTAAACTTAGGGATATTAACTTGAACAGAAGATGTGTTTCCAGGCTCAAATGAGATGATATCCGAAACCAACGTTGCTCCTTCTAAGGTAGTAGTAGTTTCATCAATTGCTACTTTACAGGTGAAATTCCATTGGTTTTCGACTTGCAATCCTAAATCAAGAGCAATGGTGCCTCCACTTTGGGGCAGATATTTAGTCACGGTTCCTGAACTGGATTCAGTGACTGAAAGAGAGGGAGTAATAATCTCCGGTTTCAGAACTAATGTGTTTTTATCCGCCAGGATGGAATCGGATGTACTGGTCAGCATGATTGGAAGGACACACGTTTGTCCCTCTTCAAGAGTCTGCTCAAAGATTTCTATCTCGTTGGTATTCAACTGTAAATTGATGATCTTATAGGTTTCAGCAGAAGAATAATCGAGTTCTTCCATGTTGAACGAATAACAATTGGCAGGCATTGCCACATAGTCCAAACCTCTCTCGGAGATATACTTCTCAAAATTGACTGCATCCATTGCACCGATATGGGCAGAAGCTGTCAATGTGGGTTGACTTCCGGATTTAATGACCGTTATTGAATAGTTGGTAGCCTCTCCTGTTTTATAAAGATCTACGGCTTGCTCACCGGTGGTCTGCAGTGATAGTATTTTCTCATATTCCTGCGGATAGGTATCGTCATAATTGTCGCAGGAAGTATTCATCAGAATCATCCCGCACAAACACAATGCTATTGATATATGTTTCATATATATTCTATATTGTTATGAATGAATAAAAAATAATTAATATCCGGGTGCTTGTACCATTTGCGGATTTTTGTATACTTCGTTGTAGAATACCGGATTCAGGTACATGCGGTTTTCCCACACATAAGGTGCATCAACTGGAGTTGGTTTATTAAATTCTTCTAATGTTGGACTTTGAACTTCTGCATTCAATCCTTCCCGTTTGTTTGCTCCAAAGTACTTGGCTCCTTCTGCCCAACGGCGGACATCGAAGAAGCGGTGACCTTCGTTCCATAATTCAACAAAACGTTCATTGTGTACCCAGTCTTTTATTGTCATATTATTTGTGATATCAGCCAATGTTAATTTAGGGATTCCGGCACGTTCACGAACAGGATTTAGTGCATCAATGGCTTCCTGTGTATTTCCTAATGCTGCATGGCATTCTGCTACGTTTAGGTAGAGTTCGGCCAGGCGGAATAAGATAGTAGGTGCGCTTGTTCCGCTTGTAGAACCGCCGGCTGTATAGAATTCAGTTACCGGATCAACAAACTTTTGTGTCAGGAACCCTGTGACACTATGGTCACGATTAAATAGAGACGGATTGTAACCGTGCATTTCCGAATTCCTCATTTCCAGTTTCAGAGGAGAACCGGCCGCAAATTTAGTTCCGTAGTCACCACCGTCAAAAGCCATCCATGCATAGAAACGAGGTTCACGACCCACATTCAATTTGATAATGTCTTCCCGTGAAGAGATACCTGCTGACTCAAACCATTCAGAGGAAGGAGTAAAGTCAAGGTCTTTTTCAGGTAGTTTCCCGTTAGCTGTATAGAAATGTTCGAACGTATATAATGTAGGAGATACACCACTATAACCAGCATGCCATGTTCCATCCGATTTCTTCAGAATACGAAGCGGATAACGGGAATAAAAATCAAACTGGTTGGATAATCCCCAGATAATTTCTTTGTTTCCTTCAGATTCACGTGTACTTACGGCATAGCGCATCTTCATTACGTTTTTCAGGAATTCTTTATTATCTTCCACGTCTGCTACTCCGGGAACAAAAGGTAAGTTCAGGGATTGTCGGGAGTAATATTCGTCGTCATCGTAAAGTTCACGGTCACCGGAAGTTGTAGCTAATGTAAGTGCTTCCTGACATGCGGCCAGTGCTCTTTCCCATTTGCTCTTGTCATAAGTATTGCTTACCAAAGCTTTACCGTAACCCGGAGTCTCGAAATTCTCATTCTGCCAGTTAGGGTAGGGGAAACTTCCGTTCCATAAAGGAGATGCGGCATAAAGTAACAAACGTGCTTTTACAGCTTTAGCTATAGTAGATGTAGCGCGACCCCATTCATTGGTAACGGTGCGGTTGGCAGGAAGTACTTTGGCGGCTTCATCCAGCTGGTTCGCAATCCAGTCTACACAATAGTCAAAGTGAAAACGTCCATTATACTCTGACGTTGGGGTATCCATCGGAATGTACGAGTCTGTAATTGGGATGGGACCATATCTTCTTAAAGTAGCGAAGTGGTAATAAGCTACCAGGAATTGGCATTCGGCTCTCCATTGTTCCTTTTCTGCATCAGATGCAATGTCGCTTCCCGCATTTTCCAACTTTTGTAAAAACAGATAACATTGTCCTATATATTGGTAAGTAGTTCCCCATAGCCAGTCTTGGTTAGTGGATGATGCAGTGTTAAATGCATAGGCGCCCCAATAACCGTCTGTGTTCCATGAATAAGGTAATACATATTCGTCTGTCGTAGAGTTTATTTCCCCCAGATAGGCACTGGGTAAGTCTGTACTGACACCTCCATAACAGGAATAAAGAAATCCTAAAGCTCGGGTGGGGCTTGACATTGCGTCATCGATATTGGGTTGTTCGGGTGGAACGACGTCTAGATAATCACATGAGGTTAAGCCCAATGCAGTGATAATAACTGCTATACTTATATTTTGAAAGATGCGTGTTAGTTTCATATTTTTTCTCATAATAAATTAGAACTGAAGTTGAATTCCGACATTGACAGTTTTTTGCATAGGATAACTGTTCCAAGAAGACAGTTCAGGATCCCAAAGGCCAAACGGACTAAAGGTGAATAGATTGGCTGCGCTGACGAAAATACGTCCGTAAGGTATCTTATATCCTACTTCTACATTCTTCAATCGGAGGAAAGAACCATTTCTCAACCAGTAACTACTGTTCACTGTATTGTTGGCAACGTCTGTTGCAAGTAGTCCCAAACGAGGATATTTGGCATCCCAATTCTGTTTTTCTTCCGACCAGTAATTATCGGCTATATATTTTAATACATTTCTGTTACCGACGGCTATTCCTTCTTGGAAAGGGTCAATACCGTTTGTCATGATAGAACGCAGAGCAGAGCCACTGAAGAAGACACCAAAATCAAACTTTTTGTAGTTGACAGTTCCGCCAAATCCGTATTGTAAGCGTGGAGTACTTCCATATTTGGAGATCATCGTCTGGTCATCCGAATCAATGATACCATCACCGTTAAGGTCACGATATTTAATATCTCCGACCTTGGGTGTAGAACCCAAATTCTGGGCAGGGCTGTTATCTATTTCTTCTTGTGACTTGAATAAGCCTTCTGCTATGTAGCCGGTAATGCGTGAATAAGGTTTTCCGGTTTCTGACTTCCATATAGTCGGATATTCCGGTTCATCCACATAGACCATTTTATTTTTGTTGTAGGTGAAGTTTGCCTGTAGACTGACAGACAAATCTTTGGAGAAGTTATTGGCATAATTAATACTGAATTCCACTCCTTTATTATCCATTTTACCAATATTACTCCAAGGTTTGGCAATATGATAAGCCAGCGATTGTGGCCATGCTTCACGGTTCATGAAGATGTCATAACGCTTGTCGTAGAAATAATCGAAGGTAAATGTCCAGTTTCGGAACAATGTAAAATCAATACCGATATCGAGCTTCTTTACTTTTTCCCATCCCAAACCGGACATGGCGTAGTATGCCATCTGAGGACCTCCTAATTGGTAGTCCATATTTTGTCCGGAAGTCCATTTCAGATAAGACAGGTCGTTGTTTGTAATCTTGTCTATATACAGGTAATAACTTCCGCCGGCTGTTGCCAGATCGTCGCTACCTACAAGACCGTAGGAACCTCTGATTTTGAGATTGTCCACTACATTTTTCATTGGTTCGAAGAAAGCTTCATTGCTTATCACCCATCCTAAAGACACGGCAGGGAAGAATCCGAAACGGTCTTCTTTGGCCAGACGTTCGGTCCCGTTGTAACCGAAGTTAAACTCAAACAGATAGCGTTGTCCGTAATCATAAGTAAGACGTCCGGAAAGGCCTTGATTACGGTTGGGTAACACATCGCTTCTGTATTCGCGTTGTTTGTAGAGTAACATGGCACCTACATTATGCAGACCGAATTGACGGGCATAGTTTAGGTTGAACTGTAATTCAAATGTTTGGTCGGATGACTTTCCGATAGCCGACTGACTGATATAATCGCTGCCATTCGAATTTAGCAGTTCCAATTCATAATTCGTATTTTCCAGGTCGGTTTCATCGTAGCTTCCGCTTTTTATGCGATAATAATAAGGAGCAATGCTACGATCAAAGTAAGAACTTGACCAGGTTTTGAAATTTACAAAAGCATTAATTTTAAGCCCTTTAGTGATAAAATCCAAATCCTGATCTATCTTGATAACTGTGTTAAGTGTATTTTCGTTCGTTTCGGCAAATGATGTCATCATCCTGGCATAGGGGTTCGTGTATAAGGTACTTCCTGAGATGATGTTGTTGCCGTACATGATACGCCCGTCTTGACTTGGATAAGTAACCGGAAATTCTATGGGGGTAGTAGTCAGAATCTGTTTGAACAAATCCTCGCTTGATACATTCGGGCTTTTTTTCTGACGGATCTGAGCGTTCATATTCATTTTGATTGTCGTCGTCGGCGTCAGTTTATAAGCAATATTATTCTGGAAGGTATAGTTCATTATATTAATATTGTTGTTCCATGAATATGCTTTCCCTGTGTTCAGCAAGCCTGAATCATGGCTGACATCCAAACTCATGTAATATTTAACTTTAGAACCACCACCGGAAATGTTGACGTTGGCACGTTGGCGCATACTCATGTTTTTAAACAATACGTCTTGCCAGTTTACATCGGGGTATAGGTATGGGTTGACTCCGGATGCCGTACGTTCCATGTCTGTAGCACTGTATTTGGGTGTAGCGGAAGAGTTTCTGGCTAATGAAGCTTTATTATACATATCCATATAAGTAGCTCCGTCCACAAATTCCGGGAACTTGTCTAAGTAGTTGAAAGAATTTTCTGCTGTAACGTTGATGGATGTTTTACTATTGTATTCTCCGCCTTTAGTTGTGACGATCATTACACCGTTAGCTCCGCGTGAACCATAGATAGCGGTGGCAGATGCATCTTTAAGGATAGAGAAACTTTCAATATTCTCGGCCGGCACATAATTAAGGTCACCGGATGATATTTCTACATCATCCAGTAAAATCAGAGGAGTTGCTCGTCCACCGAAAGTACCGATACCGCGAATGTAAAATTCGGCACCGGAGCCAGGCTCTCCGGAATTTGTTTTTGCGATGACACCCGCCAACTTTCCGGCAAATGAATTGGATAAAGTAGATGACGGCAGCTTGAGGCTGGCACCTTTTATACTTGTGATAGCTCCTGTTACGCTGACCTTCTTTTGGGTACCGGAACCGACTACGACAACTTCATTCAAGGTATGATCGTCTCCTTCCAGTACAATTTTGATATTCCCTAGATCTTCTACAGGAACTTCGCGAGTTTTATATCCGATGTAAGTTACGACAAGGATCGTCTTATTGTCGGGTATGGAAAGACTAAAATTACCATCAATATCCGAGATTGTACCGGTGTTCTTGTCACCTTTAATCGTGATGTTAGCTCCAATGATGGGGCTATCGTCCACTGCGTCTATAATAGTACCGGTTACAGTACGTTTTTTCTTTTGTTGGGTGTTATTCGTTTTTTGTACGTTAAGAATAACCTCTTTGTTTTTTACGATATAGCTAATACCGCTGTCTTTGAAAACTTCATCCAGAATCTCGTCAATAGGACCATTACAATTAATGTCTTTCCGTTGTTTGTCTTCGAGATCTGCTGCATTGTAGAAGAACGTGTAGTCGCTGTTTTTTTCTATAAGCTGGATAGCTTGCATAATAGTGATTGATTGCCCCTTGATAGATATGTGTCCTTGAGCTCCAAGAGCGGACAAGGGGTAAAAGAGCAAAACGAGTGCGATATGCTTCAGATATCGCCTCCGGTAACAACTGTGATTTTTTTTCATGATTTAACTTGTTGTGAGGTTAAATATTGGGTTAATTATTAGAAATATGGTTAATTATATATTACTATTTTTCTATTCTGTTTTTTGTATGTAAGGTTAAGGCTGAAACAGAGTTTATCTATCTCGTGATCCAATGTTTCATCATACCGGATGCTGCCTCTGAATGAAGCCTGTTAA
>OGGW01002143.1_pt1 | contig 13046 bp, 10 predicted proteins | sample 1571291 | NCBI WGS metagenome assembly OGGW01 (sample SAMEA2582028, study PRJEB24529) | metagenome | biome: Human gut stool | place: China | collected 2011 | reverse complement strand
CCAAAATGTTTATCTTTAATTATCAATCACTGTAAACCTTTTTCAGGACGGGACATGCCCCGAGACGGTTGTAATATTGCACCGGGAACCAACCCGGCCCCGGAAGCCTGAAACTGCGAGTTACAAATACTCTTCCCGGCTCAATGAAGAGCTGAACAGCCGCTTCAACGGGTTGTTCTGCAAAGCCGGATCGGAGCAAAACCGCAGCTGTTTTATCGTCAAACGCATCTTCGGCGAGGAGTTCGTCGTCATTAAACGCACCCTCTCGAAGACACGGATCGTCGCCCGTTTGAACGACTTTTATTTCCAGTTTCAGAAACCGAAGATACGGTCTTCAATGAATATGCCTGACGGTATTTATACTTCTGCCGTCATGTTAATGACGCTCCTCATACAGTAACCCGCTCTGATAGATTGTTCGGCCGACAGCGTTATCAAAGTCAAATATAGAATTGCACGCTTGCTCGTTACCTTGGCCCGTCAACTTTAACAACAACAAACGCATGGCAACCGTAAAAGTAAAATTCCGGGCCTCGTCCGTTGCGGATCGTGAAGGCCGACTGTTTTATCAGATAATCCATAACCGCGTAACCCGGCAAATCAGCACCGGTTATAAACTGTTTCCGTCGGAATGGGACGGGCTGTATGCGGGAGGACTTTTATTGAACAGCAAAGGCAAGCGACACGCTTATCTTGCGACATTGAAGAGCCGAATTGCGGAAGACAAAGCCCGCTTGGAGTGTCTTGTCGCCCGGTTGGATCGTGCCGGCGAAAGTTACACCGCCGGGGATGTGGTGAAATTGTATCTTACACCCTCGAATCGAGAGGATTTTTTCACTTTTACCCGGATGCTTATTGGACAGTTGAGACAAGTAGGTAAAACGCACACTGCCGAGCGGTATGTGACAGTCATGAATAGTTTCGGACGTTTTCGCAGGGAAAACGAGCTACTTTGGGAAGAAGTGGATTCCGACCTAATGGTCGAGTACGAAACTTATCTCAAATCGAGAGGCGTATGTCCGAATACCTCTTCCTACTACATGCGGGGACTGCGGGCCATTTACAACCGGGCCGTCGAAAAAGGAAAGACCGTACAGCGCGAGCCGTTCAAGTATGTTTACACGGGCATAGACAAAACCATTAAACGGGCCGTACCCTTGAAAGTTATTCGTCAGATCCGAGATCTGGACCTGACACTGTTTCCGACGATGGATTTTGCACGCGACATCTTCATGTTTTCATTCTACACCCGGGGCATGTCCTTTATCGACATGGCTTACTTGAAAAAGAAAGATCTGCAAGGCGGAACTCTTTCCTACCGCAGACAGAAGACGGGGCAGCAATTGTTCGTCAAATGGGAGAAACCCATGCAGGAAATCGTCGACAAATACAATACGAACGGGACTCCTTATCTGCTGCCGATAATCCGGGACATGAATGCCGACATTCGCCGGCAGTATAAGAACGCCGCGCATCTGGTAAACGATAAGTTGAAGAAACTGGGCGAGAAATTGGGACTGACCGTTCCCCTGACCAGTTACGTCGCCCGCCACGGATGGGCATCCATCGCCAGGAGCAGAAACATTCCGCTTGCGATTATCAGCGAAGCAATGGGGCACGATTCGGAGAAGACCACGCGGATCTATCTCGCCTCTTTGGACACCACCTCCGTGGACAAGGCGAACAGCCGAATTCTGAAAGCCCTGTAAACATTAAAGGGGCTTACTTTGGGAATAGTATCAAAAATCTCCTTCAAAAGATATATCTCTTGAAGGAGATGCTCTTTTTGTCGAATTGAGCCGTTTGTAGATTCCTTTTTTTGCAGAAGTCGGCTATCGCATATTGATAGTTGGAGAAATAAGCTACGAATAAGTCTTCGAAATAAACCGGGGATTTTAATCGACAAATACAAGTTCTCTTTGCAAGAGAAATGGCAGAGCGAAAAATATTTTATTATTAACATCTTACATCAGCCAAAGCCTGGATTTGCACAACAAATCACTGCATCTGCTTAACATTTATTGAACTGGAAAGAGGTCGATAATTCTATTTTTCATCGGATTCTATTGCTGTATCCCATATTTTTCATAACTTTGTAACGATGTACTATTTCTCTTGCAAAGAGATATATCGTTAATGGGATCCACCAAAGGAAATCGTAAGCAGCCTGTAATCGGTAAGAACGGAGCGGAGCGGCGTTTTCGATGAACGATTCCAACTGATCGGTAGGGAGAGGCGAAAGATAAATTGTTGTGCAACAGACTACTTCTCTCTGTAAGAGAAATATTAACGGACGCAAAGTTATGCAATTTAATGGAAATAACGACCTAAAACAGATGGAATTTTCGTCTGCCGGACTTGCCAAAAGGTTTCTGCCCAACAAATGTTGCTCAAATGAACAGTCTTTTGAGTGTAATTTCCGCTTGTTTCCCAGATAGTTATAACCAATTACATCCATCACTCTTTCTCTTACAGAGAGAAAGAGCGTAAAATAAGTAGAATATTTTTTGCGGATTTGCGGAATAAATGAATGATTATTCCGGCAGAGATAAATATAAACGACTGTAATACATGCCAATACGCAGTTTGGCATGAACTAAAGATAGGCGACCTGATTGAAAAAACGGGCATAAGTATGTATGGATATCGCCTCGCCCAATACAGAAGAAGTCACGACCGCCCGCTGGTTCGTCATGCGGGCCTACAAAAGTGAAAAAAGAGCGGAGGAGAAACTCAAAGGTAAAGATGGTTTGGAATATTTTATTCCGAAATGTTATGCCGTAAGAGTCTATCACGGAGTGAAATCGAAACGCCTTGTTCCGGTCATTCCGAATCTCGTATTCGTACATGCCAGCCGCACGCAGATCACTGATTTCAAGAAACGCTACAATTTCCTGCAATTCGTGATGTGGGAGAAAAGTACGGGTTTGGAATATCTTGTTGTTCCGGATGACCAGATGGAGAGTTTTATCAAGGTTTCCTCCCAATACGGAGAAAATATCTCCTACTACAATCCGGATGAACTCGACCTTCGAAAAGGATGCCGGGTGCGCATCCACGGAGGTAAGCTCAATGGAGTAACGGGTGTATTCATGCAGGTGCAGGGCAAAAGAAACCGCCGGGTCGTCGTCCTGCTGGAAGGTGTCATGGCTGTTGCCGCAGAGGTGCATCCCGACTTGATCGAGGTTATTTCCTGATTGCAGGTCATCCGTCAAGCAAAGCAGATACGATCGAATTAGAAAACTATGAACGGCAAACCGAACGTCGAGCCTGCGTGGATGTCATTGAAACGTCTGGTCGAGACCCGTATGATCGAGATACTCCGCAAGGAACAGGACAACAAAAGATACATCCGGCTATACGGGACGGAAGACTATTGGCATGCTTTCGAAGAGTCGGCCTTCCAGTTGGAGCGGCTCTTCCGGAAAGGAGAAACCACCTTGTTCAGCCATAAGGACTATCCTTTTCCGGTGGTGATGGTCAGCATTCCCGACAGCGAGTTGCGGGCTTACATCCAGCAGCATATTCCGGTTTGTGACAAGCACGATTACAAGAAACTGCTGGCGGCAGAATTCTCCGCCGCAGAGTATCGTGCATGGCATGAACACGCGGTGAAAGAGTTTTTGTAATTCTTTACGATTCCCGATGTTCGTATCGTTTTGCGGAAATTGAGGCCAAAGTAGTCACATGCGACCAAGCACACGCCTTGATTGATCCTTGGCTCACGGAAGAATCACTCAAAAAGAGCAAGGCACAGCTGATTCGCCTCTTGGCCGATTTCGACCGTCAGTTTGGCCACGGAGGAGAGGGGGGCATGGATTCGAGATCCGAGCAGGCCGTTTTCGGTCTTCGAATTTCAAACAAATAAAATATTCATACATCAAATCATGTATCGTTTAATTGAAAAACTGCGACTGGATCGTTATATCAGTTCACGGTTGATTTTTGCATTGGACCTGTTGGTTTCGGTCGGGGCCTCTATCATCTCGCTGTTAGTTGCAAGCATTCTTTTGGGTGCTGAAGCCCTTATCTGGAAAACAATCGGCTGGTGGCTCGGAGGATCCGTTGTCTTTTCCTGGATCGCGTTCGTGTTGCTCCAAACCCACAAATCAATCATCCGTCACGCCACCTTGCGGGGTTTGGGCCGTTTGAGTGTCGCCGTTGTTTTCAAGGGAATTGGGATCGCAGTTATATTGGCTTTGGGTGTCGCTGGCCCGACATTTCCAGCGATCTGGATCACTCTGTTGTTTGACATATTGTTGAGCCTTTCAGGACTGGTGATTATGCGCGTTGCCATGGTTGTCGTCTATGACTGGCTCAAAGACAGCCGTCAAAGGCATTGCAAATGCCAGCGGATCCTGATCTACGGAACCGGCGACAAGGGCGTTTCGTTGGTGACCCAACTCCAAAATTCTCAAGAGTATCAGGTCGTCGGTTTCCTGACCTACGGCAAAACACTGAAGAATCATATGCTGGCCGATCTCCCGGTCTACTACTTCGAGACCGAAGAGAATGTCAAGTACCTGCACAACTGCAAGGATATTGACGCCATTCCCTTGGCCCCCGTCCATGAGGCTCGCGAAGAGCAGGAGCGCCTAATCCATTATTGTACGGACTGCAACCTCAAGGTGCTGATCGCTCCCTCGATCGACGAGGTGGTCGACGGCAAGGTGCAGCGTCAGGCAATCCGCGAGATCAGGATCGAGGACCTGCTGGGACGTGAAGAGATCAAGATCTCGATGAACGAGATCATCGCCAACTTCCGCGGCAAGACGATCCTGGTTACGGGCGCGGCGGGGTCCATCGGTTCGGAGTTGTGCCGCCAGCTGGCGACGTTCGGAGTCAAGGAACTCGTGCTGTTCGACAACTCCGAGACGCCGATGCACAACATCCGCCTCGAGCTGGAGGACCGCTTCCCCAATCTGAAGTTCATCCCCGTAATCGGCGACGTGCGCATGATCCCGCGTCTGGACTTCGCCTTCCGCACCTACCGCCCGCAGGTGGTCTTCCACGCGGCAGCCTACAAGCACGTGCCGCTGATGGAGGAGAACCCCTGCGAAGCCGTGCTGGCCAACGTCGCCGGTTCGCGTAACGTGGCCGACAAGTGTATCGAATACGACGTCGAGAAGATGGTCATGATCTCGACGGACAAGGCCGTCAACCCGACCAACATCATGGGCTGTACGAAACGTCTGGCCGAGATCTACGTGCAGTCGCTCGGTCTGGCCATCGAAGCCGGCAAGGTGAAGGGCAAAACGAAGTTCGTCACGACGCGTTTCGGCAACGTGCTGGGCTCGAACGGCTCGGTGATCCCGCGCTTCCGCGAGCAGATCGCCAAGGGCGGTCCGGTTACGGTGACGCACCCCGACATCACGCGCTTCTTCATGACGATTCCGGAGGCCTGCCGTCTGGTGATGGAGGCCGCCACGATGTCGACGGGCACCCAGATCTTTGTCTTCGACATGGGTAAGTCAGTGAAGATCGCCCATCTGGCCAAGCGCATGATCGAACTGGCCGGTCTGGAGGTCGACAAGGACATCAAGATCGAATACACGGGATTACGCCCGGGCGAGAAACTCTACGAAGAGGTGCTGTCGAACACGGAGAACACGCTTCCGACATCGCACGACCGCATCCGCATCGCCAAGGTCCGCGAGTACGACTATATCGATGCCCTCAAGGGTGCACAAGAGCTGGAGGAGCTTTCGCGTGCCGTCATCATTCCGGATATGGTTCGCCTGATGAAGAAGATCGTCCCCGAGTTCAAGTCCAAGAACTCCCGATTCGAAGAGTTCGATAAAGAAACAAAGTAAAATCAACCATAATGAACACAGATTTGAACAAAGACTTAAAGATTGCCGTAGCCGGAACCGGCTATGTTGGTTTGTCAATCGCCACATTATTGGCTCAGCATCATCAAGTAACAGCAGTTGATGTTATTTCTGAAAAGGTGGAGATGCTGAATCGGAAACAGTCTCCGATTCAAGACGAGTATATTGAAAAATATTTGGCCGAGAAACCGTTGAATCTTACAGCGACATTGGATGGTGCTGCGGCCTATCGGAATGCAGATTTTGTCGTGATTGCCGCTCCGACAAACTACGACCCTGTCAAGAACTATTTTGACACAAGTCATGTCGAAGAGGTGATCGATCTGGTGCTTGAGGTTAATCCTCAAGCTGTCATGGTTATCAAATCGACGATTCCTGTAGGTTACTGCCGGAGTTTGTATATCAAATACATGCAGAAGGGGGTAAAACGGTTCAATCTACTTTTCTCTCCTGAATTCCTGCGTGAGAGCAAAGCTCTCTACGACAACCTCTATCCAAGTCGCATTATTGTGGGTATTCCCCAAATCATCGACGATGAGCGGTTCAAGGAGGAGAATGATGCCATTCGTGCAATCGCCGATATTCAGGCGCTTAAAAAAGCGGCCCATACGTTTGCCGCTCTTCTGCAGGAAGGGGCCATCAAAGAGAATATCGACACACTGTTTATGGGCCTGAAAGAAGCTGAGGCTGTGAAGCTCTTTGCCAATACCTATCTGGCCCTTCGGGTCAGCTACTTCAATGAACTGGATACTTATGCAGAGGTAAAAGGCCTGGATTCTCAAGCCATTATCCTCGGAGTAGGTCTGGATCCCCGTATTGGGACTCATTACAACAATCCATCGTTCGGTTATGGAGGGTATTGCCTGCCGAAAGACACTACACAAATGCTGGCAAATTATGCGGATGTCCCCGAGAATCTGATCGAGGCCATCGTCGAATCGAATCGCACCCGCAAGGATTTCATTGCGGATCAGGTTCTGAAAAAGGCTGGGTATTATAGCTACTCTTCAACAAATGATTACAATAAGAAGCGGGAGAAGCCAATCGTGATCGGTGTATATCGCCTGACCATGAAATCCAATAGTGACAATTTCCGACAGAGTTCGATTCAAGGCATCATGAAGCGCATCAAGGCCAAGGGCGCAACGGTTATCATTTACGAGCCGACTCTCGAAAATGGATCGACATTTTTCGGCAGCGAGGTCGTCAACGATCTCGAGAAATTCAAGCAAATGAGTGCAGCTATCATAGCCAATCGCTATGACGCCTGCCTGGGCGATGTCGAGACAAAGGTCTATACCCGAGATATTTTCAGAAGAGATTAAACAGCCTATTATATGTTACCCTACAATATAATACTGAACGGCAAAACAGTTCTGGTAACTGGAGTTGCCGGCTTTATCGGATCGAATCTTGCCAAACGGCTTTTGACGGACTATGCAGAACTGCAAGTCATCGGTATAGACAGCATTACCGACTATTACGATGTCTCCCTGAAACATGATCGACTGAAAGGCCTGGAAGAATTTGGAGATCGATTTGTGTTCATTCACGACTCGATAGCAAATCGGGAAATCATCATCCGCTTGTTTGACGAATATAAACCTGCTATCGTTGTAAACCTGGCAGCACAGGCAGGCGTCAGATACAGCATTACCAATCCTGATGCCTACGTCGAAAGTAATCTCATCGGCTTTTATAACATTTTGGAAGCCTGTCGACACAGTTACGATAATGGGCAGACAGGAGTTGAACATCTGGTTTACGCCTCCTCATCCAGCGTATACGGCTCGAATAAAAAGGTACCCTATTCGACCGATGATAAAGTTGATAATCCGGTATCGTTATACGCCGCGACCAAAAAGTCGAATGAATTGTTGGCGCACGCGTACTCCAAACTATATAACATACCTTCAACCGGATTACGATTCTTTACGGTATATGGCCCCGCAGGACGTCCTGATATGGCCTACTTCGGATTTACGGACAAGCTTGTAAAAGGAGAGAAGATACGCATCTTTAATTACGGAAACTGCAAGCGGGATTTCACCTATATCGACGATATTGTCGAGGGAGTCGTTCGGGTTATGCAACATGCACCGGAGCGCATAACTGGAGAAGACGGACTGCCGTTGCCGCCTTACAAAGTCTACAACATAGGCAACAGCCAGCCAGAGAATCTGTTGGATTTTGTCGATATCCTGCAACAGGAATTAGTACGAGCCGGAGTCCTGCCCGCAAATTATGCTTTTGAAGCACACAAAGAGCTCGTTCCGATGCAGCCGGGAGATGTTCCTGTAACATACGCCGATACAACACCTCTTGAGCACGACTTTGGGTTCAAGCCATCGACATTCCTTAGGAACGGATTGAGAGTATTTGCAGAATGGTATGCAAAGTTTCACAGCGATAAATAATCACTGCCTCATATCAACGACATCCATTCTGCATCTGCGCGCAATACAAACACTTTCAAACTAAAAAAGCACAATACATTATTTTAAGCACTATGAGTATTTTCAAAGACAAAATCCTGCTAATCACAGGCGGTACCGGAAGTTTCGGCAATGCAGTTCTGCGTCGTTTTCTCGACTCTGATATCCGGGAAATTCGCATCTTCTCCCGAGACGAGAAGAAACAGGATGACATGCGGCACTTCCTTCAGGCAAATCGTCCGGACGTTTCAAACAAAGTCAAATTCTATATCGGAAATGTACGTAACCGCGAGGCTGTAGACTTCGCGATGAACGGAGTAGATTATGTTTTCTCTGCGGCTGCGCTGAAGCAGGTGCCCTCTTGCGAATTCTATCCGATGGAGGCTGTACGCACGAATGTAGAAGGCACCAATAATGTACTTCTCTCCGCCATCGCTCATGGAGTTAAAAATGTTGTCGTCCTCTCTACGGACAAAGCTGCCTACCCGATCAATGCCATGGGTATCTCCAAAGCGATGATGGAAAAGGTCGCCATTGCTCAAGGACGCGCTTTGGGTCCGGATGCAAAAACCACCATCTGCTGCACCCGTTATGGAAATGTAATGGCTAGCCGTGGTTCCGTTATTCCTCTTTGGGTAGAGCAGATGATGGAAGGTAAGCCGATCACCATCACGGATCTTAACATGACCCGGTTCATGATGACACTTGATGACGCTGTCGATCTTGTCATGTATGCCTTTGAGCATGGCAATAATGGCGACCTCTTCGTTCAAAAGGCGCCGGCCGCAACTCTCGACGTACTTGCAGAGGCCCTCAAGCAGGTTTACGCCAAGGTGGATCCCAAATACGGAGAGACCGAGGTGAAAATCATTGGTACTCGCCACGGCGAGAAACTCTATGAAACGCTTGTCACGCGTGAGGAGATGCTTCGCTCGGAAGATTGCGGCAACTACTTCCGCATTCCTTGCGACGCCCGCGACCTCAACTACGACAAATTCTTCACGGAAGGCGATGATGCCATCAACCGCATGGAGGACTATCACAGCCATAACACCAAGAGGCTGGATGTCGAAGGCATGAAGGCTCTTCTCCTCAAACTCAATTTCATCCGCGAAGACCTCGGTCTGCAGCCCAAAGCAAAGTCTCGCGATTATAGAAGTGAATAACAGATGAAGATTCTGGTAACCGGAGCAAAGGGTTTCGTGGGTGGAAACCTTTGCTCCCAACTTAATAATATCAAAACAGGTAAGGCCAAGTGCTATGGAGACCTTCAGATTGATGAAGTCTTTGAGTATGACTTGAACAGCACCATGGAGCAACTGGACGCATGGTGCTCCGAATGTGATTTTGTATTCAACCTCGCTGGCGTAAACCGGCCTCAGAACCCGGAAGAGTTCATGTCCGGTAATTTCGGCTTTGCCTCAACGCTTCTTGACACGCTGAAGAAGCATGGGAACAAAGCCCCTGTAATGCTCTCAAGTTCGGCACAGGCATCTCTTTCCGGCCGTTTCGGCAACAGCGAATATGGGCGCAGCAAAAAGGCGGGCGAAGATCTCTTTCTTCGGTATGGAGAGGAAAACGGCATAAAGGTTCTTGTTTACCGGTTCCCCAATCTCTACGGAAAATGGTGCCGTCCTAACTACAACAGCGCCATCGCCACGTTCTGCAACAACATCGCCAACGATCTGCCCATCACGGTCAATGACCCGAAAGTGGAGCTCGACGTCCTTTACATCGACGATCTTGTTGAAGAGATGATCGCCGCTCTGAAAGGCCAGGAGCACCATTGCGAGTTCGAAGGGCTGACCGTATTGCCTTCTGCGGAAGGACGTTACTGCTACTGTCCCGTCACTCATAAGGCTACGCTGGGTGAAATCGTTGGCCTTCTGCACCAGTTCCGCGACATGCCGAAGACGCTGATGATCCCCGAGATCCCGGCCGACAGCCTTGCCAAGAGGCTTTACAGCACCTATTTGAGCTATCTTCCCAAGGATAAGGCCATTTTTGACCTGAAGATGAACTGCGACGACCGTGGCTCCTTTACCGAGCTGGTTCGCACACTCAACTGCGGACAGGTAAGTATCAATATCAGCAAACCGGGTATCACCAAAGGTCAGCACTGGCACCACACCAAATGGGAGCAGTTCATCGTTGTTTCCGGCCACGGCCTGATCCAGCAGCGGAAAGAGGGTACGGACGAGGTCATCGAGTTCGAAGTCTCGGGCGACAAGATTCAGAGCGTCATCATGCTGCCCGGATATACGCACAACATCATAAACCTCTCCAAGATTCAGGATCTTGTAACTGTCATGTACTGCAACGAGGTTTTCAACCCGGAGCGGCCGGATACTTTCTTCGACCCCGTATCAAGCGAATAAAAGCCGAAAGATGGCTGAATAATCAAAACGATCTATGGAAACCAAAACTCCGAAATTCGATTACAGTGACATTCACTGGCAAAATAACGGCAAAATCAAACTCTGCATCATCGTCGGCACCCGCCCGGAGATCATCCGGCTTGCTGCTGTCATCTCCAAATGCCGCAAATATTTCGATGTGATTCTGGCCCATACCGGACAGAACTACGACTATAACCTCAACGGCATCTTCTTCCGCGACCTGAAACTCGCCGAACCGGAAGTCTACATGGATGCAGTCGGAGATGATCTCGGCGCGACCTGCGGCAACATCATCAACTGCAGCTACAAGCTTTTCGCTGCAACCAAACCGGATGCCGTACTCGTTCTTGGCGACACCAACAGCTGTCTGAGTGTCATCGGGGCAAAACGGCTCCACATTCCGATTTTTCACATGGAGGCCGGCAACCGCTGCAAAGACGAGTGCCTGCCGGAGGAGACGAACCGCCGCATCGTGGACATCATCTCGGACGTCAATCTCGCCTACTCCGAGCATGCAAGAAGATACCTTGCTGAATGCGGACTTCCCCGTGAGCGTACATACGTCACCGGTTCTCCCATGGCCGAGGTGCTCCATAAGAACCTTGCCGAGATCCAGGCATCCGATGTACACGAGAGACTCGGACTCAAGAAGGGGCACTACATCCTGTTGAGTGCTCACCGCGAAGAGAACATCGACACGGAGAAGAACTTCCTCTGCCTTTTCAATGCGATAAACGCAATGGCCGAGAAGTATGACATGCCGATTCTCTACAGTTGCCATCCCCGGAGCCGTCACCGCCTTGAGGCTACAGGTTTCAAACTTGATCCGCGAGTACAGGTCCAGCAGCCACTCGGGTTTCACGACTACAATTGCCTTCAGATGAACGCATTCGCTGTCGTTTCCGATTCGGGCACCCTTCCCGAGGAGAGTTCTTTCTTCACCAGCGTAGGACATCCTTTTCCGGCAGTCTGCATCCGCACCTCGACCGAGCGTCCCGAGTCTCTCGACAAGGCGGGCTTCATTCTCTCCGGCATCGACACCAAGGGACTTCTCCAGTCCGTCGATACGGCAGTAGAACTTGTTAAAAACGGCGACTACGGCACCCCCGTTCCTGACTATACGGATGAAAATGTCTCCACAAAGGTTGTGAAGATCATTCAGAGTTATGTGGGCGTAGTGAACAAGATGGTGTGGCGAAAAGAGCTTTAAGTGACACATATCCACACAATCCATAATACAATCGAAACTTAGTCTGAACAATGCTAATAAGTATTATTTAGATTAGACTAAAGGATTACTGGCAGCACAGGTGGAACGAAAGTTCGAAGTTCAATACTTCCTGCCAGTTCAAGAAAAAGCAAATTATTGCTGTTAACAAGTTAAATAAACTAATGCACAAGATTTCAACAAGTAATAAACGAATTGCTAAAAATACACTATTCCTGTATATTAGAATGGTTTTCGTATTACTTGTATCGCTATATTCTACCAGAGCAATTCTTAATGCTTTAGGAGTAGTTGATTATGGTATTTATAATGTTGTAGCAGGTTTCGTTGTAATGTTTGCTTTTTTGAATTCCTCTATGACTAATACTGTACAACGATTCTTCAACTTTGCGAGAGGAGAAGAAAACAAGGATAATCTTAATAAGATATATATCACATCAGTACAAATCCAAATTGCACTTAGTTTTATTACTGTAATTCTTCTAGAAGTTTTAGGTATATGGTATATAAATAGCAAGATGATAATTCCTCAAGAGCGATTAACTGCTGCACTATCGGTCTTTCAATTATCGGTTTGCTCGTTGTTTATGCTGATTATTCAGATTCCATACTCTGCTGCTATTGTAGCACATGAGAACATGGGATACTATGCTATTGTTAGTATGACCGATGCTATATTAAAGTTACTTATAGCCATTACACTACCATTTGTAACTTATGACAAACTGATAATCTACGGAATTATGATGTTTCTTATCTCTGTAGTAAATTTCTTATTCTATTATATCTATGCTAAGCGAAATTTTGAAGAAATCCACTATCGGCATACTTTTTTTAAGGATGAATTTAAATGTATGCTAACATTTTCCGGATGGAATGTCTTTGGATCATTTGCATATACAATGCAAGGTCAGGGCCTAAACATGCTGATGAATGCATTTTTTGGACCTGTAGTCAATGCTGCTCGTGGTGTTGCATATCAGGTACAGTCAGCCCTAAGTGGATTCACTGAGAATATTGCTGTTGCTTTCAAACCCCAATTAGTCGAGAGTTATGCAAATCAAGAACTTACTCGAGTTAAGAATTTGATGTACAGCATGTCAAAACTGGGTGATGTTGGCAATGATATCAAGATATATGGCTCCAAACTGTG
>OGGW01002136.1_pt1 | contig 13065 bp, 14 predicted proteins | sample 1571291 | NCBI WGS metagenome assembly OGGW01 (sample SAMEA2582028, study PRJEB24529) | metagenome | biome: Human gut stool | place: China | collected 2011 | reverse complement strand
CAGCACGCTGTTTTGACTCTAAACCAGCAGCTAACATATCCGTAGCAAATACTCTTCATATTTCAGACAACACATCAATCTGCCGCAGATACCGCTGATTTTTGTAGGATTGAGGGAAAGATTCTGCTCCTTCGCCATCTTAATGGATACAGGCTGAAAATCGCCCAGAAAGGTTGCACAGCAAAGCGGTCTGCCGCAAATGCCGATGCCGTTGAGCATTTTTGCTTCATCCCTCACGCCAATCTGGCGCAGCTCGATACGCATGCGGAATACCGCCGCCAGCTCCTTTACCAGCTCACGGAAATCCACACGCCCGTCAGAGGTGAAATAGAAAATCAGCTTATTTCTGTCAAACGTCATCTCCACATCCACCAGCTTCATATCCAACCCCAAACGGGAGATTTTTTCCAGACAAATCCCAAAAGCCTCTGTTTCCTTCTTATGGTTTTGCTCTACGGATTTTGTATCCTCCTCTGTTGCCCTGCGCATCACCTGCTTCAGCGGCGGAACAATGGCCTCCTCCGGCACAAAGCTGTTGCCCTTGATGACTGTGCCGTATTCAATTCCTCTCGCCGTTTCCACGATAGCGCCGTCTTCCTTTTCCAGTTTGATGCCGGCAGGGTCAAAATAATACATCTTCCCTGCCTTCTTGAACCGAATTCCAACTACTTCTATCATTTACCAGTCTCCTTTAAATCCATCAGCATGACTTCCATCGTCAGCCGAAAATTTGCATTCTGTGCCAGACGCATTCGTGCGGTTCTGACTGCGGCTGCCTTCTTCGCCAGAAGTGCCGCAGGCTCCTTCGCCGCCCGAAAGATGGCATCCTTTTTATCTCTTTGTATGAGGTATCCTTCCTCCCGCAGGCTTTTTGCCGTCAGCAGGTCGCGATACCATAATTCCATAATATCCAAAAAACGCAGGTCATTTTTATAGACCTCAAAATCCTTCGCAAGCAGATAGGCATCCCCCTCGCTCATGGAGGGCAGGGCTTCTAATTTGCCCAAAATATCCTGCCGCATTTCCCGAAAGCCTTCATCCTCGACAAGCTCCAACGCCTGCCCGATTCGCCCTTGGGCATACGCCGAAAGGATGTGGCTTTCCTCTGCCAAATGACCTGCCTGCATGAGGTAATCCGCAATCGTTTCCGCCGAAAGCGGACGAATTTTCATCACCACCACACGGGAAAGAATCGTCGGCAGAAATGCCTCGGCACGCTCCGCCAAAAGCAGAAATACCGCATGAGCAGGCGGCTCCTCAAGCGTTTTCAGAAGCGCATTCTGGCTCTGGATATTCAAGGTATCCGCCTTTTCGATGATATAAATTTTCTTTTCATACTGAAACGGCTTTAAATCCACCGTTTCCAGAAGCTGCTCGCGCACATCCTCAATCGTGTAGGTTTTCCCGTTTTTCAACGGCTGAAAATAAATCACGTCGGGGTGGTTGCCATGATTGAAGGCATGGCAGCTTTTGCAGCTGTCACAGGGGCGTTTTTCGCCTTCACATTGCAGTGCCTTCGCAAAGGTATTTGCAATCAGCCGCTTGCCTGCCCCTGCGCCGCCCAGGAAAAGATAGGCATGGGAGCTTCTTCCGCTCGCGGCAGAACGCCTAAGCTGCTCCACCAAAGAGGTATTCCCTCGGATTTCCTCAAATGTATACAAATCCGCCGCTCCTTTCCTTGGATTTTTCCGGAATCAATATTTGTGGAACTGCTCCACATCCAGTACAAATACCGTTGCACCGCCAACCTTTACCTCAATGGGTGCCAGAATCAAGCCGTGCATGGCACCGCAGGAGGAGGGCAGTGTCGCATACTGGGTACGCGCCTTGCTGTTTTCCTCGATGATTTTCAGCGCGCCTTCTACCTTTTCATCCTCCACACCTGTCATAATGGTGGTGTTGCCTGCGCGCAGGAAGCCACCCTTTGTGGAAAGTCTCGTTACCTGAAATTTTGCTTCGTTCAGATGAGAGATTACTTCGCTCGCATCCTCGTCCTGAATAATCGCAATGATGAGTTTCATAAAAACCCCTCCTTATTTTTGTGGCGCAAAGCCAAATACTCTGTCTAACGCTTTTCGGATATCCGTAAAGACGGCCTCGGCAGGTCTGTCCGCATCAATATCCGCAATTCTTGTGCTGTTTTCCTTCGCAAGCTGCAAATAGCCTGCATACACCGCTTCATGAAATGCCGCCTTCTCCTGCTCCAAACGGTCAAGCACATGCCCGTCCTGTCGGTTTTTCCGCGCCATCCCCGCCGCAGGGGTAATGTTCAGAAAAATCGTCAGATCCGGCTCCAGACCGCCTGTTGCAATACGGTTTACGTCTGCCACCATATCCCCAAGACCTCTGCCGAAGCCCTGATAGGCAATGCTGGAATCGGTGAAACGGTCAGAAAGCACCGTCTTTCCTGCCCTGAGCGCAGGAAGAATTTTTTCCTCAACGTGCTGTGCGCGCGCCGCCGCATACAGCAGCATTTCCGCACGCCCCGACAAGTCCCTGTTGGCAGGGTCAAGAATCATCTCTCGGATTTTTTCTGCCATCGGCGTACCGCCCGGCTCTCTGGTCAGAAGGACTTCCTGCCCCATTTCTGTCAGATATGCCTCTATTTTCTGCATCTGTGTGGATTTGCCGCTGCCATCGCCGCCCTCCACGGAAATAAAATAGCCTTTCATCATACACCTCTGCGTAAAAATCATAAAAACCTTGTCCGCCGCAGGCGCGAACCCGAAAAATGGGTATACGCTTGCTAATTGTATATTATAGCATATCCATCATAAGGACGCAAAGAAATTGCATGGAAATTCCTGCTGCGGCAGCAAAATTTACGACGAAAAATCAGCCCTTCAATCAAGTTGAAGGGCTTGTAAAAAATACGATATTCTATTTTTCCGTTTGCTCTAAATGCTTCAAATGCTCTGTTAAAACTAAATTGATATATTGTGAAAAAGAACGCTGTTGCTCCTCCGATAATTCCTTCACTCTTTTTACAATGTCTTCATCCAGCGTAACGCTGACCTTCTGTTTCAGTGGTCTCATCTTTCCTCACCTCTAACCAAACAATACTACATCCTCGCCCTTAGTATCGACTATTCGCCTAAAGTAGGATAAAGTAGTATAATAAAAACAGAGGTGATTTTATGTCGGATTCCTCTTTCAATTTGAAAAAATATCGAAAACGGAAAAATTTATCACAATGCAAACTAGCAAAGACTCTGCACTATGGCTGTACTGCCATCGCAAATTATGAATCCGGCAGAAACGAACCTTCTATTGATTCTCTGATTAAATTGGCAGAAGCTTTAGATGTAACCATTGATGAATTGGTCGGCATAAAACAAAAATCAGATGAACTGCATCTGCTTTCCGCTTTTAAAAAATTGGATACCCGTAAAAAACAAACCGTGTTGTGCCTCGTTGATGCCCTTCTGTCTCCATAAGATAAAAGGTCTTTTTTTGTCCGCCCACAGGGAATTCTTCGATGAAATATTTTAAATGCAGCGCATTTTCCTATTTCAGAGAAGATTTCCCGAAGGTTGCGGACGTTGACAGACCCATAAATTCTGGGTATTCTGAAAAAAACAAATAGGAGGATACCCACATGAATACCATTACCACAATCAGAAACCGCATCTTGCAGCTTTGCGAGGAACGTAACCTTACCATCAATAAACTGGCAACGATTTCTGCCGTTTCCCCTTCTTCTCTGAAAAGTATCCTCTACGGAAATAGCAATAACCCAAAAATCCTCACACTGAAAATGCTCTGCGATGGTCTGGATATTACCCTTGCAGAATTTTTCGATACCCCAGAGTTTAATACATTGGAACAGGAAATAAAATATTTAAAATTCGTAGCGTTTGCCTTTTTTGAAAAAATTTCCCAAGAATAGCGGACGTTTTATCCCTTCCCCTCAAATATCATTCATAAAATCCCCTCCCCTTCATATATTTGCATAGAGACAAAGTGTGGATTTGTTTGGCATTTTTGCAAAAGAAGGATACTTGATTCAGAATAGGAGGGTTTTTATGCCGTTGACATTGGCAAAGGAAACAATGGATATGAACTGGAAGGATACTGCCGCAAGCGGTTCCTCTCAAATTCTTCTGGAAGGAGATATGATCGTCCCCGACAGTAAGCCGGATCTGCAGGAACTTCTGCGCTGTCAGGGAAACGTGAAAATCAGAGAAAAACGCGTCACCGATGACCGCATTTCCTTTTCCGGCGATCTGGAAATCTCTGTGCTCTATCGAGCAAAAAACGGCGAGCGTCCGCTGTATGCCATGCAGGCAAGCCTGCCCCTTGAGGATTTTTTACATATCGACGGTCTGGAAAAGGATATGGAAACCTCCCTCGATGTTATCCCGGAGCATCTGGACTGCCAGATTATCAATGATAGAAAAATCGGCGTGAAGGCTGTCCTTGGCGTGACCGCAACAGGCGAGCGTCAGAATCATACAGAAATTCTGAGCGGCATCAGCGGTGAGGGCATTGAATCTCTGCAAGGCATACTGCGGATGGAGCAGAACACCGCTCCCCTGAAAGACCGCTTCACCGTCAAGGAGGAAATCACCCTTCCCTCCGCCAAGCCGGAAATTGCAGATGTCCTCTGGCAAACCATCGACCTCATAGAGCAGGATATTCGCGCCATGGATGGTAAGGTGATGGTGCGTGGCAATCTGCGCATTTGTATGCTGTATTGCGATACCGAGGGCAATCTCGGCAGCTTCTGCGAAAAAATCCCTTTTAGCGGCTATCTGGAAGGGGAAGGCATCGAGCCGAAAACCGAATTGACCGGCACTTTACAGATTGAGGATGCAAAGCTGACCCCTACCGTAGATGAAGACGGCGAGGCAAGACAGCTTGCGGTCGATGTCGCTGTCAGCGCCGCCTTGCAGGGCAGAGAAACCGTTGAACGAGAAATCCTGCAGGATGCCTATGCCCCGACAGGTACAGTCACACTCGAAAAGGAAACCATCACCTACCCCGTCACCGTCGGCAGCGGGAAAAACCAATTCTCTCTGAAGGAACGGATTCACTTAGCGGAAAGCGAAAAGCCTCTGCTCCGCGCAGAGGAGGTTTGGGGCGAGGTGCGCCTTTCCGAAGCACGCACCACCACAGATGCCGTAGAAGCCGATGGCGTTCTGACCGTCAGCCTGCTGTATCACTGCGAGAATGACGAAACACCGCTCTGTATGCTGGAACGCGGGATTCCCTTCGGGCAAATGATGGAGCTGCGTGGTGTGGAGGAGGGCGACAACGCCGCTGTACAGCTTCGTTTGGATGATTTGGATTTTCAAATGCTTTCCGAGCAGGAAGGCGAGCTGCGTGCTGCCGTCACCATGGAAGCCGTTGTCCTGCGAGACGAAACGGCGGAAATCGTGAAGGATATCACGCCGGAGGAGGAAGCAGCCCCCTCCCCCACGGCAGGCGCAATCATTTATATGGTACAGCCGCAGGATACGCTTTGGAAAATTGCCAAGCGCTACCGCACAACGGTAGAGGATATTCTTTCCATCAATGAGATTGAAAACCCCGACCTCATTTACCCCGGGCAAAAGCTACTCATCATCAAAATGGTACATTGACCGAAAAGAGCCTATTGTCTATATAATACAGACAGCAGGCTCTTTTTTCTTGCATTTCTGCAAGGCTATACTTTATGGTATAAAAAAACTATTTTTTCAAAAATGAAACCTTTTTCAATTTTTTAGGATATATAAGAGTGTAAGGCGCTTTACAAATCCTTTTACACTTACAAAAGAAAGTAGGTTTGAAATGGCAGAGGAAGAAAAGCTGCTCATGCGGCTCAAAAATGGAAAAAGAAATGCAATCGACGAAGCAATCGCGGTCTATACCCCCTATCTCAGCACGGTTCTTTATAATATGCTCGGGAACCGACTGCCGAAGGAGGATATTGAGGAAATCCTATCTGATGTATTTGTAACGCTCTGGAGGAACGCAGATACCATTGATTTGGAAAAGGGCACGCTGCGTGCCTACCTCGCCGCGGTTGCCCGAAACTTCGCATTAAAGAAATTAAATAAGCAGAGAGACTACACCAGCCTTGACGAAATTGAGCTTCCCGATAAAGCTCCAATTCCGGAGGAGAACACGGCGGAGCGTGTTGTCTGGGATGCCGTTATGAGCTTAGGGGAACCGGATAATGAAATCTTTGTGCGTTATTATATATTCGGTGAAAAAATCCGAGAAATCGCAAAGGCGACCGGCGTAAACCCATCTACCGTAAAAACCAAGCTTTCCAGAGGAAAACGAAAACTGAAAGAAATTTTATTACATGCGGAGGGACTGTTATGAAGCAAAAAAATGACTTGTTTGAAGAATTAAATATCAATCCAAAGAACAGGGATGTTTGCAGTCCGTTTGCCGTTGATATACAGGCAATCAAACGGAACGTCAACCAAACACTCGATTCCGCATATACAGAAAGGAAGACTGTCATTATGAAATCCAAAAAGAAAACAGCATGTATCGCCCTTGCCGCAACTCTGGCACTGAGTGTGACGGCGTTTGCCGCAAACGGAATAGTCTCCAACTGGTTCAGCTCCTCCTCTGCCATTGCGGATTATAAAACCCTGCCGACGGCACAGCAGGTGAAGAATGACATCGGCTATACCCCCATTCTGATTGACAGCTTTGCAAACGGCTATACCTTCAAAGACGGGAATATCATCAACAACAATTTGAAGGATGAAAACAACAATTCCATCGAAAAATTCAAATCTGTATCCTTCGACTATGAAAAGGACGGTGATACCGTTATTTTTTCGCAGGATAAATACAATTCTCAGGTGGAATTGCAGGGCAGTGTCGCAAAAACTGTCGGGGATACCGATATTTACTACTACAGCTACACGAATAAGTTCGTTCCCGCTGATTATACACTGACTGACGCAGATAAAGCTGCCGAGGCAAACGGCGACCTTGTATTCAGCTACGGCGCGGCAGAGGTAGAAATCAGCGAGGTGCAAAGTGCTACCTTCGTAAAGGATGGCACGCAGTATCAGCTATTGCAGATTAACGGCAAACTGAGCGGAGATGAACTTGTAAAAATGGCGGAGGAACTTGTCGCTTAAGTCGAAAATGGGGCTTATACAGAGAGAAGCGGTGAAACGAGGGAGTGTTTCACCGCTTCTTTTATTCTGAAAAGGAGGACCTTGTCTTTTTCCCACTCATCTCCGCAAGCATCGCGCCACCTAAGATGCATCCCACGCCCAGAAGCCGCAGGAGACTCATACCCTCCCGCAGCAGCACTGCCGAAAGCACCACAGCCGAAAACGGCTCCAGATAGCCCAAAACCGCAACGCTCTGCACAGACAGCCGCCCGATAGATGAAAAATAAAGATAGCACCCAAGACCTGTATTCACAACGCCAAGCAGAAGTACGAATCGCCAAGCGTCTGCCGGAATCGACAAGAACAGCCCCTCTCGGAAAAGCAGAAAAATCGCCACCGTCACCGTGCTGAACAGCAGCTGATACAGCACATTTTCCATTCCGACGATATGCGTCACCTTCTTATTCGCAATCACAAGCACCGCATACATCACTGCCGACATACCGCCACAAAACAGTCCCCAGAGGGTTTTCCCCTCCTGCGCCGCCTGCCCGTTAATAAGGAATACCCCGACAAGCACCACCAAAAAGCCAAGACATTTATGCAGTGTCAATTTCTCATGGAACAGTATCGGTGCCAAAACCATCACAATGACAGGGCCGCAGTAGCACAAAAGCGATGCCGTTCCCACGCCAATCTGCTGATACGCTTCATATAAAAACAGCCAGTTGCCGCCCATTGCCGCCCCCGAAATTGCCAGAAAGCATAAATCTCTCTCGTATCCCTTGACGTTTCGCTTCTGCCTTGTCAGCAAAAACAGCAGGAGCAACACTGTAATGCCAATGATACAGCGCAGATATACAATTTTATAGCTGTCCAGCGCAATGCCGCTTGCCACAATACCATTTGAACCGAATAACAACAATCCTGCGATGTAGTTCCAATAAGATTTTCTTTCCTGTGGCACAACCGATTCCCCCTTGCAATTCTCTTTTGTTTCAGTATACTATAAGAAAAAGCAACGAAAAAGCGCATGTTTTTCATAATTTACATGATAAATTCGCATAGAAAGAAGGGAGAAAAGCTTTCTTGGATATTCAAAAATACGAGGCATTTCTAAAAACCATAGAGCTTGGCAGTATCACCAAGGCAGCCGAAGCACTGTGCTATTCGCAATCGGGCATCAGCCGCATGATTCAAGAGGTGGAAAAGGAGCTTTCTCTTTCCCTGCTGGAGCGCGGACGCGGCGGTGTGCGCCTGACGGCAGAGGGTACGAAGCTTCTGCCGCAGATGAAAACGCTCTGCAATGCCTATCAATCTCTTTTGCAGCAGGCAGGGGATGTAAAGGAGCTTACCGCAGGGCTGATTCGTATCGGAACCTTTTCCAGTGTTGCAACGCATTGGCTCCCCAGTATCATCAGGGAATTTCAGAAGGACTATCCCAATATCGAATATGAATTTCTTCTGGGGGATTATCGCGAAATTGAAGCATGGATTCGGGAAGGGCGAGTAGACTGCGGCTTTCTCTGCCTGCCCGTCCGTCCCGATTTGGATACGATTTTTCTGGAACGGGATGATTTTCTTGCTATCCTCCCTGCAACACACCCCTTAGCACAGGCGGAGTGCATCTTTCTTGATGCCCTCTGCAAAGAGCCGTTTCTGATGCTGGAGAAGGACAAAAATGCCGAAATTGCCGATTTTTTCCGCAGAGAAGGTCTTTCGCCCAATGTCCGTTTTACTACTTGGGATGATTACGCCATTCTCTCCATTGTGGAAAGCGGTCTTGGGGTCAGCCTTTTGCCCCGTCTGATTTTGAAGCGGATTCCCTATCAGGTGGCGGCAAAGGAAACCGCTCCCTCCTTCCATCGGGATATCGTGCTTGCCCTGCGCGATAGAAAAACTGCTCCGCTTGCCGTCAGACGGTTTCTGGAATATCTCCCCTATCGCTAAAAATTTTTCTGCGCAAAAAAGCATTGCCGGAGCATTTCTCCGACAATGCTTTTTATGTTATGTTTACCGAATCCTTCCCAAAGGAAACAGGCGGAAAAACACCTTCCCCTTCAAATCCTCACAGGGAATTGCACCCATGTTGCGGCTATCAAAGCTTTCCCCACGGTTATCCCCCATCACAAATACCGTTCCCTTCGGTACAGTCATATCCACCAGACCGTCCGTTCTGTCGTGGACATATTCCTCCTGCACCCTTGCTCCGTTCACCTCCACACCGCCATCCGCCAGAATCCGGATGTGGTCGCCCTCTGTGGCAATGATGCGTTTTACCACCGTTTTTCCCCCGTCCGCATCATAATAATGGAACATCACAATATCGCCCGTTTCATATTTTTCCTGCATCGTCGCAAAGCGGCTCATCAGCACGATTTCCCCATCCTTCATGGTCGATTCCATGGAGCTGCCCGAAATCCGCATAGGCCAGCAGAAGAAAAACAGAATCACAATAATCACAGCCGCCTGCAGGATGGCTTTTCCCCATTCTTGTAAATGCACGTTCATTCCTTCACAACCTTCGGCGGCGAAGCTGTTTTATGTAACCCCTGCCCAAGGGCAGGGAAACGATTGGGGCTTTCCCCAGATTGAAACAAATTCGCCAAAATTCTCTATATTAGTATAAAAGATTCAGCCGAAAGACGCAAGGGACTTTCCGATGGAAAATTACGGTTATGACTCGCGCGGCTCAATTCTTTTTCTCAAAACGCCAAGCAGGAGCATCCCGCCCAACGCCCCCAGAATCCCCGACGCCAGAAAGCCGAAGGGATGACTGATGACGGGCAGAACGAAAATGCCGCCATGCGGTGCGCGCAGTCCGCAGCCAAAAAACATGCTCAATCCCCCTGCCACCGCAGAGCCGATCATGCAGGCAGGCAGAACGCGCAGAGGGTCAGCTGCCGCAAAGGGAATCGCCCCCTCCGTAATAAAGCATGCCCCCATAATCAGGTTTGCCACGCCGGACTGCCGTTCCTTTTCGCTGAATTTATCCCGAAAGGCGAATACTGCCAGTGCCAACGCCAACGGCGGCACCATACCGCCTGCCATGACCGCCGCCATAATCTGAAATTCATCGCTCGCAAGAGATGCCGTACCGAATACATACGCCGCCTTATTGATCGGGCCGCCCATATCCACACTCATCATGCCGCCCAGAAGAATCCCAAGCAGTACACGGCTGCCGGTGCCAAGCCGCGCCAGAAGCCCGTAAAGCGCTTCATTCAGCCATGCCACAGGCGGATTGATAATCAGCTGAATCAATACCCCCATCAGGAGAATCCCGAAAACGGGATAGAGCAGAATGGACTTGATTCCCTCCAGAGAACGGGGCAGCTTATCAAAGAGCTTCTTCAGCAGCAGAATCAGATACCCTGCCGCAAAGCCTGCCAGGAGCGCCCCCAGAAAGCCACTGCCGCCCTCCTTCGCCAGAAAGCCGCCCACAAAGCCGGGTGCAAGCGCAGGTCGGTCTGCAATCCCCATCGCGATATAGCCTGCCAGAATCGGAAGCATAAAGCCAAACGCCGCATCCCCGATTGCCTTGAAAAATGCAGCCTGCGGCAGGTTAGAGCCGAAATTGGCAGGATTCAGGCTGTAATCATCCAGAAGGAACGCAACCGCAATCAGAATACCGCCGCCAATGACAAACGGCAGCATGTGCGAAACGCCGTTCATCAGATCGCGATAGACCTTCTTCCCTCTGCCGCGGATTTCCTCTCTGCCGTCCGCCATTTCCACATCCTTGCCCTCGCCATAAACAGGTGCTTCGCCCTGCAAAATCTTCCCAAGCAGCACCTCCGGCTTACGAATCCCGTCCGCAACAGGCACCTGCAAGAGCCTTTTTCCGTAAAATCGCTGCATCGCCACATTTTTATCCGCCGCAACAATAATTCCCTTCGCCGCTCGGATTTCCTCCGCCGTCAGCACATTTTTCGCACCGCCGCTGCCGTTGGTTTCCACCTTGATGGTAATGCCCATCTCGCGCGCCTTGTTTTCCAGACTCTCCGCCGCCATAAAGGTATGCGCAATCCCCGTCGGGCAGGCAGTCACCGCCAGAACGTCATAATCATATTCCTGCTTTTCCGCAGTCTCCGCAAAGCGTTTTTCCTCCTCTGCGCTTAAAATGCGCAGAAATTCTGCCGCATCCTTTGCCGCAGTCAGCCTTTTGCGAAAATCCTCATCAATCAGCATGGAGGCAAGCCGTTCCAATACCTCCAGATGCAGCTCCGCCCCCTCCTCAGGCACCGCAATCATAAATAATAAATGCACCGGCGCACCGTCCGCACTCGCGAAATCCACGCCCTGTGGCACAACCATCGCCGCCAACGCCGCCCGTTTCACCGCACTGCTTTTGCCATGCGGAATGGCAATGCCCTCGCCGATGCCTGTGGTAGAAAGGCGTTCTCTCTCTAAAATTGCCTGCTTGAATTTCTTTTTATCCTCTAAGCTGCCGCTTTTCGCCAGCAGCTCCACCATCTGCCCGATGGCATCCGCCTTATCCTGCGGCTTTCTGCCAAGGGCAATGCTTTCTTTTTGCAACAACTCCGAAATTCTCATCGAAAATACATCCTTTCTTAACATTCCTCACGAATGATATTGATGGTTTCTTCATATAATCTCCGAATTTCTTCCCCTGTTGCCAAGGTTTCACAGAATGCACTCGCACTGCCTGCTGCAACGCCCCATTGCAGCGCCTCACGGTAGTTGCCCGTTTTCACCCATCCTGCCACAAAGCCGCCCACCATAGAGTCCCCCGCTCCAACAGCATTGACCAGCTTTCCTCTCGGGGCTTCGCCGAATAAAATCTCCCCCTCCGCCGTCAGAAGGAGTGCCCCCTCCGCCGCCAGAGAAATCAGCACATTTTTCGCCCCCATCTCCTGCAGGCGTTTCCCCTGCGCAATGATTTCCTCGCGCGTGAATAAGCGTCTTTCCGCCAGCTCCTCCAGTTCCTGAAGGTTCGGCTTAATCAAAAACGGCTCATACCGCAGAGTTTTCAGCAGCGCCTCCCCCGTCGCATCCACAACCGTATCAATCGCACGCCCCTTCAATAAATCCATGATTCTTTCATAAAAATCCTGTGGCAGCGAGAGCGGTACACTGCCCGAAATAATCAGAATATCTCCTTTCTGCAAAGTGCTTATCCTCTCAAAAAGTGCCTGCACCGCCGCCTGATCCACCGCAGGACCACTGCCGTTGATTTCACTGCCTTCCTGCCCCTTCAGCTTCACATTGATGCGGCTGAAACCCTTTTCCAAACGAACAAAATCCGTCCGACAACCGCGCCGCTGTAAATCCTTCTCAATGAAATCACCCGTAAAGCCTGCCAGAAATCCCAGCGCACGATTACTTACACCTAGATTCTGCAAAATCATAGCGACATTGATGCCCTTGCCGCCCGAAAAAACCGCCTCGTTCAGCGCACGGTTTACCATCCCCGGGTGAAATTCGCCCAGCTGCACCACATAATCCACCGAAGGATTCACCGTTACCGTATAAATCAAAGTCATCCCTCCGTTTCGTAAGCTTCGTAAATTGTTGTTAGTATATCCGGATTTTACAGAATTATCAATCCATCTGCTGATTCACAGCTGCATTTCCCTGCTTTTCACGTTATACCGAAAAAAGGGGCGAAACAATTTTGATTGTTTCGACCCTTTCTTTACATCTGCTTACGCACCGTCCGGTATTCATCCTCTAAGCGGTAATAGGGACAGCCGCCTTGAAAGCTGTCCGTGAGAAATTTTTCCATCTCATCCTCATCCAGATTCACTTCGCAGAAATATTCCTCAAATTCCTCATCATATCCAAAATACATACAGGTTTCGCAATTTGACTGCATAGAATTCCCCCCGTTCCTCTTTCTGTATTTTTCCTCGCTGTTCGCAATAAAAAGACCCTCACCGCATTTCGCAGGAGGGATAATTTTTTGCATAAAAAAAGTGGAAGTTACAGGGCTCGAACCTGTGACCCTCTGCTTGTAAGGCAGATGCTC
>OGGW01002125.1_pt1 | contig 13137 bp, 15 predicted proteins | sample 1571291 | NCBI WGS metagenome assembly OGGW01 (sample SAMEA2582028, study PRJEB24529) | metagenome | biome: Human gut stool | place: China | collected 2011 | reverse complement strand
CATTGCGCGGGTTTTCCCGCGACATTCTGTATGCCCAGCCGGGGAAACAGCGAAATGTCCTCGAACAGCATGGCGACGCCCGCGAAAACCACCGCCAGCAGGCACCCCAGCCCCAGTCCCGTCAGAACCTGCCGGACCACGTTGGCGGCGGTCCGCTTCAGCCTGAAGAGGTCCGTGTCAAAGTCCCGGCGCATATAGGCGGCGCTCAGCCCCAGCACAAGGCCGTTGAAGGCCATGTAAAACAGGTTGGGCAGGTTGGCCGCGCGGCTTGTAAGAAAAAGCGCAAACAGATAGACCAGCAGGAGCACCGCATGGTGCGGCAGGCAGTATTTTGGCAGTGCTTTCATGTTCCCTTACCTCCGCAGATAGCCGGTCTCCGCCAGAATTTCGTTGATCTCCGTCAGAGAATCCGGCGAACAGGCATAAATCAGCGTGTCACCCCGGAACAGCACCAGATAGTACACGCCATCCGCCACTATGGTGAACATCTTGCCGCCGCCTGAGAGGGCGGTCTCTTGGCTCTCCCGCGCCCTGGGCTCCAGGTCCGGGGCCGTCTCATAGGATATCTGGTTATACACCAGGTCCACCGTTTTATCGTCGGCGTAGCGATAGCATTCCACCCGACTGCCGCCCTTTGCCCCGGCGATGGCCCGGGTGAGCTTGTTCCGGTCGATCCGCCCATAGGTCAGGGATACGTCCGCCGTTTCGTACCCCTTTTCCTGCAGAATCTGCGCAAAATGCACCGGGTCCGGCGTCTCCGTCCGGCCGGAGGCCGCGCCGCTTCCAAAGATATACAGGACCGCCAGAAGGACGCCCACCGGCACGGCGACACGAGCCGCCGTTTTTCCCAGGTGCGCCCGGCTGTATGCCCGCTCCGTCTGGTGCTTTTCCCGGAGCGTCTCCGCCGCAACGGGGTCCAGGGGATGGATTCGCCTGTAGAGTGCGCCCCCGGCGGCCAGAACCAGGTTGACGGCAAGCAGGATGCAGTTGCCGGTCATGGCGAAGGACACCCGGTCCGGGCTGGCATACACCCGGGCCAAGAGGTACATGGCCGCCACGCTGGGGAGGACCGCCGCCACGTGCATCCGCATAAAGCAGATGGACTTTTCCGGGTTGGCGCTGTACTCGTTGAAGAAGTGGACGTAGTACCACCAGTTCCGCTTTCTTCTAACGGACGACGCACTGATGCCGGAGGTGGCTTCTTTGAATTCCATATAGGTCATCCCGGTCAGATGCACGGCCTCCTGGGTCATCCAGTGGGTGCAGAGCAGGTTGACCGGCACCAGGAGAATGGAAAACAGGATACAGATCGTCTGGGTATTCACGATAGATCACGCCTTTCTTATGCAAAGATTATAAAAAAAGTAGCCTTGAAAGTCAAGGCTTTCTCACGGAGCGGAAAGTACCGCTCCTTCCAAAAAAAAACGGTCCCCGCCGAAGCGGGGACCGTTCTGAATATGCATCGTTTCAGCCCATGCGCCGGGCGGCGATATAGTGGGCGGAGTAGTAGGGATTGCCGTTCAGCGCCGTCAGCAGGACGCCGCCGCTGCCATAGGTAGAGGCGTGGACAAACTGGTCGTTGCCCACATAGATGCCGCAGTGGGAGGCGGTGCTGGAGGAATAGTAGTCGTCGTGGAAGAAGATCAGGTCCCCGGGCTGCAGCTGGCTGCGGTCCACGGCGGTGCCGTAGCGCATCTGGTCCGTGGCCCCGTGGGGCAGGCGGATGCCGAACTGACCATAGATATACATGGTAAAGCCCGAGCAATCAAAGCCTGCGGGGCCCGCGCCGCCGTATACATAGGGGGCCTTGCCCACGAAGGACCGGGCCAGGGCGGCGATCTCCGCCCCGGTGCCGGAGGCGGGTACAGCAGGCGTGGTAGGGGCAGCAGGCGCAGGGGCGGGTGCGGCAGGCCGGGCGGCGGCCAGGGTCAGGTGATCCCCGGACATATAGCCGGTTTTGCCGCTGTACTGCACCCGGAACCAGCCGTTTTCAAAGCCGGACACGTCCACATATTCGCCCCGGGAGGCGGTGGCCAGCACCGCGCCGGAAGCCGCGGCTCCGCTGCGCAGATTCAGCCCGTCACCGGTGACCCGGGCCACGCAGCGCAGGTCACCGGCAGAGGACCGGGCCGTCACATAGTCCGCAGACATATAGCCGGTTTTTCCGTCATAATTCACCTTGTACCAGCCGTCCTGGCGGCCCAGAACGGACACGGCGGTGCCCCGGTTCAGCTCCGCCAGAATGGCGCTGCCGGTGTTGGCGGCGGCCCGCAGGCGGACGCTGTCCGCCGTGACGCCCACGGCCAGAACGGACGTGGAGGAGGCGGGCTGGGCAGGCTGAGCGGAAGCGGCGCTTTCGGTTTTCTCCTGGGCAGGGGCCTCCGGCGCAGGAGCTTCAGCGGAAACCTCCGCAGTCGCTTCCTCCTGGGCGGCAGTGTGGATGGCCTGGGCCGGGGGCGTATAGTCCGCCTCCGTTTCCGGGCCGTCTACCACCGGGCGCAGGTCCCGGGCAGGCAGGGTGTCGATGTTATAGGTCATGGCGTCCATCCGGGGATGCCCGCCGGGCGGCGCGGAGATGACGCACAGGGACAGGGTCAGGGCCGCCGCCAGCATAGCGGCAGCCGCCTTGCGGCTGAGCTTCATGAACAGGACTCCTTATCGGGTGTGGATGGATCGGCTTACTTGCCGGCCAGGGCGCGCTCCAGCCAGATGCAGCCCACGTCCATGGCGGCGTAGAGACTGTCCTTTTCGGACTTCTTCACCACCCGGTCCCGGGACTTCAGGTCGGGGTCGGTCATCTGCAGCTGGACGGACACCCGGGTGGCCACGTCCATGTCCTGTTCCTTCTTGGTGTCCAGGATCTGCAGCAGGACGATATACTTGTCGGCCATGCTGCCGTAATAGATCAGGTTGTCAACGCGGCGCAGGGGATGATTTTTATAAACAAGGCCGTTGCCCTTTTTAACCTCAGACATAACACTTCTCCTTTTAATAAATACTTGTAACCAAATTGTAACACATGGCCCCGGGAATGTCAAACGCCCTTCCAATGGAAAACCAAACCCTCCGGCCCCGCCGGAGGGTTTGGCTTTCCATCCCTATATCTCCCGGTTGTTTCCGCCACGGACCAACCGGAAAAAGAGCGTCACATGCTGCCGCAGCTTTTCCAGGCACTCGCCCTCCCGCTCCGGCTGGCGGTCGCAGATGCCGATCAGGGTCAGCACCGGGGCCACATACAGCATGGCCAGCGTGTCCGGGTCCTCCGCCGCGATCTCGCCGGACGCCATCAGCGCCCGGAAGATACCGGCGTGATAGGCAAGCACCCGGTCCACATAGCGCCCGGAATACAGGGCGGCCAGCTCCGGCGAGCGAAACTGCTCGATGGTCATCATGCGGCGAAAGCGGCTGATCTGCTCATTATGGAGGGAGTATGCAAAAATCTGCCGCACCTTCTCATAAAGCGCGTCCTCGGTGATCTCCGCAAAAACCGGGATATCCCGGAACGCGCTCTGCACATGGATGTCGAGCCTGCCGGTGTCCGCCTCATACTGCGCCGCCGTGGACTCCACAATGGCGTCAAAAATCGCCTGCTTGCTCGGAAAATGGTTATAGAGCGAGGGAGCCCTGATGCCCACCGCCTCTGCAATTTCCCCCACGCTGACAGAGTCATAGCCGCGGGCGGAAAAAAGCTCCAGGGCCTTGTCCAGAATTCTCTGCTTCGTGTCCTCCTGCTTCATCATCGCACCCCACTAACAAGTATTAGTTAGCGGTATTATAGCAATTCCTCCGGAAAAGTCAAGCCGGGAACCAGCCCCGTCACAGGGCGGCAAACAGCGCCGCGCCTTTTTTCCGCAGCCACCGGTGCAGCACCGCGCACAGCAGCAGGTTGGCCGCCGCGAAGCAGGCTGCATATCCGGCAAAGCCCAGCCGCCAGCCGGGCAGCAGCAGGAAGCCCGCAAACAGCAGGATCGTGTAGCCCATGCCGCCGAACAGGGTCAGCATCACCGGCGCGCTCTGCTTGATGGGCATCAGCTGGTCGGTCCAGGTCAGCACCGGCATTTTGACCCCCAGGGTCAGGCCCGCCAGGGCCCCCAGCAGGGCATAGGACGCGGCGAACACCGCCATGACCAGAAGCCCCACCAGGCCCAAGGGATAGACGATGGCCGCGCACACCGCGCAAAGCAGCAGCGGCGGGACCGTCAGCAGCACCTGCATCCGCAGCTTCGCCCGAAGGGCCTGCCACGGCTCCACCGGAAGCGACTGCATGAGCCACAGGCTCTTTCCCTCCAGGGACACGGAGGGGGCCGTCATGAGATTCATGGACGCCAGGCCGCACAGCAGCACGCACAGCATCACCGGGACGCTGCCCTCGGTATCCGCAAACAGGGCGTCCAGCATGGCAAAGAGGCTGCCGCCCTTCCACAGCACGGCGGCGGCGCAAATGGGCATCAGGAAGGTCCCCAGGCCGCAGTTGAGCATGTAGGCGGGGTTGGCGGCAAAATGCGCCAGCTCCCGGTGCAGCAGCGCCCCGTCCACGCTGCGCCGCCGCAGGGCGGTCTCCCGGTACGTCCGGCGGGCGGTTTTCCCGGTGGAGGTGGCGATATGCAGGAAGCTGCGGGAGAGCAGCACCCACATCAGGCCGCACAGCGCCGCCACCGCCGCCGTGACCGCCAGCATGGCCGCCCCGCTGCCCGTGCCCACGCTGCCGAACAGGTACAGGGGATAGGCCCGGCTCCGGATCTGGGCGCCGTAGGTCCCGGCGTTGGCCAGCAGGTCCTGAAGGACGCTCTGGGCCTTGAAATAGACGAAGTAATACAGGCCGATGAACACCAGCGAGGCCAGCACGACGACGAGGCTCTTGTTCCGGAGCTTCTGGCTGATTTTTGCCGCCACCCAGCCCAGGGCGCAGGAGAGCACCAGCACCGCCAGGGAGATCAGCAGGGCCAGCACCAGTCCGCCCAGAACGGCGGACGCCGTGATCCCCACGGTGGCCCAATAGACGACCACCGCCGGAAGGATCACCACGGCGGAGTACATCAGGCCCATCAGATACACCCCGGACAGCCGGGCCGCCACCAGGCTGGACACCGGAACCGGCATGGACAGCAGCAGGTCGTTGTCCTTGGGCAGATACAGCCCCGCATAGGTGTTGAATATGCTGCCGAAGGCCCCCAGCAGCACGGCGATCCCGCCCGTCAGCGCAAAATAGAGCCAATCCAGGCCCGCCGCCGCCAGCGGCCCGCAGAGCTTCACCGCCAGCAGGGTGAAAATGCCGCCCAGGATGCCCGCCATCAGCAGGACGAACAGCCCGATATACAGGGCCGTGGCCAGCCGGGAGCGGGCCTTGTTCTTCTTGGCGTCGTAAAAATAGGACCGGAAAATCTCAAACAACTGCTTTTTCAGCAAGAGCTTCAGCATGATTTGCCCTCCAGCTCCAGGAACACGTCCTCCAGGGAGTCGTCGCCCTTGACCTCCTCCATGGTGCCGGAGCGGATCAGCTTTCCGCCCTGGATGATGGCCACCTTATCGCAGAGCTTCTCCGCCACCTCCAGCACATGGGTGGAGAAGAAGATGGCCCCGCCCTCATCGCAGACCTGGCGCATCATCCCCTTGAGCAGGTGGGATGCCTTGGGGTCCAGGCCCACGAAGGGCTCATCCATGAGGATCAGCCTGGGCCGGTGCAGCCAGGCGGAGATAATGGCCAGCTTCTGCTTCATGCCGTGGGAATAGGCGGCGATGGGCTGGGCCAGGTCCTCCGTCAGCTCGAAAAGACCGGCGTATTGGCGGATGCGGTCCTGCCGGTCGGCGGCGCTGACGCCGAAGATGTCCGCCACAAAGTTCAGATATTTGATGCCGGTCATGTAGTCGTACAGGTCAGGATTGTCCGGGATATAGGCAAAGGTCCGCTTGCACTCCAGCGGCCGGGTCCGGATGGACTTGCCGTCCACATAGATTTCCCCCTGGTCGAATTGCAGGATACCCGCCACGGATTTCAGGGTGGTGGTCTTGCCCGCCCCGTTGTGGCCGATGAAGCCGTAGATCTCCCCCGGGGCGATGTGCAGATTCAGGTCGTCCACGGCTTTTTTCTCGCCATAGGCCTTGGATAAATGTTCAATTCTGAGCATCTCGTTCTCCTCTATTCAGCAGCAGTCGGATTTCATTGGCGGCTTCCTCCGCGGAAACGGCGTCCGTATCCACCCGCAGGTCGTGGGTCTCCGTCTCAAACTGGCCGTATTTCCGCTCCAGCATAGCGGCCACCGGGGCGGGCAGATTCCCGTGCATCCGCGCGGCAAACCGCTCCTTGATGGTGGCAAGGCCCGCCGTCACCAGCACCCGGACGCAGCCCTCCGGCAGCAGGGCCAGCTGGTCCTTTTCGGAAATGACGTAGAGGACCGTCTCCTCGCCGCGCAGCTTCTTCTGGAACAGGTCCGCCGCCATGCTTTCGCTTTTGGCCAGCTTCAGATAGTCCTTTCCGCTGAAAACCTCTGCGGAAAGCGACGGGGCCAGCGCCGCCGCGATGGTGGATTTCCCGGTGCAGCTGTCTCCGAATAATGCAATTACCATATTCGTTCATCCTTTCTCTCGTTTCACCGGCTCCCCGGCCCGTCTGTGGGGGAGGAGATCAGCGTGATCTGCCGCTGACGGCTCCCTTCCTTCACGCCGATGTCCATATACTTCAGGGCCGTCTGGTTGATCTCCGTCAGAAAGCCGGTGAATTCCTCATCCTTCAGGGTCAGGGTGCAGGTGGTCATCAGCAGCATATCCCGCCTGGGGTCGGCCCCGCCGCCGGAAAAATATCTGGCAAAGGAGGCGCTGAGGCCCAGCAGCGCCGTCTGCACCGCCGTGCCGTCGTCGTCGATCTCCAGGGCGCTTCTGTTCAGGCTGTAAATGCTCTCCACCGTGCCGCGGATGCGGTTCTCCCCCACCACCGTGAGAATGCCGCTTTCCGTCAGCAGCTTCATGTGCCGGTACAGGCTGGCGCCGGGAATATCCGGCAGGGCCTTCCGGATCTCCTTGACCGTGCCGGTTTCGTGAAGCAGCAGATACTGAAAGATCCGCTGCCGCACGGGATTCATGACGATCTCCGCCAATTCCATATGGCGCTCTCCCCTTTCATCGTTCTACGATTCTATTATATTCTCATTTTTGAGAATGTCAATCGTTTTTTCATCCCCGCGCAAAAAAGGACATCTATTCACAGAGAATAGATGTCCTCAGCTTGTCAAAAAAGCCCCGCAGGCGGCAAATCATCCGAACAGGGTGTCCAGCACCTGCCCGGCGGTGATAGCGCCGAACAGCTGCGAAACGGGCTGGCCGTCCAGCACCCGGCGGACGTCCTCCCGGCGGAAGGGCACGCCCCGCAGCGCCTTCACCAGGGGCTCCATGCTGCTGACGGCCAAAAAGTCGCCGCTGAAGCGGATATCCGTGATGCATCCGTGGGCCACGGAGACGCCGGTTTCCAGGCAGCCGCCGTCCCAATACCGCCTGCAGGTCATGCCGAACTCAGGCGAGCGGCCATAATTCCACTCCCAGGTGTCGTATTTCTCCGCTTTCAGCTGCTCCACCTGGGCCAGCTCCCGGGGCGTCAGCGCGACAAACATCATGCCGCTGCCGGCCAGCGTGTCCTTCAGATATGCCTATCGGTGTACTCGTAGTACTCCCTGCCGCCGCAGCCCGGATGCTCCGAGCGAAGTGACGCCACGAGCCCGCAAAGGGGGAGCGCACCAACGGAGTGAGGGCGCGGCGTACAGCAGAGAAAAATCACAGGGGGTGAGATCGAAATACACATTACCGACAAAAACTGAATACGCTCTACCGACAAAGCTGCAAGGAGGACACGATTTGAAGAAAAGCATTTATACCAGCTATGATGAACTGCCCCTGCTGCTGAATGTGAAGCAGCTGGTGGATCTCATGGGAGTCTCGGACTCCAGCATCTATGAACTCATTCAGGAAGATGACTTTCCCTCTCTGCGGATCGGCAAGCGCATCGTCGTTCCGAAGGAGGAACTGCGGAAATGGATCGCCGCGCACACGAAAGGGGCGTCGGAATGCTGAACACGCCCTATGTGAAGAAGGACACCATCAAAAACTTTTTCCCCGTTCCCAACGCGGTCTTTGATCTGGGACTGCACCACATGGAGATCAGCATCTACGCTTACCTCCTCCGCATCGAGGACCGCCGCACCTACCAATGTATTGTCAGCTATCCTACTATTGCAAAGAAGCTGGGCATCTCGGTCAACACGGTGGCGAAGTACGTTGTTGCGCTGGAAGAACATGGTCTTATCCGCACAGAGCGCACGGAGATCATCACCAAAGATGGACACAAGCGCAACGGCTGTCTCAGGTATACCATCCTGCCAATAAAGAATGCCCTCGGCCTCTGTTACGAGCGCCAGATGGAGAAGGCGGCGCAAGCCTTGGAACGGCAGCGGGCGCAGACAAGTGCCGAAAAGTTGGGCGTTCAGTTTGTCCCGGCAGACGATGAACAGAGCGCATGAAATACCAACCTGTACGCCGCTGTAAGCCGCCGTGTGAGATTTTATGGTCGAAGGCAGCAACAAGAGCGAGGGCAGTTATGTGGGGGCGTTCAGGGCAGAAATGCCCCGTAGGGGCAAAATTCCCACCTTTCGGTGGGGCAAGCATAGCGTCCGGCTATACGCCGGATGCACTCGCCGGGGCAAGGCCCCGGCACCCCCAGCCCCAAGGGGGAGAAAGGAGTTCAATGCAGAGAAAGAAAACAGCGATCATCACCGCAAGAATGACACCGGGCATCAAAGACCTGATCCAGCATCAGGCTAAACAAGCCGGAATGACCGTCACCGATTACATCATCACCTGCGCGCTGGGCAAGGAGATCGTCCGGGTGGACGGACTGGATGAGATCCTCGCCGAAGTTAAAGCCCAAGGCAGGAACCTCAACCAGCTCACGACACTGGCAAACATGGGACGCATCCAGATCCTCAGAAGCGACGAGCTCATTGACAGTTATGCAGACCTTTGCCAAAAGCTATTGCGCATCAGCCGGGAGGTGCAGTAATGGCCATCTTCACCGCAGTACGCAACAAGAAACAGACGGCTGGTACGATGATGGGCGTGCTGAAATATGTGACGCAGGCCTGCAAAACCATGCTGGACGACCAATGGATGGTGACGGGACACAACTGCGTGGCAAGGGCATCGTACCTGGAAATGATGACAACCAAACAGCAATTCCGAAAAACGGATGGCAGACAATTCTATCACTTCGTCCAATCCTTCCCAGCGGAGGACGGGCTGACGCCACAGCAGGTCAACGCCATCGGCGTGGAGTTCGCACAAAGGCAGTTCCCGGATTTTGAAGTAGTCGTGGCGACCCATCTGGACACGAATCACCTCCACAACCATCTGGTGGTCAACAGCGTGAGCTGCAAGGACGGCAAAAAGCTGCACCAGAACGCCGCAGATCTCCAGCGGCATCGGCAGGTCAATGATGAGATCTGCATGGCGCATGGACTGCAGGTGCTGGAGCCGCCAAAAAAGCACACTCGGAAAAAGCAGATGCGCCCCGGCGAGTACCAGGCGGGACTGCGGGGCGATAGCTGGAAGCTGGATCTCGTCCAAGCCATCAACGACGCACTGGAATATGCCGATGACCGGAAGAGCTTTGTCGAAAACATGGAGTACGAGGGCTATGAAGTTATCTGGACGGACACACGGAAACATATCACCTTTGTCTGCCCTGACGGTCGGCGGTGCCGGGACAGCAGCCTCCATGATGAAACATTTCTGAAAGAGAATTTGGAAACGCTGTTTGCCTACCGACAGGCGGTGGGTTTCCGACCCAACACGCCGGAGCCGGAGGAGGGTTGGATGGGCGAGTTGGCAAGCGAGCTGGTTCGGCTGGGTCGGTCCATAGAGGAGGCAGACGATTTGCCGCCGCTGCCTGCGCCGCCGGCATGGACGGAGAGCAAGCAGCGGCATCGAGAGGCGCTGAAGAAACTGGCCTTGGGACAAAAGCTGAGCCGGGGGCAGAGCTGGCAGCAGACCATGTGGTGAAAGCTATGGGCGCGACTGTTGTTGCTTTCGTAGAAAGTGCGTCGACATCGATAATTCTTCTCGCTTTCGCAAAGGGTTATCGGTATGGTGTGTTTGTAAAACAGGCTGCAGGCAGCGCAGGGAATGCAATGCCTATACAAAGAAAAGCAGACGGGAGGGATAACTGCAAATGGCGAAACGAAGGCCATCCGGTGACGGCATGGTACGCAAGCGTGACGATGGTCGCTGGGAAGGGCGTATCGTAGTCGGACACAAGGAAAACGGCGACTCGATCTTTCACTATGTATCCGCGAAGACGCAAAAGGCTCTGATGGAAAAGATGCATCGGTGCATTGTCGAGTATGACGGTGCCGAACTTACGGAGGACAGCCGCATGACACTGGGGGAGTGGCTGGACATCTGGTTGAGAGAGTGTGCCGAACCGTCGGTCCGGCCATCCACATATGCAGGGTACTGCGGTTATGCGGAGCGAAGCCTCAAGCCCTATCTTGGCAGCAAACAAATCGGCAAGGTGACTGCTGCTGATGTTCAGACCTTGTATCGAAAGCTGCAGCGGGAGGGCGGCGTGGACGGCGGGGCGCTGTCTCCCACCACGGTCCGCAGGATACACGGCGTCCTGCATCAGGCGCTGAATGCGGCTGTTGACCGCCACCTGATCGTAAAGAACCCCACCGACGATGTGACACTGCCGAAGAAAGTGACTGCCGCAAAAACTATCCTCAATGACAAACAGCTGGAACGATTCATGGAAGCTATTAAGGCAGATGAGCACTGGCACGACTTCTTCTATCTGGAGATCACCACCGGCCTGCGGCGGGGCGAAATATGCGGACTCATGTGGACAGACTTTGATGCAGAAAAAGGAACGCTGACCGTTCGCAGAACACTCCACAACAAGGAGGGCGGCGGTTACTATGTGGGCGAAACGAAAACCGGTGCGGGACGCAGGATCATCAAACTACCGCCCAGCACAGTGCAGCTGCTGTCCGAGCGAAAAAAGGCATCCATCTCCCAGTGGATCTTCCCGAACCCGATCCACCCGGAAGACCCCATCATGCCGAACAGCGGCTACACCCGCATGAAGAAGCTGCTGGCGGAAGCAGGGCTGCCCGATATGCGCTTTCACGATCTCCGACACACTTTCGCGACTCACGCGCTGACCAGCGGCGTGGATGCTAAAACGCTCTCCGGTATTCTGGGCCACACGAAAACCTCGTTCACGCTGGACACCTATACCCATGTCACAGGGGATATGCACCGCAAAGCGTCAGGGATCGTGAGTGAGTTCATGAATGACTTTGTGGTGAAGGGGTGATCGCATGGCAAGGAAACGCAAAAACGGGCAAGGCACCGTCCGTCTGAGAAGCGACGGACGGTGGGAAGGCCGTCACATCGTGGGGTACGATGAAAACGGAAAGGCAAAGCAGAAAAGCGTCCTGGCAAAAACAAAAGCGGAATGCGTGGAAAAACTGAAAAAGCTTCAGGAAGAGTACACCGAGGTCGCCCCCTTCAAGGTAAAACCGGATATGCGGTTTGGGGATTGGATGAATTACTGGTATGAAAATCACTGCAAGCCATCCATCCGTCCCACTACGCAGAAGGGCTATGAGGAGTGGATCTATGTCCACGCCATCCCCGGTCTCGGGCATATCCCGCTGAACAAGCTGACGCAGGCAGACTGCCAGAAGTTTCTGAACGAGATGAAGGCCAACGGCAGAAAGACACATCGGGACACCAAGGGCCCGGAAATGGCGGAGCGGTCAGTGCGAAGCTGCTATCATGTAATACGGATGGCGCTGGACAGGGCAGTCAAGGATGGCTTGATCAAGAAAAATCCCATCCTCGGCGTCAAGCTCCCGCCGCCAGAACCGAAAGAAATGAAGGTGCTGTCCAAAGAAGAAATTCAGCGATTTCTGATACAAGCCAAAGCGGAGGGAATGTACGAACTCTTCCTGCTGGAGCTGACCACAGGACTTCGCCGTGGTGAGATACTGGCGCTCACATGGGATGACCTGAACTTTGAGACAGGGGAACTCCATATCAGCAAGCAGGTCACACCGGTTGGCGGTAAGAATATCATCAGCGAGCCGAAAACAAAAGCAGCGTTTCGCACGATCATCCTGCCGCCAGTCATGGTAGGACTTCTGCGGGAATATCGGAAAGAAGTATTCTCCCCGCTGATGTTCCCGTCCCGCATCAAGCCGAACCAGCCCATCGACCCCAGCTATGTCCGCAAGCGGCTCCAGCAGATATTGGAACGGGCAGACTGCAAAAAGGTGCGCTTTCACGATCTGCGCCATACCTTCGCCACCATGTCACTGGAACACGGCATGGATGTGAAGACACTGTCCGCCATCATTGGCCATGTCTCCGCCAAGACCACGCTGAATATCTACACCCACATTACCAACGAAATGCAGGAAAATGCCGCGGCCAGCATCGACCGCGGCATCGCAAAGGCAGAAATATCCCGACAGAAAGCAGAAGCTGCATCAGAGGCGCAGAGGTTTGAACCGTACACACCGCCGCGCCGCAGACCCGGCACGGGCTACATCAAGCAGCTCAAGGAGGATCTGTGGGAGGGACGGTACTCGCCCGTCTGGCCAGACGGCAAGAAGCACTCCCGCAATGTATATGGCCGCACGCGGGAGGAATGTGAGGAAAAGCTGGCGAAGCTGATCCTGCAAATGAAAGCGGAGATCGCTGTCCTGCGGAATGGGACGGCTGCGGAGTATCCGGACGGTGTCAGCCCCAAGAAAAAGCAGCTGGCGGAGTACCTGCGCCAGCACCCCGGCGTGAGCAATAAAAGCTATATCGCACGGGAAACAGGCATGGACCGCACCACGGTACAGAAATACTATGACGAGGTCAGAGCAGAACTGGCAGCACCGGCAAACACATAAAACGGAAATCCGCAGGTGGTGAGGGGCTGCTACTCACCGCCTGCGGATTCCAAAAGTGGTCAGGATTTTCTGCCGTCTGTGGTATTATTGTGGTCAAACGAAAAATCACCGCCGAATTGGCGGTGATTTTTCTCGAAATGGTGGACCCAAAGGGATTCGAACCCTCGACCTCTCGGATGCGAACCGAACGCTC
>OGGW01002121.1_pt1 | contig 13147 bp, 7 predicted proteins | sample 1571291 | NCBI WGS metagenome assembly OGGW01 (sample SAMEA2582028, study PRJEB24529) | metagenome | biome: Human gut stool | place: China | collected 2011 | reverse complement strand
GCATTCTTGAGCGGACTGATGGACAGCGTCGTGGTAAAGTAATCCATGCCAAGGCTTTTTGCGGTCTCCGCCGCCTCTCTCAAACGCAGCTCATAACACCGGAAGCAGCGTTCGCCGCCCTCCGGTTCCGCTTCGTGTCCCTTTGCCAAGGAAAAGAAGCGCTCCGGCTCATATTTTCCGAGGAGGAAGGACACGCCGAGATCCATTTCCCGAATCAGCCGTTGCTGTTCCTCTGCGCGAAACTGAAATTCCGCCGCAGGGGAAATGTTGGGATTATAATAGAAGATGGTGATATCAAAATACTGTGCCAGATATTCCATGACATAGGAGGAGCAGGGTCCGCAGCAGCTATGCAGCAGCAGAGATGGGCGTTTGTCCTCTGCCTGTAGAGCCTTGAGGGTTTTCTCCAGCACGAGTTGGTAATTCTGTTTCAAGAAATCTCCTTCTTTCTGTAGAAAATCATATCATTCAGTTTAACAGGAAAAGGGGGAGAAGTAAAGGAAGGTTTGATTGTACTGAAAAAAGTGCAAAAATAATTCACAAAAATGCAAAAATTTGAAATGGAAAAACAAAAAATATCTTATGAAATTTCTGGAGAAAGTCATGTTTGTTTTAGTGAAATTGGAATTTCGACAGAAAATCAAGTGTCAAACATCACTGAAAAGAGGGAAAACGAGAGGGAAAACTGCCTGGAGAGGGGAGTGGATTTCTTCCCGAAGGGGGGGTAGAGCGAGAAGGGGGAAAACCCCTGATTCCAAGGGGAAAGGCACAAAAAAAAGCTTGACAGGCGGCGCTAAGCGTGGTAAAATAATTTCCACATTATCAGATACGCACATCAACCCATGTTGCTATTGAGTATAGCACAGGGGATTGCAAATTTCAACAGGAAGTTTTGATTTTTGCACTTTTTACAGGCAAACTGCCTTGTAAAATGCGGAAAAGGATGTGGTTTTTGTTCAGATTATATAAAAACGGCGCACTTCGGTGTGAGTTTTGCAACGGTAGGAATAGAATTTTTTGAATAAAACAGGCTTTTGTCATGACTTCTGATCAAAGGAAGGGCAGGCAAAGGTCTTGCTTTGTTTGAGAAATTCTAAATTTTTGTGTAAAAGGATGCAGATGAACCGTTTTTATGGGTAAAAAAAGAAATGAAGAGACGAAATGGTCTCTTTGCTCCGCTTCACGGCGGCGATTTTGTCGGTGCAGTTTAGATTACGAGAGGTGACAAGATGGAAAAAAACAGAATTCGTGCGCTCCGTTCGGGCGACACAACCAGAATCAGTTATTCCAAAATCAACGAAGTTCTGGAAATGCCGAACCTGATTGAGGTGCAGAAGAACAGCTATCAGTGGTTTTTGGACGAAGGTCTGAAGGAAGTATTTGAGGATATCTCCCCCATTACAGACTTCAGCGGCAATCTGATACTGGAATTTATTGATTTTTCTTTGGATTCCGAACCCAAATACTCTATTGAAGAATGCAGAGAAAGAGATGCGACCTATGCCGCTTCCCTGCGTGTGAAGGCAAGACTTTACAATAGAGAGCTGGATGAATTGAAAGAACAGGAAATCTTTATGGGTGATTTTCCTCTGATGACAGAAACAGGTACCTTCATTATCAATGGTGCGGAGCGTGTTATTGTCAGCCAGCTGGTTCGTTCTCCCGGTATCTATTACGCATCTGAATTTGATAAGGTCGGCAAGAAGCTGCTTTCCTCCACAGTCATCCCCAACAGAGGTGCATGGCTGGAATATGAAACAGATTCCAACGACGTATTTTATGTAAGAGTTGACAGAACCAGAAAGGTGCCTGTATCTGTTCTGATTCGTGCGATGGGCGTTGGCTCCGATGCGGAAATCATTGAATTGTTTGGCGAAGAACCCAAGATTCTGGCAACACTGGAAAAGGACGTTGCAAAATCCTATGAAGAAGGTCTGATTGAGATTTATAAAAAGCTGCGTCCCGGCGAGCCCCCTACAGTAGAAAGCTCCGCTTCCCTGCTGAACGGCATGCTCTTTGATCCCAAGAGATATGACCTGGCGAAGGTTGGCCGTTATAAATTCAACAAAAAGCTGGCACTGAGAAACCGTATCCGCGATGCAGTTCTGGCAGAAAACGTGGTTGACCCCATGACAGGCGAGGTTATCGCAGAGGAAGGCGCAGTTCTGACACTGGAGCTGTGCGACCGGATTCAGGACAGCGGTGCAGGCTATCTGTATATCATGGCGGAAGAAAAGAAGGTAAAAATCCTGAGCAACCAGACCGTTAAGATTGACAGCTATCTGGAGGAGTTCGGGCTGACGGCAGAGGAATTCGGCATCAAGGAAAGAGTTTATTATCCTATGCTGGCAAAGCTGCTGGAGGAAAACGCAACCGCAGAGGAAATGAAGGCGGCAATTAAGGAAAACATCCACGAGCTGCTGCCCAAGCATATTACATTGGAGGATATTTTTGCATCCATTAACTATGTGATTCATCTGGACTACGGCTACGGCAATGTGGACGATATCGACCATCTGGGCAACAGACGTATCCGTTCCGTTGGCGAGCTGCTGCAGAACCAGTTCCGCATCGGTCTGTCCAGAATGGAACGTGTGGTGCGCGAAAGAATGACCACACAGGATCTGGCTGTGGTAACACCACAGGCACTGATTAACGTGCGCCCTGTTACAGCGGCAATCAAGGAATTCTTCGGCAGCTCTCAGCTGTCTCAGTTCATGGACCAGAATAACCCTCTGTCCGAGCTGACACACAAGAGAAGACTTTCCGCACTGGGCCCCGGCGGTCTGTCCAGAGACAGAGCCGGCTTCGAGGTGCGTGACGTTCACCATTCTCATTACGGCAGAATGTGCCCCATTGAGACACCGGAAGGCCCGAACATTGGTTTGATTAACACATTGGCAACCTTCGCACGCATCAATGAATACGGCTTCATTGAGGCGCCCTACAGAAAGGTTGACCAGAGCGGCGAGGAGCCCGTTGTTACAGATGAATTTATCTATGTGACAGCGGATGAGGAAGAAATCTACAACGTAGCACAGGCGAATGAGCCTTTGGATGAGGAAGGACATTTTGTGCATAAGAAGGTTTCCGGTAGACGCAAAGAGGAAATCATCGAGGTAGACAGAAAACAGGTACAGCTGATGGACGTTTCGCCCAAGCAGATGGTATCCGTTGCGACTGCATTGATTCCCTTCCTGGAAAACGATGACGCGAACCGTGCTCTGATGGGCTCCAACATGCAGCGTCAGGCAGTACCCCTGCTGGTAACAGATTCCCCTGTTGTCGGCACAGGTATGGAATATAAGACTGCGAAGGACTCCGGCATCTGCATTATTGCAAAGAACCCCGGTATTGTGGAAAGAGTTTCCGCAGATGAAATCGTGATTAGAAATGATAACTCTCAGAGAGACGTATATAAGCTGATTAAATATCAGAGATCCAACCAGAGCACCTGCTTGAACCAGAAGCCTATTGTAGACCTGGGACAGAGAGTAGAGGCAGACCAGATTATCGCAGACGGTGCTTCCACCTGCAAGGGCGAGCTGGCACTGGGCAAGAACCCTCTGATCGGCTTCATGACTTGGGAAGGCTACAACTACGAGGATGCCGTTCTGCTGAGCGAAAAGCTGGTACAGGAGGACGTTTATACCTCTGTTCATATCAGTGAATTTGAGGCAGACGCAAGAGACACAAAGCTTGGGCCTGAAGAAATCACAAGAGACATTCCCAACGTGGGCGAGGATGCGCTGAAGGATCTGGATGACAGAGGTATTATCCGCATCGGTGCTGAGGTACGCCCCAATGATATTCTGGTGGGTAAGGTAACACCGAAGGGCGAAACAGAGCTGACAGCAGAGGAAAGACTGCTGCGTGCCATCTTCGGCGAAAAGGCAAGAGAGGTTAGAGATACCTCCCTGCGTGTACCTCACGGCGAAACAGGTATCATTGTAGACGTAAAGGTATTCACAAGAGAAAACGGCGATGATGTAGGCCCCGGCGTAAATCAGCTGGTTCGTGTTTACATTGCGCAGAAGCGTAAAATCTCCGTTGGTGACAAGATGGCGGGCCGTCACGGCAACAAGGGTGTTGTTTCCCGTGTACTGCCTGTAGAGGATATGCCCTTCCTGCCGAACGGCCGTCCTCTGGATATCGTGCTGAACCCTCTGGGTATTCCTTCCCGTATGAATATCGGGCAGGTATTGGAAACCCACCTGTCCTTGGCGGCAAAGGCACTGGGCTGGAAAATCAGCACACCCGTATTCGATGGTGCGAACGAAATCGACATCATGGATACGCTGGAAATGGCAAACGATTATGTCAACACAAGCTGGGAGGAATTCTCCGAAAAATGGAAGCCTCTGCTGAATGGTGACATTTATGATGAACTGTATGCAAACAGAGACCACAGAGAAGAATGGAAGGGCGTTGCGCTTGGCAGAGACGGTAAGGTTCAGCTGAGAGACGGCCGCAGCGGCGAGCCGTTTGATAACCGTGTAACCATCGGCTTCATGCACTACCTGAAGCTGCACCATCTGGTTGACGAAAAGATTCACGCACGTTCCACAGGCCCTTACTCTCTGGTTACCCAGCAGCCTCTGGGCGGTAAGGCACAGTTCGGCGGTCAGCGTTTCGGTGAAATGGAAGTTTGGGCACTGGAGGCATACGGTGCAGCCTATACCCTGCAGGAAATTCTGACAGTAAAATCCGACGATATCGTTGGTCGTGTAAAAACATACGAAGCAATCGTAAAGGGTGAAAATATCCCTGAACCCGGCGTTCCCGAATCCTTTAAGGTACTGCTGAAGGAGCTGCAGTCTCTGGCATTGGATATCCGCGTGCTGCGTGAGGATCAGACAGAGGTTGAAATTAAGGAATGTATCGAAGATGTGGATGATCTGAATGTAAACATCGACGGCTATGAGGAGGACGAATACCGTCAGCCTCGTACCATGACAGCAGAGGAGGAGCTGATGAGAGAATTCCTCTTTGACGATGAAACCGGCGTGGAGGCGGACAACAGCGACCTGCTTTCCGATGATTACTCCGGCGATTCCGCTGACGATTTCGATTACGAGGATGAAGAATAAGAAAGGAGAACAAACCCATGAGCACACAGAATACAGATCAGGGAATCGTGTTTGATTCCATCAAGATTGGTTTGGCATCTCCCGAAAAAATCCATGAATGGTCCAGAGGTGAAGTCAAAAAACCTGAAACCATTAACTATAGAACACTGAAACCTGAAAAGGACGGTCTGTTCTGCGAAAGAATTTTCGGGCCCACAAAAGACTGGGAATGTCATTGTGGTAAATATAAAAGAATCCGTTACAAAGGCGTTGTCTGCGACCGTTGCGGCGTTGAGGTAACAAAAGCAAAGGTAAGACGTGAGAGAATGGGCCATATTGAGCTGGCCGCTCCCGTTTCCCATATCTGGTATTTCAAGGGGATTCCCTCCAGAATGGGTCTGATCCTTTCCATGAGCCCCAGAGCATTGGAAAAGGTTCTGTACTTTGCATCCTACATTGTACTGGATGCAGGGGATACAGAGCTGCAGTACAAACAGCTTCTGACAGAAAGAGAATACAGAGAGGCTTATGATAAATACGGCAATACCTTTGAGGCGGCAATGGGCGCAGAAGCGATTAAGAAGCTTTTGCAGGACATTGATCTGGAAAAGGAATCCGTAGAGCTGAAGGCACAGCTGCAGGACACCACGGGGCAGAAGCGCGTGCGTATCATCAAGAAGCTGGAGGTAATCGAAAGCTTCCGTCTTTCCGGCAATAAGCCCGAATGGATGATTCTGGATGCGATTCCGGTAATTCCGCCCGAAATTCGTCCTATGGTACAGCTGGACGGCGGCCGTTTCGCAACAAGCGATCTGAATGACCTGTATAGAAGGGTTATCAACAGAAACAACCGTCTGAAAAGACTGCTGGATTTGGGCGCACCCGATATTATTGTAAGAAACGAAAAGAGAATGCTGCAGGAAGCAGTAGACGCACTGATTGATAATGGTCGCCGCGGTCGTCCTGTAACGGGCCCCGGCAACCGCGCGCTGAAATCTCTTTCCGATATGCTGAAGGGGAAACAGGGTCGTTTCCGTCAGAACCTGCTGGGCAAACGTGTTGACTACTCCGGCCGTTCTGTTATCGTTGTAGGCCCCGAACTGAAGATTTATCAGTGCGGTCTGCCGAAGGAAATGGCAATCGAACTGTTTAAGCCCTTTGTAATGAAGAAGCTGGTAGAGGATGGTCTGGCGCACAACATCAAATCTGCTAAGAGAATGGTAGAAAGATTGCAGACAGAGGTATGGGATATTCTGGAGGAGGTTATCAGAGAGCATCCCGTTATGCTGAACCGTGCGCCGACACTGCACAGACTGGGGATTCAGGCATTTGAACCCGTTCTGGTAGAAGGCCGTGCGATTAAGCTGCATCCTCTGGTATGTACCGCGTTCAACGCCGACTTCGACGGTGACCAGATGGCGGTTCACGTTCCTCTGAGCGTAGAAGCACAGGCAGAATGCAGATTCTTGCTGCTTTCTCCCAACAACCTGCTGAAGCCCTCCGATGGTGCGCCTGTAACCGTACCCTCTCAGGATATGATTCTGGGTATGTATTACCTGACTCTGGAAAGAGACGATCTGAACCAGAGATACACAGAGGATATTCTGGATGCGGAAGGCAATGTAATCAAAAAAGCGGGCGATCTGGTGATTCGTCCCTTCAAGGATGAAAAAGAGGCGATTTTGGCATACGATAACCACGAGGTAAGCCTGCAGGAAATCATCCGAGTAAGAAGAACGCTGGAATTTGACGGCGTACCCGAAACAAGAATGGTACAGACAACCGTTGGTCGCATTATCTTTAATGAAGCAATCCCTCAGAATTTGGGCTACGTTGACAGAACAAACGAGGAAACAAAATTCGATTACGAAATCAGCTTTTTGGTTGACAAGAAGGCGATTGGTAAGGTTATCAATAAGTGCATCAACCGCTGCGGTGCAACAGAAACAGCATCCGTACTGGATAAAATCAAATCTCTGGGTTATAAATTCTCCACAAGAGCGGCAATGACCGTATCCGTTTCCGATATGGAAATTCCTAAGGAGAAAGCAGAATATCTGGAGGAAGCAGAATCCAAGGTTGATATGATTACAAAGAAATTCAGACGTGGTCTGATGACGGATGAGGAACGTCATCAGAAGGTTATCGAGGCATGGAACATTGCCGATGATAAGATTACGGCAGCACTGCTGGCAGGTCTGGGGAAATATAACAACATTTATATGATGGCAAATTCCGGTGCCCGTGGTTCCAACAGACAGATCAAACAGCTGGCAGGTATGCGTGGTCTGATGGCATCCCCTAACGGCGGTATCATCGAACTGCCTATCAAGGCAAACTTCCGTGAAGGTCTGTCCGTACTGGAATACTTCATTTCCGCACACGGTGCGCGTAAAGGTCTGACCGATACAGCGCTGAAGACAGCCGACTCCGGTTATCTGACACGTCGTCTGGTAGACGTATCTCAGGATATTATTGTAAGAGAATGGGATTGCTGCGACGGCAGAAATATTGAAACACCCTGCATGGAAATTTCTGCATTCATGGACGGCAACGAAGTCATTGAAGGCTTGCAAGATCGTATCCGCGGCAGATGGTCTGCTTACGATATCATCCATCCCGAAACAGGCGAAATCATTGTTCCTGCGGATACTATGATTACCGTAGATCAGGCGGAGGCAGTGGAAAAAGCCGGCATTAAGAAGGTTTGGATCAGAACCGTTCTGACCTGCCGTTCCGAGGTTGGTATCTGTGCGAAGTGCTACGGCGCAAACATGGCATCCGGCAGATATGTACGCATTGGCGAATCTGTAGGTATTATTGCGGCGCAGTCCATCGGTGAACCCGGTACACAGCTGACCATGCGTACCTTCCATACAGGCGGTATCGCAGGTAACGATATCACACAGGGTCTTCCCCGTGTCGAGGAATTGTTTGAAGCAAGAAAGCCTAAGGGTCTGGCTATCATTGCGGAATTCGGCGGACGCGTGACACTGAACGATACAAAGAAAAAGCGTGAGGTTATCATCACAAACCCCGAAACAGGAGAAACGAAGGATTATCTGATTCCTTACGGCTCCAGAATTAAGGTTTATGACGGTGATTTAATCGAAGCCGGTGACGAAATCACCGAAGGTAGCGTAAACCCTCACGATATTCTGAAAATCAAGGGTCTGAGAGGCGTACAGGACTACATGATTCAGGAGGTACAGAGAGTTTACCGCCTGCAGGGTGTAGAAATCAGCGATAAGCATATCGAGGTTATTGTACGCCAGATGCTGAAGAGAGTAAAAATCGAGGAAAACGGGGATACAGAATTCCTGCCCGGCTCTCTGGTTGACTGGCTGACCTTTGAAAATACAAACGCTGCACTGGAGGCAGAGGGCAAAGAGCCTGCGAAGGGTACGAGAGTGCTTTTGGGTATCACAAAGGCTTCCCTGGCAACAGATTCCTTCCTGTCTGCCGCATCCTTCCAGGAAACAACCCGTGTGCTGACAGAGGCGGCAATCAAGGGTAAGATTGATCCACTGATTGGTCTGAAGGAAAACGTTATCATCGGTAAGCTGATTCCTGCCGGTACGGGTATGACAAGATACAGAAATATCGAAATCGTTCCCGAGGGGGCTGAGGAAGAAACAGAAGCACCTGCAGAGGAAACGGTATATATTGATGAGGACGAAATGATTTAATTGTTTTGTTGAAAATGGAGCTTCCGCTAGGAGGGGGTGTCGCGGAAGCGACACCCCTTTTTTGCATAAAATAATGAGGTGATAGGCATGGATTGGTATCTGGATTTATGGATGGAACAGCCGATGAAAGCTTCTGTTCTCATAGAGATTCTTCTTTTACTTATGGTGGTCGGCATTTTGACCTGCTTTATTCTGATTCGGTGGCGCAGGGCTTGCAGGAAGGGGAAGGACAGGGAGCAGGCGTTGGATGAGGTGCTGACGGAGCTTGTGGATGAACCGGTGCAGAGCCTGACAGAGCTGCGGGACAACATCAGAAAGGATTTTCGGAAATAAGATGATATTTGCCCTCTGTGAAAAGCAGCGGGCTTTCTCTTTGCCGAAATGCGTTTACAAAGGCAGAGGGTGCGGAAATGGGAAAAAGTGCGGAAAAAAGCTGAATTTCCAAAGAAAATCCTTGACTTTTGTTGTTGGCGATGATAACATTTTCTAGTGTCTGATTTTAGGGGCTTTTCTAAGCGAGTCCGTAAAACGGAAACAAAATCAGAATTATTGCAATTTAGCAGATGTATTATTTTTATAAGGAGGTGCAGTTAATGCCTACGTTTAACCAGTTAGTAAGAAAAGGCAGAAAAACTGTTGAGAAAAAATCTACAGCACCCGCTCTGCAGAAAGGTTTGAACTCCCTGCAGAAGAAAGCTACAGACGTATCTTCTCCCCAGAAGAGAGGCGTATGTACAGCGGTAAAAACTTCCACACCTAAGAAGCCTAACTCTGCGCTGAGAAAGATTGCCAGAGTTCGTCTGTCCAACGGTATCGAAGTTACAGCATATATCCCCGGTGAAGGCCACAACCTGCAGGAACACTCCGTTGTTCTGATCAGAGGCGGCAGAGTAAAAGACCTTCCCGGTGTACGTTACCACATTGTCAGAGGTACACTGGATACAGCCGGCGTTGCAAACAGAATGCAGGCTCGTTCCAAATACGGCGCAAAGCGTCCTAAAGCTGCTAAGAAGTAATTTTTTAAAATTTCTTAGAGGAACAATTTTAGACAAAGACAAATCTATTAGTAGAAATGCCTTATATCAATCAATACAATCTGCGATTGCTTAGACGAGATATACGTTGAAAGAGGATAAGGCATGAAAACACGAGGGAAGCATCCTCGTGAAGTACCGAGAATAGCATTTATTCATCAAGGAGGGAAGAATCGTGCCTAGAAAAGGACATGTAGCAAAAAGAGAGGTCTTGGCCGATCCTATTTACAACAGCAAGCTGGTGACAAAGCTCATCAACAGCATCATGCTGGACGGTAAAAAAGGTGTAGCGGAAAAGATCGTTTACGGTGCATTCGATAAAGTAGCAGAAAAAACAGGTAGAGAAGCTCTGGAAGTTTTCGAAGAAGCTCTGGGCAACATCATGCCTGTACTGGAGGTTAAGGCTCGCCGTGTCGGCGGTGCAACCTACCAGGTACCCATGGAAATCAGACCTGAAAGAAGACAGACACTGGGTCTGAGATGGATCACACTGTATTCCAGAAAACGCGGCGAAAAGACAATGGTTGACCGTCTGGCAGGCGAAATTCTGGACGCACTGAACAATGCAGGCGGCGCTTGCAAGAGAAAAGACGAAATGCACAAGATGGCAGAAGCAAACAAAGCTTTCTCCCACTTCAAATGGTAAGAATTACCGTTTTTGTGAGGCTTTGCCTTACAGAAGGCTGCCGCAGGGCAGTTGGTTTTTAGAGAAAAACGAATGGAATTTGGGAAATATGGAAAGGCTATTTCATAGTCTTTCCATAAACCTGATTATGATTACAAAAAGGAGGATCCCACAGTGGCAAACAGAGAATACCCTCTGGAAAGAACCAGAAACATTGGTATTATGGCGCACATTGACGCGGGTAAGACAACTCTGACAGAACGTATTCTGTTCTATACAGGCCGTAACTACAAAATCGGCGACACACACGAAGGTACAGCAACAATGGACTGGATGGAGCAGGAGCAGGAAAGAGGTATCACTATCACATCCGCTGCGACAACATGTCATTGGAACGACAACAGAATCAACATCATCGACACACCCGGACACGTTGACTTCACAGTTGAAGTAGAACGTTCTCTGCGTGTACTGGATGGCGCTGTTTGCGTACTGGACGCAAAGGGCGGTGTTGAACCTCAGACAGAAACAGTTTGGAGACAGGCTGATAACTATAATGTACCCCGTATGATTTTCGTAAACAAAATGGATATCATGGGTGCAGACTTCTTCGGTTCTATGAAATCCATCGTAGACAGACTGGGCTGCCATCCCGTAGCTGTAACTCTGCCTATCGGTGCAGAAAGCGATTTCAAGGGCATCATCGACCTGATGAAGATGAAAGCTTACTTCTATGAAAACGCAACAGGTACAGAAGTAGACGAGGAAGAAATTCCCGCGGAATATGTAGAACAGGCAGAAGAATACAGACAGATCATGATCGAAGCAATCGCTGAAACAGATGATGTGCTGATGGAAAAATTCTTTGCTGAAGAAGAAATCACAGAAGCAGAACTGAAAACAGCACTGCGTAAGGCATGTATCGCCTGCGAACTGATGCCCGTAATGTGTGGTTCCGCATACAGAAACAAAGGCGTTCAGAAGCTGCTGGACGGCGTTGTTGAATATATGCCCGCACCTACAGACATTCCCGCAATCAAGGGTATTGACCCTGCAACAGGCGAAGAAACAGAAAGACACGCATCCGACGAAGAGCCCTTCTCTGCTCTGGTATTCAAAGTAATGAATGACCCCTTCGTTGGTAAGCTGGCATTCTTCCGTGTGTACTCCGGTACACTGGATTCCGGCACATACGTTTACAACTCCACAAAGGGCGGCAAGAAGGAACGTGTTGGCCGTATCCTGCAGATGCACGCAAACCACAGAGAAGAAATCGACAGAGTTTACTCCGGTGATATTGCGGCAGCAGTAGGCTTCAAGATTTCCACAACAGGTGACACAATCTGTAACGAAGATCACGAAGTTATTCTGGAATCCATGGTATTCCCCGAACCCGTTATCTCCGTTGCAATCGAACCCAAGACAAAAGCAGGCCGTGACAAAATGGGCATCGCTCTGGCAAAGCTGGCAGAAGAAGATCCCACATTCAAGACCTACACAGACCAGGAGACAGGCGACACAATCATCTCCGGTATGGGTGAGTTGCATCTGGAAATCATCGTTGACCGTCTGCTGAGAGAATTCAAGGTAGAAGCAAACGTAGGCGCACCTCAGGTTGCTTACAAGGAAACATTCCGTAAGGCAGTTGACGTAGAAGGTAAATTCGTACGTCAGTCCGGTGGTCGCGGTCAGTATGGTCACTGTAAAGTACGTTTCTATCCTATTCCCACAGATGCGGAAAACAACTACGAATTCGTAAATGCGACAGTCGGCGGTTCTATTCCTAAGGAATACATCCCCGCTATCGATAAAGGTATCCAGCAGGCTATGCAGAGCGGTATCCTGGGCGGCTATCCCGTACTGGGCGTTAAGGCTGAAGTTTACGATGGTTCCTACCATGACGTTGACTCCTCCGAATCCGCTTACCAGATCGCCGGTTCCATGGCTTTCAAGGAAGCTATGAGAAAGGGTGACGCAGTTCTGCTTGAACCCATCATGAAGGTAACTGTAACAGTACCTGAGGATTACATGGGTGACGTTATCGGCGATATCAACTCCAGACGTGGTCGTATCGAAGGTATGGAAGCAAGAAGCAACGCACAGGTAATTCACTCCTTCGTTCCTCTGGCTGAAATGTTCGGTTATTCCACAGACCTGCGTTCCAGAACACAGGGTCGTGGTAACTATGTAATGGAAGTTGACCATTACGAACCCTGTCCTAAATCTGTTCAGGAAAAAGTACTGGAAGGCAGAAAGTAATTTTTCGACGGAAAAACAGAAATGAAATGCCAAAAATACTGCGTTTAATTGGATTTTTGGTATTGCAAAAAGATAAGAATTCTAATATAATTAGAGTTGATGGACGCGCTGTATTTTAAAGTGTGTCAAACTCATAAATTAAGATTCCACAATTTTACAAGGAGGATATTTTAAAATGGCAAAGGCAAAATTTGAAAGAACCAAACCTCATATGAATATTGGTACTATCGGTCACGTTGACCATGGTAAAACAACTCTGACTGCAGCAATCACAAAGACACTGCACGAAAGATACAAGATCGGTGAAGCTGTAGCTTTCGAAAACATCGACAAGGCTCCCGAAGAAAGAGAACGTGGTATCACAATTTCCACAGCTCACGTTGAATACGAAACACCCAACAGACACTACGCTCACGTTGACTGCCCGGGCCATGCTGACGATGTTAAAAACATGATCACAGGTGCTGCTCT
>OGGW01002114.1_pt1 | contig 13181 bp, 7 predicted proteins | sample 1571291 | NCBI WGS metagenome assembly OGGW01 (sample SAMEA2582028, study PRJEB24529) | metagenome | biome: Human gut stool | place: China | collected 2011 | reverse complement strand
TTGGATACTCTGGATATGAAAATAAAGCCGGGAAAGAATTATCAGGTCTTCGAAGTGAATCCTTATCTGCGGATCATTGAACCGGAAATATCTGTGATCGGAAGAAAGGTAGTGGCGAAATTCAAACTGGAGCAGGTGACCAGTAACGAGGTCTATCGTATTTCGTTGTTTGCACACTCTCACATCGATGTATCCAACAAACTGAATATTGTCAACCGGACAGAAGAACTAAACCGTTCCATTACTGATGGTGAGGCTTTCGAATTGTCTATCAATCTGGAAGACTACACTTCCACGCTGGTTCCGGGCAAGAGTTATTATTTCCGGATCGGTGCACAGTCTCACGGAAGTGAGACAAAGTACAATTATTCGGCATCTGTACAGTTGGATATTTAGCATAAAAACGGAAAAGCCATGAGAAAGTATTTACAGTTGGTATTCCTTGCGGTCTCTGTCTTTTGTTCAGAGATATTGTTGGCAGAATCTCGTGATCCGGTCCGGATACTGGATTTGAGAACGCTCAATGAACTTGATCTGAAAGAACAGGAGAAGGCGGAGCAACTATGGGACATTATGCATACGACAGCTACCTTGCAAGGCATTGTGAATCGGAATAGTCCGAGATTGTACATTCGCTATGTCAAGAACGGGCAGGGAGAGAATGTCGATGATTATTGGTGGAATAAATACCGTCAGGCAGGACAGTGGCTGGCGGGACGTGATACGATAGCTTACACGGAACTGTCGGATGTCGTGACCGTTTTCAGAAAAGAAATACGCGGAGTGGTTGTTTATGACTCAAAAGTAGCATCTACCAGTAATATTGCTTCATCTGTGGCAGGAATCGAGAATCTGATAGCTGTGCGCTATGACATATCTCCCAATAGTCTCTATACCCGTTTGGTACTGCAAGGACCGAAGCTGGCTGTGAAATGCTGGCTGGTGAACAAAGATGGTTCTTCTCTTTTCACGGGCAAAGGAAGGATTGCCGGAACCGGTCAACCTTCGACAGGATCTCTGAAAATCGATCCCTATGTATGGTTTATAGAGAAATACCTGAAGAAAGGGTTATGCAATACGGAGTACGCCGCTTATTACATCGACCAGTTCTGGCGTACCGATCCTACCCGGACGGTAACGAACCATCACCAATTGACCAATCATGACTTTTTTGTCAGCAAGAAAGCTTTTTTCTTTGACCTTTCTCCTTGGGGAGACGAGCCGGCAACGGATGATCCGACACAAGAAGAAGGACTGGACTTGCAGATACTGAAAACTTTTCTGCAAGAAGCCTATAAGCAAAATAAAGGAGAGAAATTCTGCTATATCGGAGGTTTCCCGAGCTGGATTTATAAATATACGCAGCATGCTGGAGGAAAGCATGAAGATGTAGCTACCGAGTGGGAATTTTCCCGTATTATCAGTGCTTATAATGCCTTTAAGGATGCCGATGCCATCGGACTGGGAGCATTGGCTAACTCCTCCTTCTGGCAACATTTTCCTCTTCAGGAAAAGTATCCCCAAAAGTGGGTGCCACATCCGGAACTGATGGACCGAGGCTATCTGAACCGTGACGGAACAATCAACTTTCAGGGACGGAACTTTATCCTCTTCTATGTAGGCGATTATGATTCCTCCTCCTGGATTGCTCAGACTACCCCTTTCCTGTGGGACGAACCTAGCCGGGGAGAAGTGCCTTTGATGTGGTCTGTCAGTCCTGTACTTGCAGAACGCGTTCCGATGGTGATGCATAATTATCGGGTGACGGCTACTCCGAATGATTATTTTGCCGCTGCTGACAATGGTGCCGGATATTTAATGCCGGGTATGTTGCAAGAGCCTCGCTCGGTGTCCGGATTGAAAAGCGGATTGAGTGCATGGGCAAAGCATTGCAGCAAATATTATCAGAAGTGGGGATTGACCATTACAGGATTTGTGATTGACGGCGAAGCCCCCGGACTGGATTCAGACGGATTGGACTGTTACGCATCGTTCAGTCCGAATGGAATAGTTCCGCAGAAGATGCCTTTGACATTGCTGCACAATGATATGCCGGTGATCCGGGCAGATTATGATATTGTAGATCATGATTACCGCAGGGCAACGGATGTGATTGTGGAAAGAGTGGAGAAACGTCCGGTTCCTTTCCATTGGTTCAGAGCCATATTGAAGTCACCTTCCTGGTATAAAGGGATTTGTGATGAGTTGAAACAGCGGCATACGAATATTGAATTGCTGGATGCACCGACATTTTTTGAACTCTATCGTATCTATCTGAAGCAGCATCCGGATGCTGCTGCCGGAAAGATAACGATGAACTAACCTGATTAATGAACAGACATATTCATATAGAATGATGATGAACAGATTGAATATAAAAAGAACAGTCGGCTCCTGTTTGATGGCGATGGCGTTTTTTTCGTGTACCCATACGGATCAGACGCCCACGAAAGACTTTGTCGATTATGTAAATCCATATATCGGCAATATCAGCCATCTGCTGGTGCCTACTTACCCAACCGTACATCTGCCGAACTCGATGCTCAGGGTCTATCCGGAAAGGGGAGACTATACATCGGACAGGGTAAACGGCCTTCCGGTCGTGGTGACCAGTCATAGAGGCAGCTCGGCTTTTAACCTGAGTCCGGTGCAGGGAGAGGTATCCCGACCGATTGTATCTTACTCCTATGATTTGGAGAATATTACCCCCTATAGTTATTCCGTATACCTGGATGAGGCTGATATACAGGTTGAGTATGCCCCTTCACATCAGGCTGGTATTTATCATATCAGTTTTGGGACGGAAGGTGATAATGCTCTGGTGGTGAATACGAAGAACGGAAAGCTGGTCGCTGAAGAAAAAGGAGTCAGTGGCTATCAGGTTATTGACAACACTCCTACCAAAATCTATCTGTATCTCGAAACCAGTCAACTACCTTTACGCAAAGGGGTACTGGCAGATGGAAAAGTTGATATGGAAAGTAAGGAAGGCAGTGCCATCGCTTTGTATTATGGAAGCGAGAAGAACCTGAATCTACGTTACGGAATTTCCTTTATCAGTGCCGAGCAGGCAAAGAAGAATCTGCAACGTGACATCACCACCTATGATGTAAAGGCGGTGGCGGATGCCGGACGCAGGATATGGAACAAGACATTGGGCAAGATTGTGATAGAAGGCGGTTCGGAAGACGAAAAAGAAATCTTCTACACTTCCCTTTATCGTACCTACGAACGCATGATCAATCTTTCGGAGGACGGGAAATATTACAGTGCTTTCGATGGCAAGATTCATGAAGATGGCGGAGTACCTTTTTATACAGATGACTGGATATGGGATACTTACCGGGCTACACATCCGTTGCGTATCTTGATAGAACCGCAGAAGGAACTCGATATGATTCGTTCATATATACGGATGGCAGAACAGTCGGACAGAAGATGGATGCCTACCTTCCCCGAGGTGACCGGAGACAGTCACCGGATGAATGGCAATCATGCAGTGGCAGTTATCTGGGATGCTTATTGCAAAGGATTGAAAGACTTTGATCTGGAGGCTGCTTATGAAGCCTGCAAAGGAGCGATTACAGAAAAAACGTTGTTGCCCTGGCTGAGATGTCCGTTGACGGAGCTCGATAAGTTCTATCAGGAAAAAGGATTTTTCCCTGCACTGAACCCTGGCGAAGAAGAAACTTGCAAGGCTGTTCATTCGTTCGAGAGACGACAAGCGGTTGCGGTTATGTTGGGTAACTGTTACGATAATTGGTGTCTGGCACAGATAGCCAGAACATTAAACAAGACCGATGACTATAAGAAGTTTATGAGGATGTCTTATACGTACCGGAATGTTTATAATGCGGAAACGGGTTTCTTTCATCCCAAGAACAAGGACGGAAAGTTTATCGAACCGTTTGACTATCGTTATTCGGGAGGACAGGGGGCACGTGGCTATTATGGTGAAAACAACGGTTGGATCTATCGTTGGGATGTGCAGCACAATCCGGCGGATTTGATTGCCTTGATGGGTGGACAGGCTTCATTTATCGAGAGATTGAATCAGACATTCAATGAACCGTTGGGGCGGAGCAAGTTTGATTTCTATCATCAGTTGCCGGACCATACCGGTAATGTCGGCCAGTTCTCTATGGCAAATGAACCTTGTCTGCATATTCCTTATTTGTATAACTATGCCGGTCAGCCGTGGATGACACAAAAAAGGATTCGCGTTTTGCTGAACCAGTGGTTCCGTAATGACTTGATGGGCGTTCCCGGTGATGAAGACGGAGGTGGAATGACCGCATTTGTGGTATTCTCCATGATGGGCTTTTATCCGGTAACTCCCGGTTCTCCAACTTATAATATCGGCAGTCCGGTATTCCAATCCGCAAAGATGGAGGTAGGTGACGGACATTATTTTGAGATCATAGCGGAGAATTATGCGCCGGACCATAAGTACATCCAGTCGGCTACCTTGAATGGAAAGCCGTGGAATAAGCCGTGGTTCAGCCATGCGGATATTCAAAACGGCGGACGTCTGGTTTTGCAGATGGGAGATAAGCCCAATAAGAAGTGGGGGATAGCTTCGGATGCCGTGCCGCCCTCTTCAGAGAGTTTGCCGGAATAAAGTCAGAATAATAATATTAAAATCTAAAATATAACACAATGAAAAAGATGATTGTACTCACCAGTCTATGGTCGTTTTTATTTATCTTTTCCTTTTCAATGTTCGGTTGCAGCGAGGATGACGATGAATTTGGAACAACGGCCGAAAGAGGAAATGAAGTCCGTACTCCCCGTGTGGAGGAGATCAATGGAAAAGCAGTGGTCACCTGGATTGATCCTTATATTACGGATATCAAGGAGGTGCAGGTAAAGGATTTGCAGACTAATGAGCAACAGACGGTTGCCAAAGGAGTGCAGAGCGCGGAATTTGCGATTACGGACAATAGCCTGTTGTCTTACCGATATGAAATGAAAGTTGTCAGAACGACCGGAGAGATGTCTGCCGGAGTGACTGCCCGTCTGGTGAAGAACTGGGCGCAAAAGCTGCATCCTTTGATGGATTATCATAGTGATGCGACTCCTCAAAGTGGTATGTTCTTTAAGAATCAGCCGGTGGCGAAAGTGAATGTATTCGATATTCGTGATGACGAAAATATATCGAAGCTGACCACTGCTGTCATGCAGGGAGTGATTAACCAGGAACAGGCACTGACTTATCTGATCTGGTTACAGCAGGATTTGACGCAGCTGGATGATGCCGAAGTGCAGTATGAGATGCAGCCTTTGGCGAATACTTCCCGCAACAGAGGCTTTGCGGCATTATATAATATGTATAAAGACCGCTTCAACTGCCTGGTAGTCTGGGATGAGAATCAGCCTTGGTCATGGAGTATGGCACAGATGATTTCGTCACAGGAGAAAGGCATTCCGGTTACGGAATCCATGAGAAAGTTTATAGAGGACGAGCTGGGAATAGGAAATCTGGAAGTTAGGGATATACGTAACCAATGGTCGTCAAAGGCAGAAGCTTATGGCTGGGCGATAGCGCACTATGCCGACAAATGCCATCCGAAGCTAACTTTCTCCGGTGGATTGCGGAGTGATTATAAAGATAATCCGTGGAGAATGTACGATTACGTAGCTGCTTCTAAAGGCTTTGTCTTCTGGTTGGACGACTCTAATGGAGATGACAAACAGATCATGGATAATATCTTCAATAGCGGATCTTATCCGGTGGGTTCTTCGGTATTTGGTTATGGAATGAATGCCAATGGCGACGAACTGAACAAGATTACCAACATCCATAATGCAGGATTTGTAGTGAGTGACTATTATGCGAATGGCAGTTATTGGTGCAGTTTCCCGAGCAAAGCCTTCCAGCAGCGTAAAGGGATAGCCGGAGAAGTGAAGCCGGGTAAGATATATGTCGCTATCAGTCTGAGTGACGGAGACAATATTCAGTTTGATGCAAATTCTCTTTATCAGATATTCAAGGAAGGAAAGCGCAGAGGCGAAGTTCCCGTAGGAGTGACTTTGGCGGCAGGCTTACAGGAATTGAATCCGAAGCTACTTGAATTTTACTATAAGAATATGACTCCGAACGATGAATTGACGGCAGGGCCTTCCGGTTTCCAGTTTATCTATGGTGATTATTATGCGCAGAGCGGTAAATATGCGGAATGGCTGGAAATGAACAAGAAGTGGTTATCCACTGCCGGTTTCCACACGGCGCATCTCTGGAATACAGACGAGCAGATGTATTTCGAACAATACATGAAGAGCAAGGCTGTCGATGCGATTATGGACGGATCTAACCGGACACATACCACAGGCTCATCTTACAAATTGGTAGATGGCGTGGTGCGTATTGATCAGGGGACTATGTGCCGCAATAATGGAGACGTATACCGTGATCTGATGTCTGTATCTCCCAGCCCGCGGCGTCCTTTATTCCGGCATGTCTATCTGTTGACCAACTATTACGGATTTGAAGGAAATAAAGTGGTAGTGTACGAGAGACTGATCAAGGAACTCGAACGGGTTGAACAGGATTGTCCGGATACGTATGAATTTATGCTCCCGATGGATTTGGCCGCTTCTATCAGGAAGTACATAGAAGAAGGCGGTATTTATTAAAGGAATTATAAACGAATCTAAAACAAATGAGATATGAAAAATAGATATAGTATCCGGTTACTGGTTATAGTCTTTCTTTCGGCTTTCGCTATGGGTATCTGCTACTCATGTTCGGATGATGACGGAGAAGGAGTGAAGGTATATGAGTATCGTGAACAGATAGGCAAGAAGATAAAAGTGTTGACCGACCTGCAGGCTGAATCCCAGTTCGGGCTTCGGGAAGGAATGTATCCTGAAACAAGCCGGGCGATTCTGGAAGATGCGATAGCCAAGCTGAAAGATTTCCTTCAGACGATAAAAGAAGCGGGAGTGGCGGAAGCTCAGATTCCCGAAGAGACAGCCAGACTGCTGAAAGAATCGGACGAAAAGATAGCTGAGTTTAAAGCGACTGTCCGGACGGAAGACTTACTGGTTCCGGCAGAGCTGGAAGTAAGCGGAAAGAATGGCGGATATATTGACTTTGGCGCTCATCCGGAGTATTCCACATTCGGTGAAGTTGGCAAGCAGGCATTTACTGTTGAGTTTTGGGTAAAGCTGAAGGATGTAGAAGGCTTCTTCTATCTGATCTCTACCTTTACGGATGATGATACGAACAATCACGAGCGCAAAGGCTGGTGCGTGAATAGCTACAACTATGGTGGCAACAACATGCGTATGACATACGGAATGGGCTTTAATTACCTGATGGAACCTGCCTTCGGATTTACCACCATTAATGAGTGGGTACACTTGGCTGTGGTGACGGATGAAACCGGAGTAGACGGCGAGATGAATGGAGGCAGACCTGTCATGACCAAAATGTATATGAACGGTGAACTGAAACTGTCGACCACTTCTCATCAGGATGCTTCCAAACCATACGCTTCTAACGACAGCAATGTCCCGATGGTGGCATTTGGCGGCATGAGTGCTACAGGCAACCGTATCGGTGATAAAGGTGCTAACGGAAGTATGAAACATCTGCATATCTGGCGTGCCGCCAAGACTCAGGATGAAATCCGCCGGTTGATGGAGCATCCGGAGAATGTGACGGGCGAAGAGGACGATTTGGTTTGCGGATGGACTTTCGCGAAGATGGCGCTTGACGACCAGGAAATTAAAGACTTGACCGGAAAGTATACGGCAAAGCTGGTCGGAGACTATAAGTGGATTGAATTAGAATGATACGAAACAGAAAATACAGGATAGATATGAAAAATAACTATTTATATAATTGGGTAGTGATAGTGTTTATGATGCTTCAGATGCTGGCATTTACTTCTTGTTCTGATGATGATGACAATAGCGGCTGGCCGACGGAAACGGACAAGACCGAAATCTTCATAGAGCGCTTCAGTACATTGGTGACTAACCTGACTGCGCTGCGGGATGGAGCTACATATGGCGAACTGAAAGATAACTATCCGGTATCCAGTAAAGCCATGCTGGATGATGAGATTGCTTATCTGGAGGAAACGATCGCTAAACTGAAAGAAGGAAACAAAAAGTTGGCTGACAGTGAAGCCGCCCGCATTATCCGTGAAGCTAACCAGATAGAGAAGAACTTCAGAGCGACCAGACGTACCGAAGACTTTTTACCGATTTCCGCTGAACTGTTGGTCAACGGAAAGAATGGCGGATACATTGATTTTGGTGTTCATCTGGAGTATTCAGCTTTCGGCGAGCAGGGGCAACAAGCATTCACAGTCGAGTTCTGGGTGAAGCTGACAGATGTGGACGAATATCTCAATAGCTTTGTATTCTTGCTTTCCACCTTTACGGATGATGATACGAAAGATCACGAGCGTAAAGGATGGGCGGTAAACAGTCACTTCGGCAGATTACGTATGACGTATGGTATAGGCTATAGTGACTTGTTTGAACCGGGCTTCTCGTTCAGCACACTAAATCAGTGGGTTCATGTGGCAGTTGTCACTAACGAGAACGGAGTGGACGGAGAAATCAGAGACGGAATCCCGGTGATGACTAAGATTTACGTCAACGGTCAGTTGATGTTGTCGGAAAGAGGCCGGGATGACCGTTTGCCATATACTTCGAATGATAAGGAAGTGGCTATGGTTGCCTTTACCGGACTTAGCGCAACAGCCAACCGTATCGGAGAAAAGAGCACCAATGGATGTATGCGTCATCTGCATATCTGGAAATCGGCGAAGACACAGGCCGAAATACAACATCTGATGGATACTCCGGAATCCGTGACTGGAAGCGAATCGGATCTGGTATGCGGATGGACATTGAATAAGACTGTTTCGGATAACAATAACATCAAAGATCTGACGGGCAAATTCTCAGCCAGGCTGATCGGAGATTTTCAATGGGTAGAGAATAGATAATTGTTTTACGAACCGGGTAGTTCCCAAGGCCGTCGGATAGCTGGCTTTGGGACTACTTTCTTAAACAAACGAACATGAGGAAAGAACTTGTTTTTGTTTTATTGGCATTATTTCTGTGTGCCGGCTGTAACGGTAACAAAAAGAAAATGAACGGTGAACACGATTTGGATGCGGCAAACATTACGTTGGATGACCATACGATCAGTTTTTATTATAATTGGTATGGAAATCCGTCAGTGGATGGAGAAATGAAGCACTGGATGCACCCGATAGCCCTTGCTCCGGGACATTCGGGAGATGTCGGTGCCATATCCGGACTTAATGATGACATCGCCTGTAATTTTTATCCGGAGCTCGGAACGTACAGCAGCAATGATCCTGAAATCATTCGGAAACATATCCGGATGCATATAAAAGCGAATGTCGGTGTACTGTCTGTCACTTGGTGGGGAGAAAGCGATTATGGCAACCAAAGTGTGTCTCTCCTGCTGGATGAGGCTGCAAAAGTAGGGGCAAAGGTGTGCTTTCATATAGAGCCTTTTAATGGACGCAGCCCGCAAACGGTAAGGGAGAATATTCAATATATAGTGGATACTTATGGTGATCACCCGGCTTTTTACCGTACGCACGGCAAACCTCTTTTCTTTATCTATGATTCTTATCTGATCAAACCTGCCGAGTGGGCGAAGTTGTTTGCTGCCGGGGGAGAGATAAGTGTGCGTAATACCAAGTACGACGGTCTTTTTATTGGTCTGACATTGAAGGAAAGCGAGTTGCCCGACATTGAGACAGCGTGCATGGATGGCTTTTACACTTACTTTGCCGCAACAGGTTTCACAAATGCTTCTACTCCGGCCAACTGGAAATCCATGCAGCAATGGGCAAAGGCACATAATAAATTGTTTATTCCGAGTGTCGGTCCGGGATATATTGATACCCGGATTCGTCCTTGGAACGGAAGTACCACCCGAGACCGTGAGAATGGAAAATATTACGATGATATGTATAAAGCTGCCATAGAAAGCGGTGCTTCTTATATTTCGATTACGTCTTTCAATGAATGGCATGAAGGAACTCAGATAGAGCCGGCTGTCTCAAAGAAGTGCGATGCTTTTGAATATTTGGATTATAAACCATTGGCTGATGATTACTATTTGATAAGAACTGCCTATTGGGTAGATGAATTCCGGAAAGCAAGATCTGCTTCGGAAGATGTTCAATAATATGCTATATCTTGTCGGTTTTGCCCATTTGTAATTAAAATGTTCTATATTTGTGATACATAACTCAAATATAGAACATTATGGGTGAACTTTATGGCACATGTGCATTGCTTGCTGCAGTGTTGTTTTTTGTTCTGCTGCAAAAGTTTGAAAGCCGGTTCGGCAAGGTAGACAAAGAGCTTGGCGAGATAAAGAAACGAATGGACGACCTGCTCAAAGCTCAGGAGAAAATGGCTTCCGGCCCTGTAAGGGCCAAAGAGGATGTAACGGCAGAGACTTTGGACAATACGGATATACTGCCTTATGTAACAGAAGAATTGCCCGATTCGACAGTGACAGCCTTGAAGGAAGAGAAAGCTGTCGAAGAAAAAGCTGTTGAAGGCATACAGCCCATTATGGCGGAAACTACACCGCAGAAATTAAACGCTTCCCTTGAAAAAGAATCTGCTGAGGCCACTTTGCAGGAAACTTCTCCAGAGGCTCCTCTCGAAATACCGTCTGTTTCCAAACGGAAGCAGGTTAATTATGAAAAGTTTATCGGTGAAAATCTTTTCGGTAAGATTGGTATTCTTGTATTCGTCATCGGAGTCGGCTTCTTCGTAAAATATGCCATTGATAAAGACTGGATTAACGAAACATTGCGTACCGTACTTGGTTTCCTGACCGGCTCCGCATTGCTGGTGGTTGCCGAACGCCTGCAAAAGAAGTACCGCACATTCAGTTCCTTGCTTGCGGGTGGCGCCTTTGCCGTTTTCTATCTCACAGTCGCCATTGCCTTTCATTTTTATCACCTTTTTCCTCAGACGGTTGCTTTTACTATTCTGATAGCTATAACGCTGTTCATGTCTATCCTGTCCATTCTGTATGACAGGCGCGAACTGGCTATCATCTCACTTGTCGGGGGATTTCTGGCACCTTTCCTTGTTAGCACCGGGAATGGTAACTACTTGGTACTGTTCACTTATATGAGTATCTTGAATCTTGGAATGTTCGGACTGTCCATCTATATGAAATGGGGAGAACTTCCGGTGATTGCATTTGTTTTTACTTATGTGGTAATGGGAATCTTCCTGTTGACAGGCTTTACTACAGGATCGACACATATTTCCGTCCATCTCTTCATCTTTGCGACGCTGTTTTATTTCATCTTCCTCCTGCCGATATTATCGATACTCCGGATAGAAGCCGTGAAAAAGAACAGGGGATTGCTGCTGGTCATCATAACCAACAATTTCATTTATCTGTTATTAGGAATCCTGTTCCTGCGTAATATGGGACTGCCGTTTAAATCGGAAGGATTACTGAGTTTATTGATCGCTATCATCAATTTAGTTTTAGTCATCTGGCTACGGATGAGCAAGAAAGATTATAAGTTCCTCATTTATGCGATGTTGGGACTGGTACTGACATTTGTCTCCATCACTATACCTATTCAGCTGGATGGAAATTATATCACGCTGTTCTGGGCAGCGGAAATGGTGCTGCTGTTATGGCTTTACGTAAAATCGAAGATTGGAGTATACGAACGTGCAACACAGGTATTGATGGGACTGACCCTTGTTTCATATCTGATGGATATATATAATGGACTGATGACCTCTTCCTCCTCCGAAACCATTTTCCTGAACAGTTCTTTTGCTACTTCCCTGTTTGTCGGTCTGGCCACCGGAGCATTCGCTTTACTGATGGGGCGTTACCGTTCTCTCTTTACCGAAGCCAGTTATCTGAGATACACTCCCTGGAATTCGATCATGCTTCTTGCTGCTGCCGCCATCCTCTATTATACATTTATGGCAGAGTTTGCCTTGCACTTGGCAGGAGCTACAAGAAGCGGAATGATGCTGGCGTTTACTTCTGCTGCCATCTTTATCCTTAGCTATACTTTCAAAAAGCGCTTCCCGATAAAACAATACACAATCCCTTATCTGACAGCTATGGGAATGAACGTGCTGATCTATGTGATCAATATATGGGGAGACCAGTGGGTATACACGAGCCTGACTCCTGCTTTGCTCCGATGGTTTGCGGCAGCGTTTGTTATAGCTAATCTGTACTACGTTGCCCGTCAATACTATACATTAATAGGATTGAAAACTCCTTTCACCGTTTATCTGAATGTCTTGGCGCTCTTCCTTTGGCTGACGATGGCACGTTCTTTCCTCCTGCAAGCAGGAGTAGAAGATTTCGATGCCGGCTTCTCCGTTTCACTGAGTATCGCAGGATTTATTCAAATGGCACTGGGTATGCGTCTGCATCAGAAAGTACTGCGAATCATCAGTCTTTCAACTTTTGGAATCGTCCTGTTGAAGCTGATTCTGAAAGACTTATGGGCAATGCCAACAATCGGTAAGATCATTGTATTTATCATTTTAGGATTGATCCTGCTGATCCTCTCATTCCTTTATCAGAAACTAAAAGACGTACTCTTTAAAAATGATGAAGATGAAACTGATTGAGCAGACTATATAATAAAGTAAAGGCTGCCTGTTCGAAAGTGGACGGCAGCCTTTACTTTATTATATTCGTCTTTATTATCTTTATTCCTGTGAAGCCGCGAAGCGTTTCACCTGCTCTTCAATCAGTTCTTTGTCATCGAAATAGTTGATCTTCATAGCCTTCTTCACATCCGCCAATGTTTCGGCAGCGGCAGCTCTGGCTACTTCGCATCCTTTTTGTAGCATCTCGTAAACGGCAGGAATATCCTTGCTGAACTCTTTACGACGATTGCGGATCGGTTCCAGTGTTTCCTGCATGATAGCGTTCAGGAAGCGTTTTACCTTCACATCACCCAGTCCACCGCGTTGATAATGCGCTTTCAGTTCATCCAGATTCGGATAATCCGGCAGATAGCGTTCGAAGTGTTCCGGACGGCAGAAAGCATCCAGGTATGTAAATACGGTATTACCTTCAATCTTGCCCGGATCCTGTACGCGGAGGTGTCCCGGATCGGTATACATACTCATGATTTTCTTCTGAATTTCTTCCGGTT
>OGGW01002113.1_pt1 | contig 13198 bp, 16 predicted proteins | sample 1571291 | NCBI WGS metagenome assembly OGGW01 (sample SAMEA2582028, study PRJEB24529) | metagenome | biome: Human gut stool | place: China | collected 2011 | reverse complement strand
CAATACCGTCATATTCGTAGTCAATCTGTCCGTCTTTATAGCAGTGCCATGTATCGCCGTCAAGCACAAGGCTTTCCTTTGAACTGTCGATGAATCTCTGTTCTGATGATTCACCCGCATATGTTTTTGCAGGACTTACTGCGCACGTAAACATAAGTGCGACAACTGCTCCTGCTACAGCTGTTAATTTGAATAATTTTGATTTTGTCATAACATTTTCCCCTTTCATGTGGTTGTTAATTTTATTTTTTGGGTAAATAATTAATTAGTAAAAACTAACAATTAATATTAGTATACCATGTTTTTTAATTGGTTGCATTAATAATATACTAGAATTTGAGATTATTTTTCGACATAAAAAAAATAGAACAATTCTTCTTTGCTGCAAATACACAATTAGACAACAAAAATACTTTATGATATAATAAATAAGTTACTACTCCTATACTGGTGACAGAAAGGAGGACAACTTTTATGAAAGAGATACTAATTTCTCTAGTGTTTCCTGCTATGGCAAACGTAATGGCTTATTACTTCTGCAAATGGTTGGATAGGAAATACTAAAAGTAGCCAGCCTAAATATTCCATTATTATACATAATTGTATAAATAAAAAGGAATAATTAACCCCCGGAAATAGCAGTTCCGGGGGTTAATATTTTTGTTACTTTCACTTTTATGAAATGTACTATTACTAATTTCTCTATTTACTTTAGTACATTTATATAATATCATACATCTTTTCTTTTCTCAAGTATTATATAATAGATTTTTATACAATTTTTCTGACATAATTTTTCAAACATTTGTTTTTTTTGATTTTTGACATAACAGCTGCAATCAGATAGTTACATTTTCTTGTTTTATAATCCCATTATTAAGAACACCAGTCCGCTACAAGCTAATACCAAAGCCATTGCTAACAAAAAGATTTCGATTTTCTGTGTTTTCTTTGTAACAGCCTCTGTATTTCCCGGTGTTTTTCCCTTTAAGTAAAAGCATAAAAACAAAATATTAACAACAACTTCACATAATGTATTAATAAAATATCCTAACATAATTTTTACCTCTTTTCCTTAACAAATTCTAATTTACCTTCGTTTCCATTAAACCTCAAAGCCTGTGTCCATGTATCATTGCCAGTCTTCTTTTTTAATTTCTTTTTAATCGTCTTCCCTTCAAATAATTGTTGCGCATCATCAGTACTAAATACTGCACCACAAAAATTTTTCATAAGGGAATATTTGCACCCATCTTTGTATCCTGAACAGAAATAATTTTTTGGTCCTGCAATAATATCCTTGCCGCATCCCGGACAAGTCATAAATGCTCCTGTGCGTTTCTTCTCATCGCCAAAAAATACTCTATTTACCCCTTTTATATCGGATAAAAATACATCAAGCTGCTCATATACATACTTTGTAGCATCTTCGATACTCATTTGCCCATTTCTTACAGCAGTAAGCACTTCTTCCCATTGTCCTGTCGTGTCTACCCTGGTAAGCGATACGCCTTTGATTGTATGTATCATAAATGAACCAAACTCTGTAGGGTATAACACACCTGCTCCATTTGTTTTCTTAACTGTGATATATTTATCTGCTACGAGTTTTTTAAGAATTTCACCTCTTGTAGCAGAGGTTCCTATTACCAGGTTATCAACATTTTTCTTGATTGTTGTATCAACAAGATATTTTCCCGGATTTTCCATTGCAGCGATAATACTGCCTTCGGTAAAACGTTTTGGACAGCTTGTAGTTTTTTCCAAAACTTCTCTGCCGGACACAGTAAGTCTTTCTTCTTTATGCAATTCTGGCAGCTGTGCATCTACTACATCAGCACTGATAAATTCCGTAAAACCTTTATCAATAGTTCGTTTTCCTGTTCCTCTGAACAAATAATTTCCATTCTGCACAAGCACAGTTGTTTTTTCCTGCACAAGCGGCGGTTGAAACGCACACAAAAAACGTTTTGCGATCATTGTATAAATCAGCTTTTCATCATCGTTTAATACACTCATATCCGGAGTTAATGTTGTAGGGACTAATGCCGAATGTCCATGCTTGCTTAATTCTGTATCATCAACATATCGCTTATTATTAATCACTGCAGATAAATGAGTAAGTGCATATTCTGCACCATTTTTCATCTGTTTATCCACAGCTGCAGCTGATGAAATAATTCCTCTGAAATTTTCATTTGACGACAATACTTCACAATCTGTTCTTGGATATGATACATAATGATGCGTTTCATATAATCTTTGTATAATATCCAACGTTTCCTGCGCCGAGTATCCCATTCTGGCTGCTTCAATCTGTGCTGTTGCAAGTTTAAATAATTTTGGCGGCTGAGTTTTCTTACGCTTAGTTTCAATTTCCTTTACTGTTGAAATATCCGACAACATACTAATTACATCTATTGCTTTCTGTTTGTCTTTATATAAAATTATACCTGCATCATCAGTATCTTCTGTTTTATCACAAAGATGCGTTAAAAGTCCATTTGTGTGTAGCAAACTTACACCATATGATGTCTGCGGAACAAAGTTTTTAATCTCATCTTCTCTGTCAACAATCATTGTCTGCACACAGGTCATTACACGTCCTACAGCAATTTTATTAGTTCCATCTGTCTTAATTCTGTCAGCTATTGCCCGGCTTCCGTTCATGCCAAATAAATAATCAGCGTGCTGTCTTGTGAGAGCTGCTTCATAAAATCGCCTATACATTGGTTCCGAATCACTTTTTAATTCATGCAAAGCCTTACATAATCCGGTCTGCGTTGTATCATTAGACCATAATCTTAAAACAGGCAGCTTATTTCCAATCTTATTCAGCACAAGATTAACAAGCAGTTCACCTTCCTGGTCCGGGTCCCCTGCATGAATTACAACATCATACGCTCCTGATTTTACTGCTGATTTAATTTTTGTATATGCATCAGCTGCACTTTTCTTTACTTTGTACTGCCATCCGCCTTCTTTTGCGGGGTCAATCGGTAATAGTGAAATATCCCAACTTTTATATACGGGGTCAATTTCAACAGGGTCAAGCAGTTCAACCAGATGTCCATACTGTGTATAGAAGTCAATATCATAATCCAGCTCACCTTTACAAGTATTATAAGCTCTCTGTATATCTTTCATAAGTGATGGTTTTTCTGCAATAAGCATTGCTTTTTTCTTCATAAAATAAATCCGTCCTTTCTTTTTTTTACAACAAAAGCACAGTGCTATTTTTTTAACACTGTGCAAATATTACATTTAAGCAGTTGTCTTCTGATATTCATCCAAAATCATATTAGTAAGCTTCTGTGCAAATTCCTTTGTTACAGGATGGCAGGTTTCAAAATATCTTTTTTCTCCCCGGACTTCCTTTTTATCGGACGGGAAAGCAACAAATCTTCCTCTTGTATTATCTGTAATTCTAATCTGACGGACTGCAAAACAATCGCCAAATAAGATAGTTGCGAAGCCCTTAATATCAGTTCCCGGAACATTTACCTTGTTTACTGTCACAGTTAAATTATCTGTGCCAATCTCTCCAGTAACAGTTTCACCTGTTTCATACGCCTGCTTCACAGCTTTTGTAAGTTCTTCTCTTGTTTCATTTGTTATTGGGTGGAATTTATCATGATACACACCCTTATGTTTGCTGTCTTTTCTTGCAGGCATCGCCAGCATTGTCTTTCTATCTGTTACAAAAACATAAATATTCCTTAACATGAATTTGCCGTCCAATAAAATTGTGGCAAATCCGGATGCAGCGCATTTTTCTGATGTGTTCTTAATTACTCTTACTTCGTATTTCATAATTTTAAAAATCCTTCCTTTTTTAGTAATCTTGCAAGCCTAACAAGTTCATAAATAATATGAAAGATGGAAAAAATTTTCTACGCACAAAAAAAACAGGCTTCTAAAATAAAGCCTGTTGCAAATAATTATAAGTATGCTATTTCACTTATTAATCTAAGAAAAATCTGGCATCATACATCAGCATACATTCATGCAATGTATATCCATTCTCTTGAGCTAAAGTATCACTTCCATCAGGAAATTCAATACAAATGGCATAAGCATCCCAATAATGTAATATTTCTCTTCTGCTGATTTCCATTTTTTTTGATTTTCTCATAATTTTAAATCTCCTTTTCTTGATTCTGCTAAATTCATGATAAAATCTACAATATTTTGAGGTTCATCATCATACCGCAGACAATTTCCGGTCCATTTTCCACCGGTATGATTATTTTTGTTAATAAGTTTAATTCCTGTTCCTGCAAATTCTAATAAATTTGGAGTATGATCATCAATAAGTATTCTGTCAGCTCCTGGCAAGTATCTATCTTTACACTCGCCATACGGGATAAAAATTACCGGAATATCTTCCATTCCATTATTTTTTAACCACAAAAGTTTATCCTGTCTTGCAGTTCCTTCCATAAATACTGCAGTAGCAAATGCTACTGCAATACCCATTTCCTTTAACTGTCTGACTGCACTCAAAACATTCGGAAAAGGCTCCCGATGCAGAAAATAATGCTCTTCATAAGGATTTCCCTGCAAATCCCAATGATTACAGGTGCCATCCATATCAAAATAGATTACAGTTTTCATATTTTTACGCCCCTTTCATTTCGCTTAAAATACGTCTTCCTTTCATATAAGTTTCTGCTTCATCAGCAATAAATTTATTATTATTTTTAGTCAACTTATCAAGTGTGTCGTCTGTCAGTTTTCCACTTTTAATAGCAGCAATTAATACCGTGGTATCAGCATTTTTATTATTTAACACTACATCATTAATAATTTCTGCCGGGGTATATGCCCCATTTACAAGATAATATAAAATATCGGTATCATCACTTACTGCCAATTTTTTAAAAACTTCCTCTGGGCATGATGGATTATCCGGAAGCCATGCTGCAACTTCCCAGTCAGTATCATTTGCTAATGTAATGAGTACTTTTTTACTGGTACATTTGTTTTTTGCAACATTAAGCCTGACAACCCAATCCGCATTTTTTGCAAGCTCTGCTAAAAGCACCGGGTTTTTTGAAGTCATTGCCAACATTCTTCCTGCTTTGTCAATTTTCATTTTTTCTTTTTCCATGAGTTTTCTCCTTTTTAAATTTTTGTATATAAAACATAAAAGAAAAAATACAAAATAAAAAAAATAGACCTGTGCATATAATACATATCATGTACCATATACGCAGGTCCAAAAAAATTAATAGCTATCATAGCTTTCTAAGGTTTTGCAGTTAATTACTCTTGAATTACGACAATAGTCATATCCAATTTTATAAAACCATTCTCCGTTTTCCTTAAAATAAGACCCCCAAAAGCCTTCTGGAAGACGAATTTTATTTCTTTTCTGAATATTTCGCATATCTAACCAATAATATACCGGATTCCCTAAGCGTAAAATATCTGCTTTCGCTTCTTTTCTTGTTCCTTCCCTGTACTCAATAAGTTCCCCTTCTTCATAAGGTTCATCAGTTTTATATGCCAAAAACATATGTACGATTCCTCCATTACGAATAGTATGGGTCAAACCTTTCATAATGTGTTTCATTCTTGTTTCCTTTTTCATAACAAAAATCTCCTTTATTTATTATTTTAGATACTTTTACTATACAAGAAAAATAAAAAAAAGAAGCTGAAAAATATTCATATTTCTCAGCTTTCATCTTTTAATCTTCCAAACTAAATATCAAGTCTTCGTCTTCATCAGTTAAAGCTATATAATCACTGCTTAAAGACAATACTGAACTGCCATATTTTTCAAGTAGTCCATCAGTTGCCTTCATTGTCTTCTGCCGGTATTCTTTGCCTAATGGCGAAATACTTCTTGCTGTTTCCAGCGTATTTTCATACAGCTTATTGATAAAATCCCTGCGGACATATTTCTTTTTATTTGTATCCTCTCTGATAACATTATACAAATTATCATTTTCAAGCAGCCGGATTAACTCCTCATTATATTCAAAATCCGTACTTGTCGGCGATAATTCATAAATTTCCCCATTCATGGCATACAATAAAAACTGTTGCCATGGTTTTAGGCTGTCATAAATCCGGTTAAATTCAGTAATAGCCTCCTGCTTTAAAAATTCATCTTCCGGGTTTAAAAATTTATTTACTGCAGCGCCCTGGTATTCCGGATCAAAAGATTCATATTGTCCCGCTTCTTTGTATTTTAGCGTAGCAGAAATCGTTGCTGCACTCATGCCTCTTAAAGATTCACATCCCATAAGACGAGATACAGAACACGCCTCATTATCCGAATATCCCATTGCTTTAAGTTTCACAATTTCTTTCCGGATTCTGTTATACATCTGATTATAATGTATTGATAAATGGGACACATTATCTTTAATATAGTTCTGCGCGCCTTTAATTATGTGCGGTTTAGCGAATGTCGTGATGTCATATTTCCCGGAGTAACGGCAAACATGACTAAATACTTCTGTATATGCGCATTGAACTAAATCTTCATACATCTCTGCGTTATGACAATAGCTGCCATATTTACAGTGTAAAAAACTACTAATAAATTTTCGCAGTTTCCCATCACTGAACAAGATAGTGTTTACCTGCGTGATACAATACCCTGCTTTATCTGCATCATATATTTTTTCTTTATTCCTTTTTAAAACTTTTTCAAGCGAAATGATTCGATAATAATATCTGTTATCATCTGTATCCTCTTTACTGCGTTCAAGAAATTTCGTTGAAATAATACTTAATGCTTCATTATTTATTATACTTAAATATTCGCTTTGTTTCTGCTCTTTTTCAGCAGCTACGCAGCGGTTAAAATATTCGTTTTCACTTTCTTCTATACCGTTTTCTTTTTTAGGTATTGAAAGAGAATTTATTATACTTTGCTCATAGTCCATAAGCATTTCAAACTTCTTTTGTAAATTTGTTTCATCAAATATGGAATTAAGTACTTCATTCATCTTTTTTCTTCTCCTTTAATTAACATCCTTTGCTTGCTGTTTCAGGGTTTTTAATAAATCCTGCATATACTCTTTCAAGCACTTTTCTGGTTTCAACACCGCACAAATTATTCTGCAGCATGTAGTCATTAACAATCTGACATTCCGCCGAAACATTTGTCGGAATTTCTTTTAGTCCGCTTAAATAAGCCGCAAAACTCATATTAACCTACTCCTTTCACAAAATTTTTCTAATATATAAACTATGAAAGAAAAAAAACACAAAGGTATTAATCATTATTTCCTATGCTTTTATCGTGTTCTGCGATAAGTATTTTCTTTTTTATACGTTCATTATTTTCTTTAAACTCATTTAAAATTTCTTTTGTTTTTTTAGTTCCAACAAACGGACATTCATCAAGAATCCCGGCAAACTCACTATACTGTTCTTTAGTAAGCGGCTGTATACGTTTTTCTTTATATAAATATTGTATCCGGTCTGCAAACAGTAACTTATTCCGGTTATGCTCTCCTGTATCATTAAAAAAAGTATTTCCAAAATCAAATAGTGGCGCAGGTTCTATAAATTCAGCTGTATTTACGTCCCTTAAAAAGCCGAAATTATTAAGATGCCTGTCATCATTCATTAAAATTTCATCTGCTATAAGCATTTTATCAACAAATTCTGCTCCACCCGGAATATTAAAATACTTAATGCTTTCAATTAAATGTGCATAAGTTCTTTCCGGATCGGTTTTAAGGTCCCTTATCTCATCAGAAAATGGAACAGCCTCATATACATGTGCCGCAGGAACAAATTCCGTATCTTTTGTAACAAAATTCCTGCACATGCTGCATATATCATACTTTTCGATACACAGTGAATATGCAACAAATGTTACAATATTCAATTTATTAAGCAGCCATGTAGCAAATACCTCATTTAATACTTCCTGTTTATTTCCACTGCGCTTTATAAGGTAATCAATTTTATTGTCATTCCGCTTCCATCTTTTAGACATATTCCCATTTGCCGTAATATCTGGAGAGTGAAAATATAATTGAGCCGGATTTAATACCGGTATATTTTTTGTAAAAAAAGTATCCCCTGTAAGTGTTTTATACCCGTTATCAAAAAAATTAAGGTCAGAATATTTTTCTGTTTCATCATATCTTAGCCAATAATGGTCTGTGAGTGAGAAAAAATGTGGAAATTCATCCTGCCACTCTATTTTTGAAGGAAAATCCCTTCGTTTATCTGATAAAACACGTTTCGCAAACCATTTATTAAAAAGCTCAGTACTGATTTCTGCCGAATGAATAAAAACAGGAAGAAATTTCTTGTTTTCTTCAATTATTTCTGCTTTATCTGCCACAAATACCGGTAGTTTGATTCGTTTTAAATCTTCTTTTATTTTTCCGGATAAATTCATAACAGGTCTATCTTTGTTCATAAGTGTAAGATATATAGTGTTTTCCAAATCATTTTCTCCTTTTTTACAAAATCTCTCCACAAAATACATCATCCTGCCAGTAAGTAAGAATACGGTAATCCTTCCCACCATTTGAATACAGTGTTACATCAGCCTCATTTGTGCTTATCATATTCCTTTTTCCATCCGGGGTTTCAACACACACTAAACATGGAGCAATACCATTAATATCATTTTCTTTTGCAAGTGGGACAATATTAAACAGATATTCATCGTGTCCAAATAATAAATGTCCATTCCCAGCATCTTCGGTATCTGTTGCACGTATAGGAATATAAGTATTAACATTGATCGAAAATCCCATTGCAAGACTTGTTCCTGCAGGGAGTATAAACGACTTAAATTCCCCATTTGTAAAAATTCCCCTGATTATAAATTCATGCTCTGAAAATGTTACTTTAAGTGTTGGCGATTCTTTATCAGATACTCCTCTGTATATCTCCCCATATTTATTAATAAGCATACACATAATCTCTGCATGGTTATTATTATCACTACTTCTTAATGGGGCAATTACTGCTTTTATATTATCTCCTGTAGCAGCTCCCGGCATTAATACTGTTAAATCATACATATCATAGACAAAAGTATTTCTTGATTTGTATTTTTCATAAACTAAAGAATACTCATCTGTTTTATCAGCTTCTGTTTCTGCAAAAGAAATTTCCTGTACAGTTTCACAAGTCTTGTCCTTTTCTTTATCATTTTTTTTGAACCGATCTTCTAATCCCGCTCTGCGGTCTGCCTGCTTATAAAATGTCTGTTTATCTTTATACATTTCATCGTCAGCTTTATTTATCAGTTCTTTTTTGTTTGATGCGGCAGTACCAAACGCAAACCCGACAGATGCAGAAAAGCTGATATCTTCATCGGACATTTCTCTTAGAGTATTTTTAAATTCTAATATATGTGCCTTAATTTTTTCTTCATCTGCTCCACATCGCATAATTGCATAAAATTCATCACCGCCGGTTCTGTAAGCATCTTTTCCAAACACGTCTTTTATTGTCTTTGCAATGCCTGTCAAAAGCCTGTCCCCTGCTTCATGTCCCAGTGAATCATTTGTATATTTAAGACCATTTGCATCTATCGAAATAAGGAAGAAATTCTCCTCAAGATTATCTGTATCTTCAATAAATGCTTTTTTATTTTTTAGCCCGGTCATGGCATCATGTGTAATCTCGTATAAATACTCATTTTTTTGTTTTTCCGCTTGTTCTTTTAGAACTTGTACTTCTTTTTCAAGTTCACTTACACGTTTCATATCTTTTCCTGTAATTTTAGGAGTTTTAGGCACAATCTCCATATCTGCAGCCATAAATTTAACATTTTCATCATTTATAAAATCTGCATATTCATTTCCCATATACTCTTTCAAATCACCTGCTGGGCAGTCATACTGAATGTTATCAATTGTAAGCCGGACAATATCTTTTCCTGCAGCATTACGGATATAATCATATTTAAGTCCCTCACGGATAAGTCCGGCAAAAGCATTTAATCGGATTGCATTTGCATATTCCTGTTTTTGAACCCCATCTGCCTCTGATACACTTTCACGTTTTTTTATGCTTTCCGCATCTGCTAATACCTGCATATACAGATGTCTATTTTGTAAAATTATATTATTCATAATCTTTTTTTCCTTTCTCTTATTTGATATATGTTAAAAAATCCTGTGTCAGTTTAAGTGTAAAATTACAATTTTTTACATTATCCGGATAAGGATTTAATATCACACTACAGTCTTTGTATTTCTTTTTTAAAAGAAACTTCAATCCCTTAAAATCGACAATCAATTTTTTGTAGTTTTCTATATCAGGGATTAATTCTGCACTTTCTCTGAATAAAAAATTATCTGCATTTGATGAATCTGAAAATGCCGGAATAAGCTTCTGTTTTTTTAAATTCAACAGCTCTATATCCAGTCCATTTATTTTTGCAAATACAATATACTTAAATGCCGCAAGCATATGTACATAAGCTGTATCCCTGCTTTTTTTTATAAGAAATATAACTTTTTTAAAATATATTTGATGATACCCGTCTAAAGCATATGAATAGCTTTCTTTCCTTAAATTAAACACGTCTTTAACAGAAATTATTTCATCATTAAAATATATTCTTCTTACATGGAAGACTTTAACAATATTAGACAATTCTCTTTTTGTGTATTTGTCCTGCATTGGGCTTAATGAAATCAAATCTTTATCATTAAGCTGCTCTTCTGAAAGCATCATAATATCCTGTTTTCGGTTTATATACACATACAATAATATATTTTCAAAACTTTCCAAATACATATTCCTCCTTATTTCAAAATTTTTTTTACCAGTTGATTATATTTGCCTGAATAATATAAAAAATTATTCCTCTCTTTTGGTGTCAATGAATTATGCAGATAATCAAGCGTATTTCCACCATAGATTTTATTAAGCGGCTTACTAAGCCGGTATCGTACCAGTTTCTTCTTCATTTCTGTAGTATTAAAAATAAAATATAATTCATCTATACTATCTACTTTCACATATCTTTTGATAAAATACTGCAGGCATATTGCAGCATTAAAATTTGCATCATAATTTGTAAAAAATCTTTTTGGAAATACTGCTCCGGCACCTTTTGTATCAAGTATATTTTCATAAAATAACTCAACTTTTTTTCTTTGATTAAACTTAATTTTATCCGGAAAGCATAAATGCAGTACATATGTAATTCGTTCTTTTTCATCAAGTCCTGTCGGAATCTGAATATATTTCATTAGTCCTTTTAATTTAAGCTGGACAAGTACATCTTCATTAAGGTTTCTTAGTGCTTCTGCAGGGGTCCAATGGCAAATATATAAAATTGCATATTGAATAATTACTACAGCAGTTTTTTCCTGGGCATCATTTGACAAATCTTTAAAATGATATGTATCCATTGTGACTTTATTACTGTCTGTTAAAATTCTTTCATACTCATAAATTAGATTTTCATTCATAAAAATTTCCTACCTCTATTCTTCAAATTTTGTATACTTAAACTGTATTGCACTTAAATATTTTCGCACTTCTTTAGCTCTCGCAATTTCATCTTCTGTAAACATATCTAACTCATTACTTATAACTGTATCCATTTCACGAATTGTATACAAAACAAACGGAGCATATATTTTAAAATATTTTTCAAAATTAATGCACTCCAGTTCTTCCATAGTTGGAATATATGTAATTGTTTCTGGATATTTTTGTTTAAAATCTTCTCCCAGCACCTCAACTAGATCATCAAATTCATATAATTCCTCTTCTGTAATAAATTCTTTCTTCTCTTTCTCATTCATGTATAAATCCAACCTCCATAATTTTCTTGCCTAATCTGCCTTATCTTTAATATGACAGATATATTATTTTTTTTTAGACACAAAAAAAAGTTTAGGTGGAATATTTTGGGAATACAACTGGTAAATATTTCCATTTCATTACTTATAATATGTTAAATATATGAAATAAGCCTCATACTTTGTTATTCGCCTGCAGTACGCAAAAACCAATTGCGTATTTTTCTGTCATATATAAATTAAATAATTTTTATAGGAGGATGAATAAAATGACATCATTAGAAAAAGCAAAAAATAAGTACGGAATCGAAAGTAAGGCAGATACATGGAAGGAATTGAGTCGAATCCATAATCTTTCAGAGGATTTCATCAGGGAATTTGCTGATAAAGTTGACTGGTATTGGATTTCTGTATACCAGAAGCTTTCGGAAAGTTTCATAAAAGAGTTTGCAGATAGGTTTGATTGGTATTGTATTTCTGCGTACCAGAAGCTTTCAGAAAGTTTCATCAGAGAATTTAAAAATAAAGTTAGCTGGAATGACATTTCTGCGTACCAGAAACTTTCAGAAGACTTTATCAAAGAGTTTGCAGATAGGGTTGACTGGTATTATGTTTCCGAATACCAGAAGCTTTCGGAAAGTTTCATAAAAGAATTTGCAGGTAAAGTTGACTGGAGCTGGATTTCCAAGCATCAAAAACTTTCAGAAGCTTTTATTGAAGAATATTCTAACAATATTGACTGGAGCTGGATTTCCAAGTACCAAAAGCTTTCGGAAGACTTTATTAGAAAATTTTCAGATAGGGTTGATTGGAAACGTATTTTAGGGTATCAGAAGCTTTCAGAAAATTTTATTGCAGAATTTTCAGATAAGGTTGACTGGTATTATATTTGCAAATATCAGACCTGCAGCAAGGAATTTTTGAATGAATTCGGACATGGTCTTAATAATAATTCAGATAAACCTACATCTTACTGGAAAGAAGCGATTGAGAAAACTGGAATGTATGAATGTCACGAAGATTACTTTATTGGATATAAAGGAATCAGAGCTGATAGATACAGTAAATATAACTTCCAGTACCAGTATCTTCCGGGAGAAACGTATAAGTGTTTTTCAGATTATTCCAATGATGAGAGTTCTTTCGGGTTATCTGTATGGGATGAAAGAGGAGCTTATGATTACTGCAATGAACTTGTGATAAAGGTAAAGGTTTATTATGAGGATATTACCGCCGTTGTTCATAATGGTGGCAAGATACGCTGCAAGAAATTAACGGTACTTGATTAATAATTCTACATTTTAATGAGAAAAGCGGAGAAGTTATCTCCGCTTTATTTTATGTCATGTAGGTGTGTTGACTGCTCCCACAGGCTTGCCTGTGGGAGACCGTTTCAAGTTTTGTGTAAACGTTAAAAACTGATATAAGATTTGTGAATA
>OGGW01002101.1_pt1 | contig 13296 bp, 13 predicted proteins | sample 1571291 | NCBI WGS metagenome assembly OGGW01 (sample SAMEA2582028, study PRJEB24529) | metagenome | biome: Human gut stool | place: China | collected 2011 | reverse complement strand
GGTATGCGGCATCCGTAAAGCGGCGGAGCCGCTAACGGCTGCCCTACCTTACCGTTGCGAAAAATCTGCCACTTTATCGACAATCTCGGACTACAGCAAGCCTGAAGCAGTTCTCTCAAATAACGGGAACCGGTCATCACGAATGCTGTTCTTCTGTGATTTTTGACAATTTCCAACAGAAAACTTCTATTCCAATCATAGATATTACGGCTTGCAATCTGGAACCGGCTTCTGTATAATGGTCCAGATAAATTTCTTAGGAGGTAACACCATGATGCAGTCCAGTATGAGCATGCGAAGCGCTGTTTCCTCCATTTTCGGGGTCCACGGTCCCGTCATTTTCATTTCCCTTTTTTGACCGGCTATAGGAGCCGGTATTTTTATGCCTGTTTGCGGACAGCCGCAGGAAACTGGTCTATTTATATAATTTAGATAGAAGATTTGTGTGTTACGAGAGGAGAAAAACATGAACGAGAAAAAGAACCCCATCCTCGGTCAGGAAGCCGTGACCGACGCCCGCACCCTAGGCACCCCCCGTATGCTGATTTTAGGCTTGCAGCATCTGTTCGCCATGTTCGGCGCCACCGTGCTGGTACCCATTCTGGTTCAGGGCTACGGCCTGCCCCTGAGCATCCAGACTACCCTGCTGATGGCCGGTCTGGGCACTCTGCTGTTCCATGTGTGCACCAAGTTCAAGGTCCCCGCTTTCCTGGGCTCCTCCTTCGCCTACCTGGGCGGTTTCTCCACCGTGGCCTCCATGCCCGCCTATGACGGTCTGGATCCCGAGCTGAAGCTGGCCTACGCTCTGGGCGGCATTGTTATCGCCGGTCTCCTGTATCTGGTGCTGGCTCTGCTCTTTAAGGTGCTGGGCGCCAAGACCGTCATGCGGTACTTCCCCCCCATCGTCACCGGCCCCATGATCATCATGATCGGCCTGAACCTCTCCGGCTCCGCCATTACCAATGCTTCCTCCTGCTGGTGGCTGGCCCTGGTGGCCATGGCCATCATCGTGGTGGCCAATATCTGGGGCAAGGGCATGGTGAAGATCATCCCCATCCTGCTGGGCGTGGTAGGCAGCTACATTGTAGCGGTGATTGCCACTCTCTGCGGCGCTCAGCTGCCGGATGCCAACGGCGTCATGCAGCCCCTCGTCAACTTCGCCTCCGTGGGCGAGGCACACCTCATTGGCCTCCAGAAGTTCATCCTCGCCAAGTTCGATGTGTCCGCCGTGCTGGTCATGGCCCCCATCGCCATCGCCGCCATGATGGAGCACATCGGTGATATCTCCGCCATTTCCTCCACTACCGGCAATAACTTCATCGCCGATCCCGGCCTGCACCGCACCCTGACGGGTGACGGTCTGGCAACCGCCTTTGCCGGTATGTTCGGCGGCCCCGCCAACACCACCTACGGTGAGAACACCGGCGTGCTGGCCCTCTCCAAGGTCTACGATCCCCGCGTGATCCGTCTGGCTGCCGTCTACGCCATCATCCTCAGCTTCTCCCCCAAGTTCGACGCGCTGGTGAACTCTATCCCCTCCGCCATCGTGGGCGGCGTCAGCTTCATCCTCTACGGCATGATCTCCGCCGTGGGCGTCCGCAACATCGTGGAGAATCAGGTGGATCTGACCAAGTCCCGAAACCTGATCATCGCCGCCGTCATGTTTGTCAGCGGCCTCGGCTTCAGCTCCGTGGGCGGCGTGACCTTCACCGTGGGCGGTGCGGCTGTGACCCTGTCCGGTCTGGCCATCGCTGCTCTGTGCGGCGTGATCCTCAACGCCATCCTGCCCGGCAATGACTACGAGTTCGGCATCAGCGTCGAGGGCGACAAGTCCGCCGACCTGGGCAGCTACTAATTTCTAACAGCACTTTTCCAACAGGGAACGCCAAAAACGCGGCGTTCCCTGTTCTTTTCGCAAAATATAAACATTTTGTGAAGAAACCGTTGACAAGTTTGGAAATTCACCTATAATAGGGTAGGATACAACTGGATAACGCATGATAGAGGCGCGGCTGATAAGAGTAACCATCCGGCAAACAGGCATAGAGGATGGGGAAAGGATCAGCCGCCGAAGGGCCGTACCGCTGCCTGGCGGGTCGGTGCCTGGGCCGTCGGAAAACATCCGCCGGACTGTCGCCCGGAAACGGGCGGGGCGCTGTCATGGATCTGTTTGGTGAAATGAGACCTTCAAATGGAGTCATGGCGGAATGTCATGACTCCATTTTTTGTTCTGAAACACAATGTGCTTTGACAGGATGGAGTTCTCGCGTATTCTCCGGTTGCATGGGCTGCGGCCCAAAAATGAAAGGAGAATCTCCATGAAAAAGCATCCCCTACTGCGGACGGCCCTGCTGGTCATGACCGCCGCCGCGCTGCTGTGTGTCAGCGCTCTGGCTGTTGAGGACGGCGCGCCCGCCAACAGCATGTACGGTACGTTCTGGGCACTGGTGCCCCCCGTCATCGCCATCACTCTGGCCCTTATCACCAAGGAGGCGTACAGTTCTCTGTTCATCGGCGTCACGGTAGGCGCTCTGTTCTCTCAGGGCTTTTCCCCCATCGGCGCGCTGAACATGATCGTCAATGACGGCCTGGTGGCCGCCATCAAAGACAACGCCGGTATCTTCCTGTTCCTTGTCCTGCTGGGCATCATCGTGGCGCTGGTAAACGCCGCCGGCGGCTCCGCTGCCTTCGGCCGCTGGGCATCAAAAAACATTAAGACCAAGGTGGGGGCTTCCCTCGCCACCTTCCTGCTGGGCATTCTGATCTTCATCGATGACTATTTCAACTGCCTCACCGTGGGCACCGTCATGCGGCCCGTCACCGACAGCCATCGGATCTCCCGTCCCAAGCTGGCCTACCTCATTGATGCCACCGCCGCCCCCGTGTGCATGATCGCCCCTATCTCCTCCTGGGCCGCCGCCGTTTCCTCCACCGCCGAGGGTCTGGACACCGGCATCAGCGGCATCCAGCTCTTTATCAAGGCCATTCCCTACAATCTCTATTCCCTGCTGACCTTCGTCTTTATCATCGCCCTGTCCTTCATGCAGTTTGATTACGGTCCCATGCGGGCCTATGAGCGCAAGGCCCGGGAGACCGGTGACCTCTCCGCTCTGGAAAACGCGGAGGATGAAGCCGTGAACCCCAAGGGCAAGGTCATCGACCTGCTGCTCCCTGTTCTGGTGCTGATCGCCGTGTGCACCACCGGCATGATCTACGTGGGCGGCTTCTTCGGCGTGGACGCCTGGGGCGGCACCGACTGCGCCGGAGACTTCATCGGCGCCTTCGGCAATACCGACGCCTTCATGGGTCTGCCCTGGGGCGGCATCATCGCTCTGCTCTTCACCGTCATCTATCTGGTGGCCCGCCGGGTCATCACCTTCAAGGACGCCATGGCCTGCATCCCCAAGGGCTTCAACGCCATGATCTCCCCCATCTTGATCCTGACCCTGGCCGTCTCTCTGAAGGCTACCATCACCTCTCTGGGCGCCAGCATCTATGTCCATGACCTGATGGAGGGCGCTGCCGCTACGCTGTACTCCATGCTCCCCGCCGTGATCTTCGTGGTGGCCTGTATTCTGGCCTTCGCCTCCGGCACCTCCTGGGGTACCTTCGGCATCCTGATCCCCATTGTTACCGCTATTTTCCCCGCTTCCAGCGAGCTGCTCATCATCGGTATCTCCGCCTGCTGTGCCGGCGCTGTGATGGGTGACCACTGCTCCCCCATCTCCGATACCTCCATCATGGCCTCCGCCGGCGCCCAGTGTGACCATCTGGAGCACGTTGCCACCCAGATCCCCTATGTGCTGACGGTGGCCGGTGTCTGCGTGGTTGGCTTCATCGTGGCCGGTTTCGTCCAGAACGTGTATATTACCTGGGCCGTCAGCTTTGCGCTGATGCTGTGCGTTCTGTTCGTCATCCGCAGCATGGAGCGCCGCAAGGCCGCGTAAACTCATTGAAAAAGTGCCTTACCACGAAAGGAAAGGATCTTTTCTTTTTGCGGCGGATATGGTATGATGGCCCACAGCGAATAGGAAAGGACCGAAACGATGCAAGCCTTTGAACTGACAATTTTGAACTGGATACAGGCTCACCTGCGCTGCGGCGTTCTGGATGCCGTCATGGTGCCAGTCAGCCGGATCTGCGACCACGGTGAGGTGTGGATCTTACTGGCGGCGATCCTGCTGGCGATCCCAAAGACCAGAAAGCTGGGGACCTGTGTGGCCTGCGGGTTGGCTCTGGATCTTCTGTTCTGCAACCTCGCCCTCAAGCCGCTCATTGGCCGGGTGCGGCCCTTCGCCGTCAACCCCACCATTTCCCTGCTGATCCCGCCGCCTGTAGACGCCTCCTTCCCCTCCGGCCACACGGCGGCCTCCTTCGCATCGGTGGCCGCGCTGAAAACGGCGAACAGCCGCCTTTGGAAACCGGCGCTGGCGCTGGCCGTGGTCATCGCCCTGTCCCGGCTGTACCTCTACGCCCACTGGCCCACAGATATTCTGGGGGGCGCCGCCGTGGGTATTCTGGCAGGTTGGCTGGGAACAAAGCTGGCGCAGTCATTTCCCCGGAAAAAAGTGTAAAAAAGGCCCGGAAACATCTAACGTGTTTCCGGGTTTCTTTATTTCTTCCTTTTTTCAGGGAGATCCGGGCCGTTTTCACGGGCCTGCTGAAGGTAATCGTGGTCCTCATTTTTCTTGCTGGGCACGAAGTTCAGCGCCGCTGCCCGCTTCTTGCCCTTGCTCCGGGCGTAGAAATAACCGGCCACGGAGAACACCACCGCGCCCACAAAATTCACCAGCAGGTCTTTCATGGTGTCGATGAGTCCAATATCCAGATAGCCGCCCAGGCCCAGATTCTCGCCGTTGATGACCACATCGTGGATCTCCTTCACCGCCACTACCTTATTGGTCCGGGTAGGGTCCAGGCTGGCGGAGTAGATGGCGTTGATGACGGTATCCCGCTGCATATCCGTATGGAAGAACCAGTCCATGCCGAACTCAAAAAATTCCCACAGAACGCCGATGGTCATGGAAAAGCAAAACGCAACCATGGCCAGAAAGAATGGTGACAGGTCGAAGGTCAGCTTCTCATTGTCATTGAGCAGCAGCACCAGAGAAAAGCCTACCGCCGCCGCCAAAAAGCCGTTGATGGTGTGGAGCATGGTGTCCCAATGGGGCACGTTGACATAGAAAGCATTGACCTCTCCCAAGATCTCGGCCGCGAAAATGAAGCAGAGGATCGTAATTTCCAGGGGCGGCGGCAGCTCGATCCGCAGCCGGACCTGCACCCAGCTTGGCACATACAGCAGCACGATGGTCAGAATACAGAAAAACGCACCCTCGTAGTTATCCAGAATGATCTGGCGCACCAGAGATACGATCACCAAGGCCCGCAGAATATAAAAGACGATGAACGAGCTCTTATGTTCCCGCAGTTCCTTGTCCATGGCCCGCTTGAACGTCTTTTTCAGCCAGCCCCGCTCTTTTCTTGTTTTTTTCAATATGGTTCCTCCTGTCCGGCGGCTATGACCGCTCATTATTGCAACAGAATACCACAAAAAATGGCTTGCGACAAGATAAACCGGTCAGGCACTTGGCTGCCTTTGCACAATCAGCGGTCAGCTGACACCGGCCAGATAACGGCCCGCAGGGCTTCAAGGTCATGGGTCACCGCCAAAAAGCGGAGGGAGCACACAGCGTCGGCGGTAAAGGCCAACAACAGCCACCACGTCACGCCGACGGGAACACGGTCCGCCAGCGCCACCACCGGCGGCGTCACCAGATAGACAGCCGGGAACAGCAGCAGTCCCCACGCCAGAGAAAAGGGCAGACACACCCGACCACGGAAATTTCCAAAAACCCCGGTGTAGTCCCAGAAGGACACTCCCAAAAAGGTCTCCCCCCACCAGTGGTAAATATATTCCACAGAGGTGGCGGTCAGCCCGCCCCAGAGGTAGAGCGGCCACCCGGAACGAAGGCTCGGCGGCAGGGCCAGCACCGCCGCCATGCCCAGTCCGTATACCGGGCAGAGCGGCAGGAGCAGCAGACACCGTCTCCTCCGCCGGGGAGACCGGGTCACGGCGGCAAACAGCCGCTCCAGCACCCATCCTAAAAGGCTGAAGCTCCAGAAGATCCACAAAAATTCCGCCATACGCCGCCCTCCTCTGCTTGATGCCCTGTCAGTATCGGCAGGCCGCCACCGCCTTATACGCTTGCGCGGGAGAAAACAATATGCTATACTCAAACAAGGCTATTTCAGAAAGGCGGGGATACCATGGCGGATAGCTGGGAGCGTTTAAAACAGGAATGTGGCGTCTGCCGGGGCTGCGCGCTGGCGGACACCAGGACCCATGTGGTGTTTGGGGACGGCTGCGAGACGGCGGAGATCATGCTCATCGGCGAAGGCCCCGGCCAGCACGAGGACGAGCAGGGTATTCCCTTTGTAGGCCGGGCCGGGCAGCTGCTGGACGATATGCTGGAGATCATCCATCTGGACCGCACCAAGGTCTACATCGCCAACGTGGTGAAGTGCCGCCCGCCTCAGAACCGGGACCCTCTGAATGTAGAACAGGACGCCTGCATCGGCTATCTGCGGCGGCAGGCAGCACTGATGAAGCCCAAGATCATCGTCTGTCTGGGTCGGATTGCTGCCAAAGCCATCATCAAAGAAGATTTCAAGATCACCCAAGAGCACGGCCAGTGGTTCCAGCGGGGCGGTGTCCAGATGACGGCCATCTATCACCCGGCGGCGCTGCTGCGGGATGAGCAGAAGCGCCCGGAGACCTTTCTGGATTTAAAAAGTATTCAGGCCAAGGTCCGGGAGCTGTGCGAGTATACTGAATGTTAAAAAGGTACGGGAACTTACGTTCCCGCACCTTTTTCATTTTCGATTTCAATTCTCAGGCTGTGGCGATTATGTCCCGGTTCAGCACAAAGTATTCCACGCCGGAATACAGGGTGGTGATGGCGATCACCGCCACGCACACGGTATTGAGCCAGCCGGGGATCGGCAGGAACATGAGCACAATGCACACCATGGTGCTGGCCGTTTTCACCTTGCCGGACCAACCCGCGGCGATGACCCGGCCCTTGTCGCTGGCGATCATCCGCAGGCCGCTGACGGCAAACTCCCGGACAAGGACGATCAGCAGCGCCCAGGCAGGCATCTGGCCGATCTCCACGAACCAGAGCAGTGCCGCCGTCACCAGCATTTTATCCGCCAGAGGATCGGCAAACTTGCCGAAATCCGTGACTAAGTTGTACTTTCTGGCGATTTTCCCGTCCAGCAGATCGGTGAAGCTGGCGATGATGAAAATGGCCACCGCCACCCAGGTAGCGCCGGGGAAGTCCCAGTACAGCACCACCATAAACACCGGGATCAGCAAGATCCGCAGCATGGTCAGTTTATTGGGTAAATTCATGTTTTCTTCCTCTTTTCGTTTTTCGGGAACCAGCCCTTTTTCACCCGCTGCTCCTGCTCAAACAGTTCCCGGATGCTCCAGAAGCAGGAAAAGGCCACAATGCCCAGCAATGCCCCGGCATACAGATTGCTCACCGTCAGGGAAGCAGCGGCCAGCAGCAGCCCCACCGCCAGAAACACCGGCCAGCAGCCCTTTCCAAAGTGGTATTCCACCCAGATCACAATGGGGTGGAACAGTCCGATGATCACAAAGGAGGCCGTACCCAGCAAAATGCCGCCCCAGTTCATGCCTTAACCTCCTCGCCGGTGGTCTCACCGTCCATGGTGCCGGTCAGGCGGACATTCACAAAGCTGCCGGGAGCGATCTCGCTGTCGGCGGTGAACCAGATCCGTCCGTCGATGTCGGGGGACTCAGCATAGCTGCGTCCGTAGAACATCTGAGCCTGAGAATCGTACCCCTCGCAGAGGACCTCCCGCTCTTCACCTAAGATGGAGTCATTGTAGGCGTCAATGATGTCAGACTGGACATCCACCGCCAGCTCCGCGCGGCGCTGGGCCTCTTCCATGTCCACGTGCTCCATGAGGGCCGCCTTCGTGCCGTCTTCCGGGGAGAAGGGGAACACACCCGCCCGCTCGATGCGGACCTCCCGCAGGAAGTCGCACAACTCCTCAAAGGCCGCGTCATCCTCGTAGGGCAATCCCGCAATGAGGCTGGTCCGCAGCACCAGACCGGGAACCTTCTCCCGCAGCTTTTTCAGCAGGGCCAGCAGGTCCGCCTTGGTGTCCCGGCGGTTCATGGCCTTTAAAATGGTATCGTTGCAGTGCTGGATGGGAATATCCAGATACTTCACGATCTTCGGCTCGCTGGCGATCACGTCGATCAGCTCGTCGGTGGTGTCCGTGGGGTAGAGGTAATGGAGCCGGATCCAATGGAAGTCCAGCTTGCAAAGCTCCTTCAGCAGCTTCGCCAGCTGATGCTCACCGTTGAGGTCCGTGCCGTACCGGGTGATGTCCTGCGCGATGACGATCAGTTCCTTCACCCCGGCGGAGGCCAGCTCCGCTGCCTCGTCCAAAAGCTCGTTCATAGGACGGCTGCGGTACTTGCCACGGAGGGAGGGGATCACGCAGTAGGCGCAGTGGTTGTCGCAGCCCTCGGCGATCCGCAGATAGGCATACCACGGGGGCGTGGACAAAATGCGCTCACCGCTTTGGTTGGCGGTGTGGATATTCCCCAGATGGCAGGGCTTTTCGCCCTTTTCCATCACCTCGGCGATGGCCGTGGCAATGTCGCCGTAGCTGCCGGTACCCAGCAGGCCGTCCACCTCCGGCAGCTCGTGGAAAATATCCTCTTTATAGCGCTGGGTCATGCAGCCGGTGACTAAGATCTTTTTCACCTGCCCCGCCTTTTTCAGCTCCGCCATCTCTAAAATGTTCTCGATGGCCTCCTCGCAGGCGGACGCCAGAAAGCCGCAGGTGTTCACCACCACCACGTCGCAGCCCTCCGGCTGGGCCTGAATGGAGTAGCCTGCCTCGGCGCACAGAGCCATCATCTGCTCGCAGTTCACCTGATTCTTGGCGCAGCCAAGGGAAATGAATGATACATTATAGCTCAAAATGGATTCCTCCGGTATGATCGAATACGCCCCTCCGGGCGGAAATAACGAATGCGCAATCAGAACCAAAAATTTCACAGTCTTTGAGACTGATCCTCGACTCCGCGGATATAACCTCCGGGATCACTCCTCCCAGATCTCAGAACCATAGCGGCCCCAGGCGGACCTCACCTCGCCCCAGGAAAACCCCCGACGCAAAAGGGCGTCCGTCAGCCGCTTCTTCTCCTTATCCTCCGGGGACCGGCCGTGGAGCTTGCTTTGCAAAAAGCGGTCGATCTGCTCCCCGTCCGGGGGCAGCTCGTCCAGCGCCTCGTCCCAAAGTTCCTGAGGCACGCCCTTTTCCCGCAGCTTTTCTCTGGCCCGCCGGGGACCATATCCCATATCGCCGCAGTGCCGCACCAGCGCGGCGGCATAGGCGCCGTCATCCAGCGCGCCGATGGCTTCCAGCCACTCTCCGGCATAGCGGGCCTCAGTCTCTGAGGCTCCCTTTTCCTGCAATTTCTTCTCCAGGTCCCGGCGGCTCATGGCCCGACGGCCAACGAGGTCCGCCGCCGTGGTCTTGATGTTGGACACCCCGGCGGCCTCCTTCAGCCGCGTCAGGGTTTCCTCGTCCAATTCATCGCCGGAGCGCAGACCAAAGGTCAGCAGCTCCTGCTCCGTCACCTTCAGCAGACTGCCGTCTGCCAGGAATACCAGCACCCGCCCCCGCTTATGCTTGGAGGCTTCAATGCGGTCAATCCTCATCGTTGAAATCGTCGGCGGAGACGTTCACCGCCTTGCCGGCGGCCTTGGCAGCGGCGATCCGGGACTGGTTGCCCATCAGCTTATCGAAATTGGCCCGGATCTGCGCCTCCACATCGGCGGCAATATCGGGATTTTCCTCCAGATACTTCTTGGCGGCGTCCCGGCCCTGACCGATGCGGACCTCGCCCATGGAGAACCAGGAACCGGCCTTGGTGATGATACCCAGCCGGACGCCCAAGTCGATCAGTTCGCCGGTGTGGGCGATGCCCTCGCCGTACATAATGTCGAATTCCGCCTCCCGGAAGGGTGGCGCCACTTTATTTTTCACGACCTTGGCCCGGGTGCGGTTGCCCACCACCTCGCCGCCGTTTTTCAGCGCCTCAATCCGGCGGACGTCGATGCGGACGGAGGCGTAGAACTTCAGCGCCCGGCCGCCGGTGGTGACCTCCGGGTTGCCGTACATAACGCCCACCTTCTCGCGAAGCTGGTTGATGAAAATGACGATGGTGTTGGTTTTACCCACCGCACCGGTGAGCTTCCGGAGGGCCTGGCTCATCAGCCGGGCGTGAAGGCCCACATAGCTGTCGCCCATTTCGCCCTCGATCTCCGCCCGGGGCACCAGCGCCGCCACGGAGTCCACCACGATCACGTCGATGGCGCCGGAGCGCACCAACGCCTCGGTGATCTCCAAAGCCTGCTCGCCGGTATCCGGCTGAGAGATCAGCATTTCATCGATATTCACGCCCAAGGCCCGTGCGTAGGTGGGGTCCAGCGCGTGCTCCGCGTCTACAAACGCCACCTCGCCGCCCTTTTTCTGGGCCTCCGCCGCCACATGAAGGGCCAGCGTAGTCTTACCGGAGGATTCCGGTCCGTAGATCTCCACAATGCGGCCCCGGGGCAGACCGCCCACGCCCAGCGCCACGTCCAAGGACAGGGAACCGGTAGGGATCACGTCCACCTGCAAATTATTCTGGTCGCCAAGACGCATAATGGAGCCCTTGCCGTACATTTTTTCGATCTGGCCCATGGCCGCTTCAATGGCCCGCTTCCGATCCTCCGCCGGGGCGGCACTGGCCACGGGGGCTTTCTCTTTTGCCATACGTTCTTCCTCCCAAATCTGATTTTCTATCTTGCTTGCCCGGTCTGTCGGGCGTTCTTACTCGCTGTAAACCTCTCCGCAGAGGGTGCCGAACACCACGCGGGGGATGTCATTGTGGTCCTTCACCACCTGAATGTCTCCAAAGCCCTGGGTGCGCATGATCCGGAGCACCGCATCCGCCTGACCGATACCTACTTCAAAATACAGCCGCCCGCCGGGAGCCAGCGCCGCCTTCCACTTCTCACTGATGGCCCGGTAGAAGTCCAGACCGTCCTCGCCGCCGTCCAGCGCCAGATGGGGCTCGTAGTCCTTCACGGAATGATCCAATCCCGGAATATCCCCATGAGGGATGTAGGGGGGATTGCTGACAATGCAGTGAAATTCCCCCAAAGCCCGGTCCGGCCGCTCCAGGGCGTTCACCGTCATGGGGATCACCCGGCCCGTCAGGGCGTTCCGGCGGGTGTTCTGCCGGCAGATCCGCAGGGCCCCGTCGGAAAACTCGCCCAGTACCACATGGGCCTGAGGGGCCTGCGATGCCAGCGCCAGACCGATACAGCCGCTGCCAGCGCACAGGTCCAGCACCCGGCAGTTGCCCAAGGACTGCACATAGGGCAGCGCCTGATCCACCAGCACCTCCGTATCCGGCCGGGGAATCAGCACCTCCTTGGAGATATCCAGAGGCAGGCCGTAAAACTCCCACTCACCGATGAGATACGCCACCGGCTCTCCCGCCAGATGGCGGGCTGTCAGCTCTCGCACCCGGCGTTCCAGCTCCGGCGGGGCGTACAGCCGCCCATCCCGGGTCAGCTCCTCCCGGGTCTTGTTGACCCCGAAGCAGGTCAGCTCCCGGGCCTCCAGGGTGGTGTCGATGACGCCGCCCTGCTTCAGTTCCCGGCGAATATCCAAAAACAAGTCATTATATGTGATCGCCATGCGTCGTCGCAAAGTCCGCTAAACTTCGTTTCTGCCTGTGGCAAAAACTGCGTTCACTCCCTTGCTCCTCCTTTTTCTTCCGCAAACGTTTCGCTGGTTGCGGAAGAAGTATTTCTATAATTGTCACCACGCGTCCTTGCCCTTTTCGTCGGGCAGGACCAACTCCAGCGAACGGATGGCGCACTCGATCATGCTGTCATCCGGCTCGTTGGTGGTGAAATTCTGCATCCACAGGCCGGGAGCCGTCAGGAATTGGGCCAGCTTGCTGTCCTGCACATGGCGGCCTACCCAGCGGTTGAACTCATAGGTGATGCCCACTACCAACGGCAGTAGGAGCAGATGCACCAGCGTCCGCAATCCCGCGTTGGTGATGGGCCAGATGCCGAACACCACGCTGGAAACCAGAATGGACACGAAGATCACCACAAATAGAAAGCTCGTTCCGCAGCGGGGATGGTGCCGGGGCTGGATGCGGACGTTCTCTACCGTCAGCGGCAGGCCCGCCTCGTAGCAGAAAATGGTTTTATGCTCCGCCCCGTGATACTGGAACACCCTGTAAATGTCCTTCTGCTTGGAGCAGAGGATCAGATACGCCAGAAAGATCGCGATTTTCAAAAGGCCCTCCACCACGTTCCGGCCCCACAGGGGAAAGCCGGGGAAAAAGTGAAGGATCCCGCCGGTAAGCAGCGTCGGCAGCACCAGAAAGAGGAAAATGGACATTCCCACGCCCAGCAGCACGGCCAGACCCACGACAGCCTTTTCCAGCTTTTCGCTGCTGAGGTGCTTTTCCAACCACTGTTCAAATTTGGAGGGCTGGCTCTCTTCCTCCTCCGGGTAAAAGTCCGCAGAGTACATCAGGGCCTTCACGCCGCTGACCATTGCCGCCAGAAAATTTACGGTGCCCCGGATCAGGGGAATGCCCAAAATGGGGTAACGGTCCTTGATGAGCTTCAGCTCCTCCACCTTTTCCACCAATTGACCGTCCTTGTCCCGGACCACGATGGCCTGCTTTTCAGGCCCGCGCATCAAAATGCCTTCGATCAGCGCCTGTCCGCCGATACTGGTGCGGAAGGCGCCGCTGGAATGTTCCGCCATAGATAAGGTTCCTTTCTGTTTCGCTGTTTCAGTATATCACACTGTTGTTTGAAAATCAAACATATGTTCTATTTATTCTTTTTCCGGGATGCAGATGGTCACCACTGCACCGCCGCCCTCGGCATTGGCAATGTCGAAGGTGCCGCCGTGGAGCCGCACGATCTCGTCGCACACAGCCAGACCGATGCCGCTGCCCCGGGCCTTGGAGGAGCCCTTGTAGAATTTCTGCTTCACATAGGGCAATTCTGCCGCCGGAACGCCGGGACCGTAATCCCGGACCCGGACCACCTGCACCGTTCCCTCCCGGGTCAGGGAGGCATCAATGCGCCGGCCTGCGCCGCCGTGCTTGGCGGCATTGTCCAGTACGTTGCAGAACACCTGCTTCAGCCGCTCCGGGTC
>OGGW01002086.1_pt1 | contig 13353 bp, 14 predicted proteins | sample 1571291 | NCBI WGS metagenome assembly OGGW01 (sample SAMEA2582028, study PRJEB24529) | metagenome | biome: Human gut stool | place: China | collected 2011 | reverse complement strand
CAACTCCATCTACACCCACAAGGAGATCTTCCTGCGGGAGATCATCTCCAACGCCTCCGACGCCATCGACAAGCTGTGCTATCTGTCCCTGACGGACGAAAACGTGGGCCTGAAGCGGGAGGATTTCGCCATTACCCTGTCCATCGACAAGGAAAACCACACCCTCACCGTCAGCGACAACGGCATCGGCATGGACGAAAGTGAGCTGGAGAACAACCTGGGCGTCATCGCCTCCAGCGGCACCTTCCAGTTCCGGCAGGAGCTGGACAAGGAGGCCGAGGCCGACGTCATCGGCCAGTTCGGCGTGGGCTTCTACTCCGCCTTTATGGTGGCGGACCACATCACCGTTATCTCCCGGAAATACGGCCAGGAGCAGGCGTACCGCTGGGAGTCCGACGGCCTGGAGGGCTACACCATCGAGCCCTGCACCCGGGACGCCGTGGGCACCGACATCATCATGCACATCAAGCCCGACGGCGACGAGGAGCCTGACGAATACGGTCAGTATCTCCAGGAATACGCCCTGCGCCGGCTGGTGAAGAAATATTCCGACTACATCCGCTTTCCCATTAAGATGATGATGCCCCATTCCCAGGTCAAGGAGGGCAGCCCCCAGGACAAGCCCGAGTATGAGGAGGTCTTTGCGTGGGAGACCCTCAACAGCATGGTGCCCCTGTGGCAGCGGAAGAAGGCCGACGTCACCCGTGAGGAATACGACAAGTTCTATCAGGAGCGCTTCGGCGATCCCGCCGCCCCCCTCAGCGTCATCACCGTGTCCGCCGAGGGCGCCGTCACCTACAAGGCCCTGCTGTATATCCCCTCCCAGGCCCCCAGCCAGTATTACACCGAGGACTATAAGCCCGGCCTGCAGCTGTACGCCTCCGGCGTGATGATCATGGACAGCTGCGCCGACCTGCTGCCGGACTATTTCAACTTCGTCCGGGGTGTGGTGGAGTCCCCGGACCTGAGCCTGAACATCTCCCGGGAGCTTCTGCAGCATGACCGGCAGCTGAAGATCATCTCCGCCAACCTGGAAAAGAAGATCAAGGCCGAGCTGGAGCGGATGCTCCGGGACGATCTGGGAGAAATACGAGACCTTCTACCGCAGCTTTGGCCGCCAGCTGAAGCTGTGCGCCCTGGACAACTACGGGGCCAGGAAGGAGCAGCTGCAGGACCTGCTGCTGTTTTACTCCTCCACCGAGAAGAAGCCCGTGACCCTGGCGGAGTATGTGTCCCGGATGCAGCCGGAGCAGAAGTTCATCTATTTCGCCTCCGGCGACACCGTGGACGCCATCGACCACATGCCCCAGACGGAGCTGCTGAAGGACCACAACATGGAGATCCTGTACTTCACCGACAAGGCCGACGAGTTCCTGCCGGACATGCTGCAAAAGTACCAGGATAAGCCCTTCCGCTCCGCCATCGACGGGGATCTGGAGCTGGGCGACGAGCAGAAGCCCGACGAGACCGACAGCTATCAGGAGGGCTTTGCCTTCCTGAAGGAGGCACTGGGGGATAAGGTGGACCAGGTGAAGGCCTCCACCAAGCTCAGGACCCACCCGGTGTGCCTGTCCAGCGGCCAGGGCATCACCTTCGAGATGGAGAAGTATTTCACCGCCGTGCAGCCGGAGCTGGGCATGAAGGCCAAGCGCATTCTGGAGATCAACGTGGATCATCCCGCCTTCGCCGCCTTCGAGACCGCCCGGATCATCGACCCGGACAAGGCGAAAAAATACGCCCAGATTCTCTATAACCAGGCCTGCCTCATCGCCGGCCTGCCCATCGAGAACCCCTCCGCCTACACGGACCTGATCTGCTCCCTCTGGAAGTGACCATAAAAATAAGCCCTCCTGCCGGAGGGCTCATTTTTTATGCCGAGATGGGAAACAGCAGCTTCAGCACGCCGAAGATCACCAGGGACGCGGCAGCGGCGATCAGAAAGATGAAGCAGGTCCTCCGGTCCCGCTGGGCCAGGGCCTGGTCCTCATGCTCGTTCTGCCACCGCACATAGAACCAGGCCGCGCACAGCAGACAGACAATCGGCGCAAACAGCAGGCCGATCATGGCAACGTATTCCATAGCAGTTCCTCCCTCGCTTTTTCTCCAGTATACCCTATCTGCGTTCCCCCGTCAATTGTGGGTTTTCCCCAGAGGGCCGGGTGGTTGATTTCCCCGGGAAATGGTGTTATCCTATTATAAAAAGAGAGAACTGAGGAACCGCACTTATGATATTCAGCCATCATCACGCCCACGCCCCTGCCCGTCGGGACGTGGACATGACCCAGGGCAGCATCACCCGCCACCTGGTGGAGTTCGCCCTGCCGCTGCTGGCCGGCAACGTGTTCCAGCAGCTGTACAACATGGTGGACACCTGGGTGGTGGGCAACTTCGTGTCCAACGAGGCGTTCTCCGCCGTGGGCACCGTGGGGCCCATCGTCAATATGCTCATCGGCTTCTTCATGGGCCTGTCCAGCGGCGCGGGGGTGGTCATCAGCCAATACTATGGGGCCCACCGGCCCGAAAAGGTCCGGGACACCGTCCACACGGCCATGGTGCTGACGCTGGTGCTGTGCGCGGTGTTCACGGCCCTGGGCCTGGCCCTGATCCCGGCCATGCTGGACCTGATGAACACCCCGGCGGAGGTGCTGCCGGAGTCCACGGCGTATCTGTCCATCTATTTCTCCGGCATCACGGGCCTGCTGATCTATAACATGGGCTCCGGCATTCTCCGGGCCGTGGGCGACTCCCGGCGGCCCTTCTATTTCCTGGTGGTGTCGGCGGTGCTGAACACCGGGCTGGACCTGCTGTTTGTGATCCGGTTCCACATGGGCGTGGCCGGTGTGGCCTGGGCCACCATCATCGCCCAGGCGGTGTCGGCGGTGCTGGTACTGGCAGTGCTGATGCGGACGGACAGTTGCGTCCGGGTAGAGCTGCGGCGGCTGCGGGTCCACTGGGATATGCTGAAAAAGATCGTCCGGGTGGGCATCCCGGCGGCTCTGCAGATGGCCGTTACCGCCTTTTCCAACGTGTTCGTCCAGTCCTATATCAACCATTTCGGCGCGGACTGCATGTCCGGCTGGACGGCGTATACCAAGATCGATCAGCTGATGTTCCTGCCCATGCAGTCCCTGGCCCTGTCCGCCACCACCTTTGTGGGGCAGAACCTGGGCGCAGGCGACACCCCCCGTGCCCAGCAGGGCGTCCGCCGGGCGCTGGGGATCTCCCTGGCGGTGACGGCGGTGCTGATGGTCCCGGTGCTGGTGTTCGCTCCCCAGCTGACGGCCTTCTTCAACCGCAAGGCCGAGGTGGTGGCCTACGGCACCCTGCTGCTGCGGTATATCTCCCCCTTCTATCTGCTGTGCTGCATCAACCAGATCTACTCCGGCGCGCTCCGGGGCGCAGGCAACAGCCAGGTGCCCATGGTGATCATGCTGGGCTCCTTCGTGGTGTTCCGCCAGATCTATCTGTATATCGTGTCCCATTTCATCACCAATACCCTGCTGCCACTGGCCATGGGCTATCCCGCCGGATGGCTGGTGTGCAGCGCCGCCACGCTGCTGTATTACCGCAGGGCCGCCCTGGGCCGGCAGCGCCTGGTGGAAGATAATTAAAGCCGGAGGAAGCCCGTCTATGCGTCAGATCAACGTATCCCTGGGACAGCGGTCCTATCCCATCCTCATCGGCCCGGGTCTGCTGGGCCGGGCCGATGAGCGGCTGAGCGCCCTGCCGGTAAAGCGCTGGGCCGTGGTGGCCGACGAGACTGCGGCGTCCCTTTATGCCGGGAGCTTAGGGCTGCCGGTATACACCTTCCCCGCCGGGGAGGGCAGCAAGTGCCTGGCGGTGTATGAGTCCCTGTGCCGCCGGATGCTGGCTGACGGCTTCACCCGGGCGGACGGCATCGTGGCCCTGGGCGGCGGCGTTGCCGGAGACCTGGCGGGCTTTCTGGCCGGGACCATCCTGCGGGGCGTCCCTCTGGTCCAGATGCCCACCACCTTGCTGGCCCAGGTGGACAGCAGCGTGGGCGGCAAAACCGGCCTGGACCTGCCGGAGGGGAAAAATCTCATCGGCTGCTTCTATCAGCCCTCCCTGGTGCTGGCGGACACCGATTGCCTGGAGACGCTTCCCCGGCGGCAGCTGTCCTCCGGCATGGCGGAGGTCATCAAGTGCGGCGTTATCGGGGACGAGGAGATCCTCCGCCACCTGGAAACGGCGGGGCAGCCGGAGCTTCCCTGGCTGGTGGAGCGCTGCTGCCGGTATAAGGCGGCGGTGGTGGCCCGGGACGAGCGGGACGGCGGAGGCCGCCGCCTGCTGAACTTCGGCCATACCTTCGGCCATGCCTACGAGGCCGCCGGAGGGTACGATAGCTACACCCACGGCGAGGCCGTGGCCGCCGGGATGATGCAGATGCTCCGCTGGCAGGTGTCCCATGGGCTGGGCGGACAGGAGCTGCTGGACAGGCTCACCCCCCTGCTGGAGCGGTGGGAGCTTCCCGTCCGGCTGCCCTGGGATGGGGCGGCGGACTATCTGGCCCGGGACAAGAAGCGGGCCGGAGATCAGGTTACCATCGCCGTGGCAGAGCGGGCCGGGGCGGGCCGCCTGATGGCGGTTCCCCTGGCGTCCCTGCTGGAGGTGGAGTGATGGACCTGCGCCTGTATCCCGCCCCTTTGCGGGGCGCGGTGACGCCGCCGCCCTCCAAAAGTCTGCTGCACCGGCAGCTGATCTGCCTGGCCCAGGTGGGGCAGTTCCCCTGCCCCCCGGACCCCTCCGACGATGTGGAGGCCACGGTCCGGGGGCTGTGGGCCTTGTATCACCAACCGGAACCGGCCATCGACTGCGGGGCCAGCGGCAGCACCCTGCGGTTTCTTCTGCCCCTGGCCATGGCCCGGGGCCAGGTAGGGACCCGGTTCACCGGCACCCGGCGGCTGCTGGCCCGTCCCCTGCCCGGGGACTGGGGCCTTGCGCCCACGGAAAACGGTCTGCGGGTCACCCGCCCCCTTTCCCCGGGCCGCATCCCGGTGGACGGAAGCCGGACGTCTCAGTTGATCTCCGGCCTGCTGATGGCCCTGCCGGGCCTGGCGGCGGACTCGGAGCTGGTTCTGACCGGCCCCCTGGCCTCCCGCCCCTATGTGGAGCTGACCCTGGCGGTGCTGCAGCGGTGCGGCATTGTCATTGAGGAAAGGCCCGGCGGCTTTTTCATCCCCGGCGGGCAAAGGTTCCGTCCGGTTCCCATGGAGCCGGAGCCGGACTGGTCCGCCGCCGCCTTCTGGCTGGCAGCCGCCGCCCTGGGCTGTCCCGTGGAGGTCACGGGGCTGCGCCGGGACTCTCTCCAGGGGGACCGGGCGGCGGCGGCCCTGTGCCGTTGTCTGCCGGAGGAGGTAGACCTGACGGATATCCCGGACCTGCTGCCGCCGCTGGCCCTGCTGGCGGCGCTGCGGCCGGGAACGGAAACCCGCTTCACCGGGGCCGCCCGGCTGCGGGATAAGGAGAGCGACCGCCTGGCCTCGGTGTCGGCGGCGCTGACCGCCCTGGGGGGCCGCGTCCGGCAGGAGCCGGAGGGCCTCACCGTATGGGGCACGGACCGTCTCACCGGCGGCGAGGCCCACAGCTGCGGCGACCATCGTATTGCCATGCTGTGCGCCTGTGCCGCGTCCTTCTGCACCGGCCCGGTGCTGCTGCGCGACGCCGGGTGCACCGATAAATCCTACCCCGGCTTCTGGGCGGATTACCGCCGCCTGGGGGGACAAACGGAGGAAGTATAAATGCTGGATTACACGATTTTCGGCGAATCCCATGGCCCCGCCGTGGGGGTGCTGGTCACCGGCGCGGCCCCGGGCCTGCCGGTGGACCGGAAGATCATCCGCCGGGAGCTGGAGCGCCGGGCCCCCGGCGGCCCTCTGGCCACCGCCCGGCACGAGCCGGACCGGCTCCATATTCTCAGCGGCGTCTATCAGGGCTTCACCACCGGCGACCCCATCTGCCTGGTTCTGGAAAACCGGGACGCCCGGTCCGGGGACTATGAGGCCCTGCGGAATAAGCCCCGGCCCGGCCATGCGGACTATGCCGCCTGGGTGCGCAGCGGGGGGCACAACGATCCCCGGGGCGGCGGACCCTATTCCGGCCGCCTGACGGCCCCTCTGGTGGCGGCAGGCGCCATGGTGAAGGCCTGGCTGAAGGAGCAGGATATCCAGCTGAACGCCCGGGTAGTTGACGAGGCCGCCCTCCGGCAGCAGGCGGCAGAAGCCAAGGCCGCCGGGGACTCCGTAGGCGGGGAGATCGCCTGCACCGTCACGGGGCTTCCGGCGGGGCTGGGCGGTCCCGGCTGGCGGGAGGCGGTGGAGTCGGAGCTGGCCCGGCACCTGTTCGCCATTCCCGCAGTGAAGGCCCTGGGCTTCGGCGACGGCGCGGCCCTGGCCCATATGCGGGGCAGCAGGGCCAACGACCCCCTGCGCACCGACGGTACCCGCGTCCGCACCGTCACCAATCACAACGGCGGCATCAACGGCGGCGTCACCAACGGTATGCCCCTGACCTTTACCGTCACCTTCAAGCCCACCCCCTCCATCGCCCTGCCCCAGGATACGGTGGATCTGTCCCGGATGGAAAACTGCACCGTGGCCGTTACCGGCCGCCACGACCCCTGCATCGCCCTGCGGGCGGCCCCCATTGTGGAGGCGGCGGCGGCCCTGGCCCTGTGGCGGGTGCTGGACCCCCAGGCGGGCGATCTGGACACCCTGCGGCTGCGGCTGGACGGCATAGACCGGCAGCTGGTGCAGCTGTTTGTCCGGCGGCAGGAGCTGTCCCGGGACATCGGGGCCTATAAGGCGGCCCACGGCCTGCCGGTGCGGGACCCGGAGCGGGAGGCCCAGGTGCTGCGCAGCCGGGGCGACCTGGCTCCGGAGCACCGGGCGGAGGTGGAGCGCCTGTATGAGACCCTCATGGCCCTGAGCCGGGAGCAGCAGTCGTGAGGAACCTGATTTTTGTGGGCCTGCCCGGCAGCGGCAAGAGCACCGTGGGGCGGCTGTGCGCCAAGGCCTTGAACCTGCCCTTTGTGGACGCGGACAAGTTCCTGGAGCAGAGAGAGGGCCGTTCCGTCGCCGATATCTTCGCGTCAAGCGGCGAGGGGTATTTCCGGGATCTGGAGTCCCGGGTTCTGGCGGAGCTGTGCCGCCGGGAGGGCATCGTCCTGGCCACCGGCGGCGGCGCGGTGCTGCGGCGGGAGAACCGGAGGCTGCTGCGGGACGGGGGCCTGGTCATCTTCCTGGACCGGTCCCCCTGGGCCATCCGCCGCACCCTGCGGCGGCAGGGCCGTCCCCTGCTGACGGATGACGGGGCCATTTTCCGCCTGGCCCGGCAGCGGCGGGACCTGTACCGGGCCGCCGCCCACCATTCCGTCAACAAACCCACAGCCCGCCAGGCGGCGGAGGAAGCCGTCCGCCTGTGGAGAGAGGAGCAGTCATGAAAATACTCGTTCTCAACGGTCCCAATCTGAACCTGCTGGGCAAGCGGGAGCCGGGCATCTACGGCACCGGCAGCTACGACGACCTGTGCATGGAGATCACCGCCTACGCCGCCGCCCGGGGCATCCGGGCGGACATCCGCCAGAGCAACCACGAAGGGACGCTCATTGACGAAATACAGGCCGCTGACGGGGTGTATGACGGTATCGTCATCAATCCCGGGGCCTACACCCACTACAGCTACGCCATCTATGACGCCCTGCGGGCCGTCAGCGTCCCGGCGGTGGAGGTCCACATCAGCGACATCAACCGCCGGGAGCCCTTCCGCCGGGTCTCCGTCACCGCTCCGGCCTGCGTGGCCCAGATCGTGGGCCACGGCTTCCTGGGGTATATGGAGGCCATCGACCTGCTGGCGGGGAAGGAGCCCCAGGTATGAGGCTGTGCGTCATCGGCGACCCGGTAGGGCACAGCCTGTCCCCCCTGCTGCACCGGCGGATGCTGGACCGGGCGGGATTGACGGGCAGCTATGAGACCGTCACCGTGACCCCGGACACCCTGCCGGAGTTCCTGGCGGCGGCCCGGGCCGGGGAATGGGGCGGCTGCAACGTCACCATGCCGCTGAAGCAGGCGATCCTTCCCCTGCTGGATGAGCTGGACCCGGCGGCCGCCGCCTGCGGGGCGGTGAACACCGTGTGCTTCCGCCGGGGCCGGGCCGTGGGGTACAACACCGACGCACCGGGCATCCGGGCGGGGCTTCTGGCCCACGGCGCGGACCCCCGGGCGGGGCAGGTGCTGATCATCGGCAACGGCGGGGCGGCCCGGGCGGCCCGCTTCGCCCTGGGGGACTGCCTCCTGCTGACGGCGGCACGGCACGGCGGGGACATCCCCCTGGACCGGCTGCCCCAGGCGGCCCGGGGCAGCCTTGTGGTCATCAACGCCACCCCCCTGGGGATGGAGGGCTTTCCGCCCTTTGCCAGTCTCTCCTTTCTGGATGCGCTGCCCCCGGGCGCGGCGGTGTTCGACCTGGTATACCACCCCCGGCAGACAGCCCTGCTGGCGGCGGCCCGGGACCGGGGCCTCACGGCCATCGGCGGCATGGAACTGCTGGTGCAGCAGGCCATCCTGGCCTTTTCCCGCTTTACCGGCACGGCCCTGGACCGGGAGGCCGTCCGCCGGGACCTGCTGGCGATGGTGGGGGAGAAATAAAAAATACACGCCGCAATCCTCTCAGATTGCGGCGTGTTTGCGTGCGTGTAAGCACAGACCTGCGGGGCCGTGGGGGCCGAGTTATAACCTGCACCGATTCAGCAGGTGGGTTGTCTCCAGCTTGCTTCGTAGCTTCCAACTTCCAGCCGCAGACGGCAGCCGGGAGGCCTGCTGTTCACATACTGATCCGACATCCCCTATAACAAAATGTGAGGATAAAAAAGACCCGTCACACCTCGCAGGGAGCCGTCTTCCGACGACACCCATAGTATAGCAGACCCGGCGGGAAAATAAAAGGGGAAACTTGCGGATTCCCCCTGGAATTTTCCGGAAGCGGCCCCCGCCCTTCGGCATTTTCACGAAAGGGCTTTCGGTTTGCTAAAATCGTTTCCGGCATGGAAAAGGCGCTCCATTGGAGCGCCTTTTGTGTTCCATATGCCGGATGCAGCATCCACAAACCGGAAACCGGTCAGGAATTTTCGTCATCCTCGTCCATCAGCTGCTCCATAAACAGGTCATATACCCGCTGCAGCTCCTCGTCGCTGTCCAGGGTGGTCAGCAGCTCCTCGCCGTTTTCCGTCACGGACTTCAGGATCACCAGGCCGAAATCCTCGGCGGCTGCCTCGTCGGTCTCGTCGTCCACCGTGGGGAAGAAGGCCATATAGGTCTGGCCGTTGTCCTCCAGGGCGTCCACATATTCCAGCTCGATGTCGTTGCCGTCCTCATCGGTGAGGGTGATGAAATTGGGGCCGAATTCTTCGCTCATTTCCGTTTACCTCCTGTTGCAGTTGCCTGTATCATACCCGATTCCGCCGGAAAAAGCAAGTGATTCTTATTTTTCCCGCAGCATCCGCAGCACCCGCCGGGGCGTGGGGGGATTGCCCTTATACAGGGACATCAGCCGGTATACCCGGCCCGCCAGGGCCGTCAGCACACCGGCGCACACCACCACTAGCGCCAGGGACACCAGGCCCCCCAGCAGGGAGGTCTGCCCCAGCAGCACCCGGCTGGGCGTCACCAGAATGGCGGTGAAGGGGACATAGTCCAGCCACCGGGCCGAGGAGGTCATGCCGTCCATGCCCCCGGCGAACATGCAGCAGAAGAAGCTGGCCACCAGCACCAGGGAAAACAGCACGTTGGTGCTGGACAGGTCCTCGGCCTTTCCGGCCATGGACCCGCCGATGGCGGACAGACTGCAATACAGCAGGAAGCCCGCCAGCAGCAATCCCGCCGCCTCCAGCATGGCGGGAACGCTGAACAGACCCGTCAGCCGTCCCACGCCCTTGAGCACCTCCAGCAGCGGCAGGGTCACCCCCGTCTGCCGGACCACGGCTCCGCCGATGGCAAAGCCCCCCGCCAGACCTGCCGCCCATACGGCCAGCTGCAGAAGCCCCGCCAGAGCCGTGGCCAGCACCTTGCCCAGCACCATGGCCCCCGGCTCCACGGACACCAGGAACAGCTCCATGAGCTTGGAGGTTTTTTCCAGGATCACGCTGGCCGCCGTGCTCTGACCGTACAGCAGCACCAGGAAATACAGCAGCATCAGCGACGCAAACGGCAGCAGCATGGACAGCAGGCCCATGGCCTCCCCTTCCCCGGTCTGCCCGCCGGTGACGGTGACCTCCACCGGCGCCGTCAGAAGGGCCCTCTGCTCCGGCGTCAGGTCCGCCCGGTCCAGGGCCTCCTGGGTATAGCCCTCCTCCATCACCGGATTCTGCTCCGGGGCGGCGTTTTTCTGGTGCTGGGCCGCCGCGGTCAGGGAGAGGATGGGGATCAGCAGGCACGCCAGGGCCACCGCGATGGTGGCCGTGCGCCAGCCCCTCTGCCGCAGCTGCTGGGTCAGGGTGAAGGAAAACACCCGTCCCAGTCCCTTGTATCGTTTCATCGGACCGCACCTCCCTTGGCCATGGACATCAGCTCACGCAGCTTCACCCGGCTGCCCCGGTGCACGATGAGTCCCGCATATACCCGGGACGCCAGGGTCAGCAGACCCCAGATCACCGCCGCCTGGATCGCCCAGGACGCCAGCACCAGCCAGAAGGACACATTGCCCCCGGCAAACTGCACCGGGGCGCAGAAAATACTCACAACGGGGCACAGGGTGAAAAACACCGCCACCGGCCCGGAAGGCACGGCCCCCACCACGCAGGAGGCCAGATACCCCGCCATGGTCAGCAGCATCACAGGCCCCGTGGCCTCGCCTGCCTCCTCCATGCCGGAGCAGCAGGCCCCGGCCACGCCGCCGATCAGGGACATGGTCAGATACCCCAGCCCCAGGGACACCAGCAGCACCAGCAGCACCCCCGCCGCCTGCCACAGGTCCTCCTGCACCCGGGGCACAGCCGCCAGCAGGCCGGACAGCTGCTTCTGCAGCACGCCGGGGCCCATCAGCCCCGCCGTCAGCCCGCAGGACACGCCGAGGCCCGCCAGCATGGCCAGCAGCCACCCGAAGGTGAAGGCCATCACCGCCAGGATCTTCCCCGCCAGCAGGGCCATGGGCTTCACGCTGACCAGCAGCAGCTCCACCAGCCGGGAGTCCTTCTCCTCCACCACGGCCCGGATCACATAGGACGCGCTCATCAGGCACAGGATCATGGCCAGAATGGAATAGCCGTACTGGACCCAGAAGCCGTCCTCATGGGAGTCCTCCTCCCCGGTGGATGCCGTCAGGGCCTCCAGCTGCCGGGACGACAGGCCCGCCGCCTGCTGGCAGGCGTCCCGGACGGCCTGCCGGGCCGTCTCTGCCAGCTGGGACAGCTCCCCGGCGTCGGCGGTTTCGCTGCCGTTCACCGCCACCTGATAGCCGGTCTCATCGCCGGTGATCGTCACCACAGCGTCCGGCTCACCGGCGTCGGCGGAAAAGTCCGTGTCCGCCCAATAGGCGTCGCCGGAGAAGTCCAGGACCAGGTCCGTGCGGTTGTCCACCCGCACCGACGTCAGGCCTGCGGTGTCCGACGTCTCCGGCGTCTCGCCGCCCAGGAGGGCCGTCAGCGGCATACTCACCGCCGCCAGCAGCACCATGATGATCAGCGTCACCCGGTTTGCCCTGCTTTTCAGCAGCTGCGACAGGGTAAAGCGGTACACCTGACCCGTGCCGGACAGGTCACGCATCGGACTCACCCCCCACGGTTTCCACGAAAATCTCGTGAAGGGACGGCTCCCGCAGGTTGAACAGCACCACCGTGACCCCGGCCCGGGTCAGCCGGGCCAGCAGGTCGTTGGCCTGCTCCTGACCGGTGACCTTCAGCTGATACTCAAACTCCTTCCGGGTCACGATCTGCGCCCCGCTTTCGGCGATGTACGGCCCGGCGTCCTCCTCGGTTTTCAGCTGTAAATGCACCCGGCCGTAGCTGCGCTTGATGTCGTTGAGATGGCCCTGCAGCACTGTTTTAGACCGGTCTAAAATGGTCAGGTCCGTGCAGAACTCCTCCACCGTGGCCATCTGGTGGCTGGACATGATCAGGTATTTCCCGGCCTCGATCTCCTCCCGGATGATCCCCTTGAACAGGTCCGTGTTGATGGGGTCCAGGCCGGACAGCGGCTCATCCAGGATCAGCAGCTCCGGGTCCGACAGCAGGGCCGCCATCAGCTGAATCTTTTGCTGGTTGCCCTTGGACAGCTGGTCCGGCCGCTTGGGCTTTTCCCGCTGGGCGGAGCCGCCCAGAAGCCCCCGCCGTCCCGTCTGCGCTGGGGCGCTGGGATAGAGATACTCCTCCACCTCCAGCCGCTGTGCCCAGTACCGGATGCGCCGTTTGGCCTCCGCCCGGGGCACGTCCCGCAGGGCCGCGAAATACAGCAGCTGGTCCATCAGCGCATACTTGGGGTACAGGCCCCGCTCCTCCGCCAGATATCCCACGTTGCAGCGGCTGATATCCAGCGGTTCCCCGTTCCACAGCACCTCTCCCCCGTCCCGGGACAGCATATTCAGCATCATGCGGATGCTGGTGGTTTTTCCCGCGCCGTTGGTGCCCAGCAGGGCATACACCCCCGGCCCGGGCATCCCGAAGGACAGCCGGTCCACCACCGTCCTGTCCCCGTATCGCTTGGTCAGGTCCTTTACCGTCAGGCTCATGTTTCTTCCTCCTCCCAGAATAACTGGTCCAATGTCTTATCCAGCGCCCGGCAAATGGCGATGCACAGGCGGATGGTGGGGTTATAGTCCCCTTTTTCGATGGCGTTGATGGTCTGCCGGGACACGGACACCATGTCCGCCAGCTGCTGCTGGCTCAGGTCCTTGGCGGCCCGGGCCGATTTCAGGTGCAGATTCTTCATGTCTCCGCGTCCTCCTGCTCCTCCCGCTTCTGGCGGCGCAGACGGACCAGCATGCACACGAACATCACCCCGAACAGCACCCCGCAGGCCGGGGACAGGGCGTTCCAGGTCAGCAGTCCGTCCTCCACCAGGTCCCCGCTGCGCAGCTGCAGGAGGAAGTTGGGGATCTGGCACAGCACCACCGCGCCGAACAGCCACAGATAGGTCCGGGGATTCTGGGCCACGGCAAAATAGGCGTCCCGCCGGACGCACACCACCACAAACACGCCCACGGACAGAAAAATCATCATCCACGCCGACACCCCGGGCTTGGCCCAGGGGCCCCAGATGGCCTCCACCCCGGTGTTGACGGCCAGGCTGAGCATCAGCGTCAGAAACGCCCAGCGATAGGCCATCCCCCGGGCGGCCATCTGCCGCT
>OGGW01002078.1_pt1 | contig 13407 bp, 7 predicted proteins | sample 1571291 | NCBI WGS metagenome assembly OGGW01 (sample SAMEA2582028, study PRJEB24529) | metagenome | biome: Human gut stool | place: China | collected 2011 | reverse complement strand
TGCATCCTTGGCAAAGGGCAGCAGGCGGCGGATATTGACGGGGTTTGCGGTGGGGTAAGCATACATGATTTGCTTTGCGCCAAGCTGATAAACCATTTCACATTCATCCAATGTGCCACAGAGAAAGCCTGTTGCGCCTGCGTCCAACTGCATTTTCGCAAGTGCGGTGCTTTTATGCGTCTTAATCATGGGCCACAGCTCTTTGCCGTTTTCGTTGCAGAGTGCCTGCCAGGATTGGATATTGTGTTCCAGCTTATCCAGATCCAAGAGGATAGCAGGGGTTTGTAATTCGTGTTTTTTCATGGGTATCATACCTCCTTTAAAATTGTGTTTCTACAAAAATACATTACCGAAAAGAAAGCCATCTGTCAATCGGCAGAATCACGATTGCAGAGGGGCTTTTTCTATGTTAAAGTGAAGAAAAGCCGATGTTTTGTATAGGAAAAATGACGAAAGGGCTTTCAGCGGAGAAAGAAAAAATGAAGTGACGATTTTAATGGATAACCGGATGGCTTCTGCTTATGCGGAGCAGGGGACAGGGGTGGAACAAAACGGAAAAATTTTCGTCTAAAAGAAAAGATGGTTCGTAAAAAAAGCGAAAGATTAAGGAAATTGAAAGAATTTTTTCCTGAAATTTATGATACAATTATGACAGAGAGGTTTGTCCTTTTGGAGACAACAGAGAACAAGAAGGGGGCAGAAGGTATGAAAAAAACAAAGCAGATTCTAACCTTGGCAACAACGGCAAGCCTGTTGATGGGCAGTATTTCAGTGCCTGCCTATGCGGCAACAACCTTTGTGGATATCAATACGGTGACATGGTCGGGCTTTAAGCCGTTTCTGAATCAGGCGGCAGAGCTTGGGCTGATGAGTGGCTACGAGGAAAACGGCAAGCGTTACTGCAAGCCGAGAAACAACGTGACCTATTGCGAAGCGGTGCAGCTGATGTATTCCATCATGAAGGCATACACGAAGCAGGATGTCAATGATGCAACGGTGACAAAATGGAAGCCTGTAATCAGCGCGTATAACATCCCGACATGGGCGTATAAGGCAACGGCATACGGCTTGGAAAACAGTATTCTGACAACGGCGGAGCTGAATAAGTTGCAGGGCGGCACAAAGGCGGCAAACCGCGAGGATGTCGGCGTGATTTTCGGGAAGGCGATGGATACCGTAAAGGGCTATGACGTGAAATCCGGCGCAACGCTGGGCTATGCCGATAAGGATGCGATTTCCGCAACGGCAGTGCCCTATCTGGAGCTGCTGTATAGAGTGAATTTGATGGTGGGGGATTCGGATAATAAATTCAATCCCAAGAAGAACATCACCCGTGCGGAGATGGCGGTGCTTTCCGTAAAATCCTATAATAAGCTGGTGGAAAACAAGGGAACGGAAACCAACCGGAAAACCGCAACAGGGACAGTGACCGACTGCAAAACGATGCAGAATGGGGATATTTTTCTGACAATGACGGCAAGCGGTTCCTCTCTGAGCCTGTTCGGGATGAAAGGAAAGGTAACGGCGAAATATAACGGACAGACGATTGCTCTTTCGGATATCAAAACAGGGGATACTGTGAAGGTGACCTACGAAGGGCAGTATATGAGCAGTATTACGGTGACATATTCCAAGAACGGCATCAAGCAGACAACTGAAAAGAAATATGAACTGAAGGATATCACCGATTCCAAGATTACGGTCAAGGATGGCTCGATCGAAAAGAAATTTTATCTGGATGATGATGTGGAAATCAGACTGGATGGGAAGAAATCGACCGTCAGCAAGCTTTCTAGAGCCTTGGAGGATACCTCCTATGACGTAACACTGACTCTGGATAAGGATGAATATGTGCTGAAGGTTGTAGCGGTGGTGAATGCAAACAATCCCACTGACGGCACTGTGACGGATGTGGAGGATGACAAGATTACCATCAAATCCGGAAAGAAGGAATATACCTACACTCTGGCAAGCGATGTGGAGGTTACCTATAACGGCAACACGATGAAGTTCAGCAAATTCCAACGGAATTATGATGACAGCAATTTTGTGGTTTCTCTGAAGCTGGATAAGAATAACAGGGTTTCGGAGATTAAGATTACCTCTATGGAGGATGATTACAACGGCACGCTGACCTTCCTCAACAGCAAACGCATTGAATTTACGGCAGGAAGCAAGACATATCAGTATAACCTGAGTGATGATGTGACAGTGAGGATTGACGGCAAGAAGAGCAGTGTTTCCGCCCTGCGGGAAAGCTATCGCGATGGCAAGGCGTACACCATTTCGGTGGACACCAACAGGGATGACGAGGTAACGGAGATTCTTGCGGTATCGAAATTCAGCAGTAATAACAAGGGCAAGCTGAGCAAAATCAGCAAGAGAGAGCTTACGATTGTAGCGAAGGAAAAGGACTATACCTATAGTTTGGCGGATGAAGTGGATGTAACCATCAATGGCAAGAGCAGGGATGTTTCCGATTTGATTGACAGCTATAAGGATTACAGCTTCAATGTTACGCTGGGGTTTGATAAGAATGGTGATGTTCGCGAAATTACCGCAGAGATGGCGGATGTGAAGGAAGGTCATCTCAGAGATTTGGTTGAGGATAAGAGAACCATTACCGTTACGGCGGCAGGGCTGAATATCAAGATGGATTTGGCAAGCAGTGTAACAGTGAAATTGGGCGGCGAAAGCATCAGTCTGACGAAGCTGAACAGCGAGCTGGACTATGCCTATGGCGATTCCCAGATTTATGTGGAGCTGGGCTATAACGGCAGCGGCGAGGTAAAAACGATTACGGCGTTCTGGGAGGATGCACGCGGCGAGCTGGTATCTGTTGACAGAAGAGCAGATGAAATCGAGGTAAGGGTAGACGGCAGCAAAAAGACATTTGAAATCAGCACCCGTGCAGAATTTGTGTATAAGCTTTCTGCGGCGGCGGATGCGGATGATTATAAGAGAAACCTCAGATATGATGAGGATTTGTATGGATTGCAGGACTTTCTGGATGCCTGCTCGGATGCAAGGGATGACTGCACGGTTGCATTGACGAAGGATTCTAAGGGCAAAATTGTAAGAATCTGTGCAATCGCAGGATAAAAAAGGAATAGAAAAAGGACGAAATGCCGAAAACGGGGTTTCGTCCTTTTTGATTGCAGAAAAGCAAAAGAAAAACCTCCGGTTTTTCTTGGCTTAAAACCGGAGGTCTGAAAGAGGAGCGGAAGGGAGCAACCCTTCCGAGTTGTAAGCGCTTATGATTTATTTATCAAGCTCGGACCAGTCACGAGTTTCACGCAATTCTGTCCACTTTTCATACTGAGAATTTTCTTTGTATTCATAATAGTGGCTGTTGGTTGCTTCCTGTACTGCCAGATAGTACCAAGCGTTGGTATCGGCATTATCTGTCCATTTTGCCATGTTTTCCAGGAGATCCTCGGCTGTCTCAGGCTTGCGGTTGAGCACGCGGTTTACCAGAGACATTGTTTCGGCACGAGTGATTTTGTTCTGAGGACGGAAGGAACCGTCTTCATAGCCGTTTACCCAGCCGTTATTGGCTGCTACAGCGATTTCGTCCTTTGCCCAGTGGTCTGCGATATCGTTGAAGCTTGCGGGTGTTTTATCGCCGTTTACATCGAAACGAGTTGCGATTGCGGCGAATTCGGCACGAGTGATCGATGCGTTGGGGCGGAAGGTAGCATCGGGATAACCGGAAATGATACCCATTGCGCTCAGTGTGGATACTGCGCTGCAGTACCAAGCATCGTTGCTTACATCTGTGAATTTATTCTGACGAGTGTAGTTTGCATCACGAACGTCATCCTCAAGCAGGCGGAAGAAAATGGACGCAACCTCTGCACGGGTGATGGAGTTCTGAGGTCTTACCTCGCCATTGCCGTAGCCAACGATGTATGCGAAGTGGTCTGTGTTATTCAGACCCAGTGCATCGTCATCCTTGATTTCTACGGTAGGTTTTTCCTCTTTTTTGCCGCCGCTATTACCATCGTCGCCGGAGGAATGGGAACGCTTCTTGTAGGTGTAAATGTTTTGGAATGTGATTTTGTTGTCTTTTTCAGGTTTTTGTTCAGAACGAACCTTCTCGTTATCCTCATCTTTTGCAATCCGGATATTGGATACTTCATTATTTTCATTTGTGTCAAATGTGAGGAAGTATTTTGTGGTGTCATAAGTTACTTTGAAAAGGTTGCCCTTATCCTCGGAGACCCTGACTGCGTAACGCATCTTGGGTTTTAATACATTGTCCGCAGCTTCTTTTGCGGAGAAGGTGAAGGCTTTTGTATTGCCTGTGCTCAGAGTAACTGTACCGGTGAAGGTTTTTGCATTGTTGTCGGTAGGTACATTTTCTTCAGCTGTGTAGGAAATTGCTGTTGCAACAGGTTTTGCGATAACCTCTGCTGTTGCAGTGAAGGTTCCTTCTGTGCTGTAGCCGTACTGCGATTTGAAGAGCTTTTCGATGGTTACTGTTTTATTCAGAACATCTGTGACGGTCTTGGTTTCCGTTGTTTTCTGCCACTGTGCAACCAGAGTTACGTCTCCATTAAGAGTGAATTCCTGATTTGCATTGTAAACGTTATTAGTGCCTTCTACCTGCCAGCCTCGGAAGTCATAGCCTTTACGAGTAGGTGCAGCGGCGGTCGTGTAGTTGCCGAAGAAGTAGCCTTCGGCACGAGTGCCTGCGTCGGCAGGGTCATTTTTGTAGGTTACGGTATAAACTTTAATTGCGCCATCCAGATGCCAAGTAAGGTCTTTCTCAGTTACCCCACCAGGGACATTGTAGCTTGCTGCACCGGGGCGAGTTTTCAAAGCTTCCCAATTATCGCCGACAGCTGTCCGTGGTACAACGTTTTTTGTTGCACTGCCAAGACCATCGAAAAGGTTATTATCCAATTCTGCTAATTTCGTTTTGTCAAACTTATCAGTTGTTTGATTCTCTCTGGTAGGAATTTCAGTTGTGCCTTCCGGAATCTTACCGAATGTAATGTAATATTCGGGAGAAGAGGGAGAAGAAAGGTTTGCATCTTCATTCCATTCGATTTTTTTGCCGTTTACAGTGATATCACGGGTAAGATGCTCTGTATTATCACCATGTGTAAAGTAGCCGTAAACATATACAGGGTATTTGGTTCCTTCGGGGTCAGTCGTCTGGTTCTTCCACTGTGCTGTTAGAGTGATTTTTTCAGCATTGCCGAACTCTTTTAGTGTAAGCTCGTTGGGAGAAGTTGTAACGGCAGGGTCATTGTAAATGGTTTCAAGAGTTTTTGTTTCGCCATTTTCTACATAGCTAACCTTCCAACCTGCGAAGGTTTTACCTTCGGGAGCTGTAGGAGCATTTCCGATGGTATATGTACCGCAGTAGTAAGCATCGGGGTCAACATCATAGTCAGCGGAAATATCATTGCCGTTTGCATTATACTCAATTTTGTAAACGTTGATTTTACCATCTAAGTGCCAAGTACGAACATCTTCGGCGGTAGAATAATCGGTTGCGCTGTTAGCAGATTTCAGAAGCCAAGAGTTTACATCTTCCCAAGTGAAGAGATTATTCGAGAAATCCTTGGTAACTGTGCCTGCGTCAGCTGCGCTAGTTAGATATTTTGTTGCCTTATTAAAGTCGAATTCTTTTTGCAAATCAGACTTGCTAGGAGTACCGAAATCTTTTTCATAATCTTCTTCATCAATATCATTGATGTATCCGAAGGTAATGTAATTACCGTGTTCGTTGGGGGTGAAAGCTGTGTCTTTGGTAGTGTCTTTTATAATTTTTGTACCCTCAGAAAGGCTTTCGCTGTTGCCGTTTACGCCGTTTACAATATAGCCATAAACAAAGACAGGGTTTTTCTCCCACCAAGCAGTCAAAGTGAGATCACCAGTAAGGGTAATCGTTTGACCTTTGTGGTAGATTGTTCCATCATCTGTTTTCCAACCCATGAAAATACCTTTTTTGCTGCTTTTATAGCCCAAAAATGTGTCAGGAGTTTTATCAGGAATCGTGTATGTACCACTATAATAGGTATTGAGGAGTTCCTTGGTGATTTTTTTAGAAATATCATCTTCACCATCTTTGAATTTGATTTCGTAGACAGGGATATTACCAATTAAACGCCATTCGCGGAAGAGATAAGTACCATGTAGTACTGCTTCTTTATTCCAAGAATCCTTGGTCACATCGTTCAAAGTAAAGCCTTTTGCGGGTGTTTCTGTTACACCAGTGTCACTGTTGAGTTTTTCTATTGCGGCAGTACCCACGGCTTCTTTATCATCTTTAGTATAGCGTTTGGGGAGCATGTGTTCGTGGGGTTTATGTTTGTAACGTCTGCAATGGTAGCGAGTTTAACATCGTCATTACCGATGTCCTTATTATTCCTTATAACTTTGTCGAAAGTACCTATAGTATCCGAGCCATGCGTAAACTGACCGTAAACATCAACGGAGTAACTCTTATCTGCATAACAATCCAACAATACGGGAGCAGCGAACATGCCTGTCAGCCCTGCGAGTTCAGCCGCAGATACTTCATTTTGCAAGTCCTCGGTGATTTTCTCGTCTGTGGAGTTTTCTACAGCCCCTTCTTGTGCAGGAGCGCCTTCTGTTGTTTTATCTGCCACAGGAGTATCCTTTACAGGCTCCTCAGTGGGAGTATCCTTTGCAGGCTCCGCTGTGGGAGTATCCTTTGCAGGCTCCTCTGTGGGAGTATCCTTTGTTTCTGCTGCCGGAGAGGAATCATTTCCCCCTACGGAAACATCTGTATCTCCCTCTGGTTCGGGACAGTAGGATGTAACAGCAGGTTCTGTGTTTCCGCTGCTTTCAGTGGGTGGTTCGGCAAACGCAGTCGCCGGCATCAACGCAATTATCATTACGGCAGCCAAGAGCCAGGACAGAAAACGCTTGCCTGATTTCTTTTTCGTTTTCATCATAAAAAATCCTCCTTCTTTGTTCTTGTGAGACCCGAAGAAGGAGGATACGATATGTCTTTTGGCAACCGGCTGTCTTGCGAAGAAAAATTCGGTTAGACCCTTGGCTTTGCGACACCGGCTTTCGCCGGCTGTGCCTTTGTCTGTACACACGCTCTTTCAACGAGCCGCACAGATAATACTATAATGTATTTATATAGATAAAATACATTGCAAAGTCGTGTTACAATGTATTATATCACAGCTTGATAAAATTTCAAGTGCTTTTGTGGATTCTCAACATATTTGTATGCAATTATATGCAAGTTTTGTTGAAAAAAGTTCGGAAAAATGATGGCAACACGGAAAATGTGGAAATGTCACCATCTGAATATAGAAAACTTGCCTGTTTTATGGTGAAAAATAAGCACTGTTTTTATGCAAAACAACCGAATCGAATATAATCAGCTTCATTCGATTCCATCAAGTGTTTTGCGCAATCCTGTCCATTTTTCATAGGCAGAGTTTTCCTTGCTTGTGTTGTAGTGGCTGTTGGTTGCTTCCTGTACCGCCAGATAATACCATGCGTTTGTGTCTGCGTTATCTGTAAAGGTAATCATATCAGCGAGCAGGTCCTCGGCTGTCTCGGGTGTACGGTTCAGCACGCGGTTTACCAGAGACATGGTTTCCGCACGGGTGATGTTATTCTGCGGGCGGAAAGAGCCGTCTTTATAGCCGTTTACCCAGCTGTTATTGGCTGCTACAGAGATTTCGTCCTTTGCCCAATGGTTTGCGATATCATCAAAGGATGCAGGTGTTTTATCACCATCTGCATCGAAGCGTGTTGCGATTGCCGCAAATTCTGCGCGTGTGATGGATGCATTGGGGCGGAAGGCAGCATCAGGATAACCGGAGAGGATACCCATCGCGCTCAGTGTGGATACTGCGCTGCAATACCATGCATCGTTGCTTACATCTGTGAAGCTGTTTTCACGGGTGTAATTTGCATCACGCACATCATCCTCCAACAGGCGGAAGAAAATGGACGCAACCTCTGCACGGGTGATGGAATTCTGCGGTCTCACCTCGCCGTTGCCATAGCCGAAGATATACGCATAATGGTCTGCCTGATTCAAGCCCAGAGCCTCGTCATCCTTGATTTCTACTTCGGGATTTACAGGTGCTGTATCCTCCGTATGAGAATGATGACGTTTTTTTGCAGGCTGTTCCGGTTTGGCATTTTCTTTCCACTGCGCGGTCAGAGTTACCTCTGCGGCAGTTTTATTGGAAATTTTGCTCAGGTCGATGGTTTCGCCAACCTGCTTGCCGTCCAGAGTCCAACCGTCAAAGGTATAGCCTTCGCGTGTGGGAACAGCTGTGGTTACGGTGTAGGTGCCAAGGTAGTAATTTGTATCTTTTTCGGGCATGTCTGCAACAGTTTCCTCGGAGGTTTCATCCAGACCGTTTGCATAAGCTACGGTATAAACATGGATATCACCATCCAGATGCCAGGATGCTTTTACACCCGAAAACCCTGTTGCGCCGGTGTTGAAACCCAAATTACCCCAGGTGTCTACATCGGAGGGGGCGAAGCCGTTTGCAGAAGCACTGCCTGTGCCGTCAAAGGCAAACATATCGTTCAGATTGCCTTTGAATGTGGCAGATGCACCGTTTGTGGGGGCAACATCTGTGCCGTTTGCAACATGACCGAAGGTGATGTAGTATACACTCTGTACACCTTTGTTGGAATCTTCATTCCATGTGATTGTTTTTTCTACGCCGTTTTTAATAACTTTTGTGTCACCGCTGAGGTGCGTTTCACCGTTTATGAAACGAGCGTAAACATAAACGGGGTAGTAGTGGGGTGTTTCGGAAGAATCAGATGCGTTTTTCTCCCATTCGGCAGTCAGTGTTGCATCACCGGTTAAAGTGATGGGGTCGCCTGCGTGAAGGAGTGTTTCGCTGCCATCCTGTTTCCAGCCCTTGAAGGTATAGCCTTCGCGTTCGGGTTCCTCTGCTGCAACCGTGTAGGTACCGCGATAGTATACACGATTATCCGCACTGCTTGCGGGCAGATTGGAAACGCCTTCGCCGTTTGGAGCGTAGGTTACTGCATGAACATCAATCTGACCATCCAGATGCCAAGAATTACCTGCATTGAAGCCTGTTGCGCCGGTGTTGAAACCCAAATCACCCCAACGAGTTACATCAGACCATTTGAAGCCGTTATCCTTTGCATTGCCAATGCCTGTGAAGTCATCCATTTTACTCAAATCACCAGTGAATTCTGTGGATGCGCCTTTTATAGGAGCAACAGCTGTGCCTTTTTCGACTTCGCCGAAGGTGATGTAATACCAACCCCGAGAAGCATCCTCATTCCAGAGGATTTTCTGCTTTACGCCGTTTATTACAACTGCTGCAGGGTGGTTATTTCCTCTGTTGAGAGGAGTACCGTTATTTGCAAAGCAGGCATACACATAAACGGGGTAATAGGTTACATCCTCAGCAGGGGATGCTGCGGATTCCTCTGCAAAAACAACTGCCTTTTCGGATACGGCAGAGCCTGTGCTGATGCTTTCTTCTGTTGCAGGTGCTTCCGCTTTTGCTTCAACAGAAAATGCTGCATCAAATGCTGCATCAAGTGCTACATCTGTTTCATCTTCAGAAGCTGCTTCGGTTTCCTCCGGAGCATCAGTGGTTTTGTCCTCGGAAGACTCCTCTGCGGCATCATTGCCTTCGGATACCTCAGAGCTGTTGTCAGAGCTTTCGTCGGAGCTTTCAGTTGTGCTTTCGGAATCGGGACAGTAGGATTCAGATGTGCTGTCGTTTGATTCTTCCGCAAACGCATTTACCGGCGCGAGGGAGAGCATCATGCTCAGTACCATCAGCCAGGGCAGAAAGCGTTTGCCCTTCTTTTGTTCTTTTGCCATTAGAAAATAATCCTCCTTCTTGTCTTGTGGTAGCCATAGAAGCAGGACGATATGTGTTTGGCAACCGGCTGCCATGCGGAAAAATTTCCGTTTAGGCCCTTTGGCTTTGCGACACCGGCTTTCGCCGGCTGTGCCTTTGTCTGTACATACGCCCAACAATGAGCCGCACAGATAAAGTTGTGTGAAGCATTTATAGATACATACGCTATAAGCACCTGTTTTTATAACGTAGGATATCTCAAAATAAAACCGATAAAATGAAATCCGTTTCTATATAAATAATGTAGAAATGGTTTTGTTATAGGAAACATATAGCGAAGAAAAGACTTCCTGCTATGTGTTTTTTCTTTATTACAATCTGTTATGCTGCGATTGCGAGAGAATCACTCTGCTGTGTATAGTGCAAAGGAGATACGCAATCGGACAGGCTGTTTACGTTCAGCACACGCTCTGTTACAGCATAGGTCAAATCAATCTGATACCAAGCACCGTCTACGTTTACCTTGTTCCAAGCATGGTAGCTTCTGCCGGCATAGCCCTTTGTCAAGGAGCAAGGGATGCTCTGGCTGCGGCACATAGCTGCAAACAGGGAAGACAGGTCATAGCAGATGCCCTTGCTGCTGTTCAGCGTAGCGTTTGTGTCAGGGATATATTTGCTTACCTTGCCGGATGTGATTTCATCTGCAAGCTTTGTATCGTAGGTGTAATGCCCTGCAATGTAGTTGTAGATTGCGGTTACCTTTTCTGCATCGGTTGCTGCGCCCTTGCAGATTTCAGCCGCCTTTTGGCTGACTGCATCGCCTGCTGCAAACTGAACATCTGCGGTGGAGATAAGGTAGGGAGCATATTCGTTTTTGATTTTTGCATTTACGGTTTCTCTGCTGACAACCTGATAGGTTGTACCGGAAATGTTTTCACATACGGTAATGGTGTATGTGCCATTGCCCTGATCCAGAGAGAACTCTGCAGTTTTGCCGCTGGGGCAGTTTTTATAGGAGGTCTTATTGTCACCGTACTGGATGCCGACCTTCAATTTGGAATCGGAAGTGTAATTTACGGTAACAAAACCATCTTTTGCATGGGAAGTATCAATAGAACCTGTAGAAGCGCTGGCTGTTACCACGCCTGTCATAGACATTAAAATAAAGGCTGCAACAAATGTGCAAACACAAGAAAAAAGCCGTTTCATACGGAATCTCCTTTCGGTAACTGGCTGCCAGCCCTTTTTCAAGGGGTAAGGCCCTATAGCTTTGCGTCGCCACCTTTCGATGGGTTTGCTATTATCGTTTGAGATGCTGTCGACTACGGCTGCATCTTTTACTGATATTGATTGTATTATTTTTATACCTACACTATATACCTTTTTTCGCGTTTGTCAATAGAAAATCGCAAAAAAACCTGAAAAATCGACAAAAACTCGGCGTACAGACGGATGGGAGAAAGAGGTGGTAGGCACTGCACACAGGACGCGAGAGGACTTGTGTATTTTGCATAAAAAATAAGGAAGAAAAAGCAGATTCTTTTGCTTTACTTTAGCGTGGTAATGTGATACTATGATGAAGAACGAAGGAGCGACGCTCCGCAGGAACGAAAAAACGATATGAAAAAGGGGACGATAACGTATGAAAAAGTATTTGGCACTGTTTTTGACAATGGTTATGGGTGCGTCTGTTCTGGCAGGCTGCGGCGGCTCTGACAGCGCAAAGACCTTCACTGTAGGCTTCGATGCGGAATATCCTCCTTATGGCTACAGAACAGAGAGCGGCGATTATGCCGGCTTTGATCTGGATCTGGCTGCTGAGGTCTGCGAAAGAAACGGCTGGGAGTTGGTAAAGCAGCCCATCGACTGGGATGCAAAGGATATGGAGCTGAACAGCGGTGCAATCGACTGTATCTGGAACGGCTTCACCATGACAGGCAGAGAGGATGAATACACCTTCTCCAAGCCCTATGTTGACAACAGCATCGTATATGTTGTAAGAGCGGATTCCGATATTCAGACAGAGGCTGATCTGGCAGGCAAGCACGTTATTACACAGGCAGGCTCCTCCGCACTTTCCGCTTTGCAGGATGAATCCAAGGCAGATGTAGTAAATTCCTTCGCATCTCTGGATGAAATCGCAGATTACAACACAGCATTCATGAATCTGGAGGCAGGCACAAATGATGCCATCGCGGTAGATATCGGCGTAGCACAGTATCAGCTGACAACAAAGGCAGATAAATTCAGAATGCTGGAAGAGCCCCTTTCCACAGAGCAGTATGCAATCGGCTTCAAGAAGGGCAATGAAGAACTGAGAGATCAGGTACAGGCAACACTGGACGAAATGGCAGAGGACGGTACTCTGGCAGAAATCGCAGCAAAGTATAAGGATTACAACCTGGATCAGATGCTTTGCCTGGGAAAATAAGGAAGAGACAGTTATGAAAAAAGCTGGGAAAGACGGTGGGAAGGCTCCTGCCGCCTTTCCTGCGTTTTAGGAATTTCTCGGATTCCTGCATTTTACGGTTAAGAAAGGAAATTTACTATGAATTTTGCGATTATTGCACAGCAGCTGGTAAGCGGCATGGGCTCCTCCCTGATGATTTTTGTGCTGACACTGCTGTTTTCCATGCCCTTGGGGCTTTTGGTTGCCTTCGGGCGTATGTCAAAAATAAAGCCCTTACAGGCAGTCATTAAGGTTTTCATTGCCATTCTGCGCGGCACGCCTCTGATGCTGCAGCTTCTGGTGGTGAATTTTGCACCTTATTATCTGTTCCGTATTTCTTTGCCCAGATGGTACCGCTTCGCTGCGATTATCATCGGCTTTTCCATTAACTATGCGGCATATTTTGCGGAAATTTACCGTTCCGGTATCGAATCCATCCCCAAGGGACAATATGAGGCGGCATCCGTTCTGGGGTATAATAAAAACCAGACCTTTTTCCGCATCATTTTCCCGCAGATGGTGAAGCGCGTACTGCCTCCTGTGACGAATGAGGTTATCACACTGGTAAAGGATACCTCTCTGGCGTTCGTACTGGCGTATGAGGAAATGTTCACCGTAGCAAAACAGATTGCATCTGCAAGAACAAGTATTATGCCCCTGTTCGTTGCGGGTGTGTTCTATTTCATCTTCAATGCTGTGGTTGCATTCGCAATGGAACGCATTGAAAAGAAACTGAGCTATTACCATTAAGAAAGGAGGGCATACAATGAATAAGGTATTGGAAATTAAGCACTGCAATAAAAGCTTCGGGGAAAACGAAGTGCTGAAGGATATTTCTCTGTCTGTAACAGAAGGACAGGTTGTGTCTATCATTGGGCCTTCCGGCTCAGGGAAATCAACCCTTCTGCGCTGTGCAACCATGCTGGAAACCATGGACGGCGGCGATTTGATTTATCTGGGAGACTATGCCGCAAAGGCGGACGCACAGGGCAAGGCGGTTTATGCCGCAAAGGAAACCCTGCAGAGCATTAAAAAGCATTTCGGTCTGGTGTTCCAGAATTTTAATCTGTTTCCCCATTATTCCGTCATGAAAAATATCACCGAACCGCCGATTCTGATCGGCAAGCGCAAAAAAGA